>JAAUYH010182794.1_pt1 | contig 21434 bp, 12 predicted proteins | sample 7278061 | NCBI WGS metagenome assembly JAAUYH01 (sample SAMN14350203, study PRJNA611818) | marine sediment metagenome | isolation source: surface marine sediment (0.6m) | place: French Polynesia: Moorea | collected 2018-08 | reverse complement strand
TTACATAACGTTCATATTTTAAAGCCTCTCTAAGCACTCTGCTTCGAAGTGCACCACTCGATGAAAACAAGTCCGAAAACATAAATCACACACCACCGTTTTGTCGACACGACAGTGACTCTCCATCTTCATCTTCGCGCTTTAAATCTGCTCAGAAAGAACAGAGTTATCTGTACGGTTCTTGATGTGAGTCAACACATTTCGCATCGCCACTTTGTATTTTTTACGTGCTATTTGATTTGAATTTTAGTTTTATTCATTTAGTACGGGAATGGCTATGATTTGCGACTCAGGAGACGTCGTCATCGTCCCATTCTGCTCAGAAACATTTAGAATGATACTGTCGTGGAGCATTCGCACAGAAAAGGGGGATTTTGTACTGCTATGGGAACAAACACCCCAGTGGCTTATTCCATGTTGCGCACCAAAATGTGAGTAAATCGATGTATCACCAATTTTCGGTCTTGTTTCAAATGAAGTCGAATTGGAAGTTTGGCAGAACAGGAGTAGAAGGGTTTCTGCATCAACAAACATTGCTCATATTGGCAAATATTAGAGCCTGTTCTGAAAAAATCGATCAAGGTCTCAAATCTGTAACCACGTAAAATCGTGAGAGGTGTCCTTTCGCCAGTGGCAGTGTCTAAGATGCCTTCACAGTAAACGGTACAATTTGGGTGTCCTTGTTCACTGTTGACATTTCGAGAACACTGAGCAGGTTTAAAGCTGAGGAAGAGGGTCTTAATTAGTAAAATTTTAGAAAACTAGTCATCCGTGACTTTCGCAATTACACTGTCTTATAAAATTCGGGTCTTTCGTACTAGTTAGTGTATGTATAGAGTACAGAACGGAATATTCACGTTTCACCGGCAATCCGTGACAAAATATGTAATAGCATTTCAAGTCAGTCAGTTATGAGCAAGAGCAGAAATACAGCAACCTATCGATACCTGGCTTTGTACTCCAATATACAATATTTGCAGAAATTTTCCTACATACACATTACAGAAATGCTCAATAATTAGTCGTGATCCAATTTTATTATTTCAGTTCAGTCCGAATACTGAGAATTTCATACTCAATATGTTTCTGCTCCTAATTGAATTTTGATAGAATAATCTAGCTCTTAGGGACCGCAAATTTTTCGCTCTCGTTTCTCATTAAAACCCGAGCTTTTCATTGCAATGCACGTCACGCACGCCATTTACTTGCAGGAAACGTTACACACGTTATTTTTCTGGAAATAGATGCTCTGACCTACTATTAGCGCACTTGTTGGAAAATCAAACCGTGGATTTGGTTCAGTGCAAAATCGTGGATTCGGAAATTTTACAATTCCTATTCAGGCCTACCTCGCTTCATGCGCCACCTCGCATTAGGCGCACATCTGTCAGGGTTCGCTTGAAGCGAGGAAACCTTTTGGAAGCATCGTAAGTGCGCCCTCTCAATAGTAGAGATAAGTTATGAGTACAACCATACACAGCGAAAGAAAAACTGCATATTCGAAGTGTCGGAAGCTATCTGAATTATAGTCTGGTCAGATAGTGGCTCGATACAATCGTCTTCTCCTTCCGAATATAGAATAGCGTGCAGATCCGAACGGGACTATGACGGATCAATTTGTTGTAGAAATCGAATTAATTTCTTTTCTTCTAAAGCTTCATCAGTTTTCGAAGAGATTTTTCTTAGTCTCGATAGAATTGTGTCTTTTCCCAACAACGTACACAATAGAACTCTCAAGCACTTGCGAAATAGTGCAAATTCATCGAACAGATGTCAATAAATCAATATCATATGGATTACAAGTAGGAACACGCTCTATTGTCTCTTATGCATGTTGCACGTACTTTTTCCTTAGCGTTTTTTGACAGGTGCAATCACACTATCGTCCTGAGTCTGCAGTTAAGGCGTAGTATTCTTCGGAAGAAGTAGAACCTCTACGGTTGGAAAATTCGAAAGTTGATCAGTTGTGCCATGAGCAGAGCATTATCCATCAATATTATGACTTTCCGATTAATGAATGTAGAAACATAGCAATCAAAACTATCAAGCCCTTTTTTTTAAAATATTCTTATTCATCAAAGCTTTTGGACTACTCTCGTAGTCCAATTAAGATCGGTACTAGTTGAACCACGAAAACATCGTGGATTTACAGATTTTCCAGAAATCAAATAAAGCATTTTTCGGATCCATCTGCATTTACACACGCCAAACAAGTGTACTGATCTTTCTTTTTCTTCTTTACAGATAATTGTGCTGGTGTGATTGTTGCTTCGGAAGCATTTTGTAAAATATTCAGAAGTCATCTCAATTCCAAATATCGTTTAAGGAATATTGGGAAAGTTTTTGCTGAAATTTGAGTAGTTCTTCATCGATTACTTTTCACATACATCTCCACTTTCATCATGCGATAGATCAAGTTTAAATCTGTTTCCCTTTTTAGCCTTTTCTAATCAGCCATGACTGAATTTCAGATCAGTCTGCTTGTCTGCACTATTATTGGAATTTAATAGTAATAAAATAGATCGAACTTTCGCTTGAAAAAGCCCATCTGTTACGTGAATTTTTCTTTTGAACATGTCCCATACCCATACATTAAGCGAGCATTCATGAGCATGACTAGTTAAAGTTTTTTTCATTTTTCGAGGTTTTGTCCAGAAATTAGATTAGTTGATATTGATTTTTTGGCACGCCATATGTTTCTGATAGAATCATAGCTTGGAGCTGCGTGTAAAGAAAATTTTGTCAAGGCCCAAGCTGCAGCATCATTCAGATTCAAACTTCCGACCTGTTGAAGTCGCTCACATTCGTCAATAATGGTTTATTTTCGCAAAAACGGGCCGAACACGGTATTGACTGGCGATGATGCGTACTCTACATCTTCTGATCCCACAATGTTGTACCGATATCTATTCGGGATGCATCACCAGTATCCCAATGTATTTCTTGTTAGACACAATTTTTTCCAATTGTGGACACGTACATTAGCAGTACGCGAGGTAGGGTATCAGTACAAACCCCGTTCTACTATCGAGAGGTAATAGTGTATGACTAAGTTCCTCTAAGTGTCAGATCCTATACGTCGGTTACAGTTTTACACTTTCTGTAGAACTGGCTTATTCCTTCGCCAAGATTCCTTGCCTAAGATTCTGAGCACCTGCGGCCATGCGAAAAGGCCCCCAGTCACTTTTCGGACTTTTTGAAAAATAGGCCCCAGAACTGAATAAATTCGTACGCGCATCTGTTAAAAGCGAGGTCAACTCGACTTGAGTATAGCTTCCTGCTTTTCCTGGCTTGAAATAAATACTCTTTACGGTCGTAGTACGCTGTATCTTTCGGTAGCCCCAGCGTAGCCCATCTCTCAATTTTCTGGATGCCACAACTCTTCCATAAGCCCTTTCTGAAACAATAATCGTTCACCGTTCCGATAAGTCGAAATATAAACAAGGTAAACATTCGAAGCCTCGATTGCTCGAGCGGTACAGTTTAAACAGCATCAGTTACTGCTCCGTTTTCGATTATCACTAATCGATCGAGAAAATCACGCAGACATTCAGAACTGGAAATCACCTGATTACCACATCAGTCTTCCGAATTAAACACTCTAGACGAGCAAAATTTAGGCCGTTGACCGTAAGAGCTGATCTTTCGCTCAGCAGCAAGGATAGAAAACGGACCCAAACCACGAATTGCATCCGAAAACATAAAGCCTTTCTCGAATCCATTTTCAACACTAGGACGCTCAATCAGTGATACCACTACGTCTTAGGGTGGATATAAAAAGCGAATTGAACCATTTGTTTCGAATGGCATCGGAACGCAAACAGTAGGCGTGACATGCCACGCAAATTTGTTCAAAAATATATCTGCATTCCAGGATTTTCAGATATCATGTCAAGATAATCTCTATCATAGTACTATACTCCTAGGACAATTTTATCCGACACAGTTTTGAATGTTTAGATATATTCTTGTGTCATGTGACTTTGTTTGGACTCATTTCTTTCGCGCGACAAAATTTGCGGTGCATATTTAGATAAGAACATTTAGGGTAGTCTTGCCTACAAAACCTACCTCCAAAATTATTGTCAAACGAACTCTAAAAATGTGCTCTACGAAGCAGTTCAAAGTTTCTGGAATTTCAGGTAAAGCAGTTCTTGATTCATTTTTCAAACGTTGTGAGAATGACATTGCCATGTGGGTGTATAAATGCGGAACCAAACGCACACAGTCTGGAAGAAGCTATGCTAATCTCGTATCTTGTGTGAAATTCGAACACTCTGCAGACTACTAAAAGCTAACAATGTGTCCTGAGTCATATAATAATAGAGAAAGAGCATGTACTGTGGAATCATTCTTGTGGAAAAGAAGGCGAGGCAAATATATTCCTGGGTGGATTCAGTATTGCACGGCTTTCAACTTTTTCAATTGTCGAAAATCAAACTTTTATTCGAAATGTGAAATACGATCCGATTTCTAAGAATACCTTGACCTAATCTATGAAGATCATCACTGAAAGAATAGAAGACAAAATAGAGAAGATTCTTGCTGAAAACTTTGCGATTGAGTTTGACGGCTGGACAACAGAAGACACATACTACGTTGCATTGTATGCTACTATTCCCTGGAAAAATTAAACTGGGTTCAAATCATTACTGTTCTCGTTCTCTCATTTCGAAGATGGGTGTAGTCAGGATGCCAGGCATTACACTGAGCACGTCAAAGGGTACTTGGAAATTTTAAAAATTCTTTAGCTAATGTTGTCGCCATGAAAGAAGACAACTGCAGCACTGATCCATAGTTCGAAACTGAAGAGTATACCGTTTGTGGGATGCGCTATTTATCGATTAAGTCTTGCAGTTCATGATATAATCAGAAGCCATGACGCGATAATACATAAAGTAAACAAAGTTGTGCAAAAAACTGCGAACACCTATTTCAAGTACAAAGCTTCGGAATTTCACGGAGTTGAGAGCCTTGACATACAATGAGACACGATGGTCTTTAGTATCTGAAAAGTTACTGCGTTACCAGAATATCAGAGACCACTTCATAAGCCTCGATGTTGACGGTCTGGAGTATTCAATCCCTATAATACGTAAGAACAAAACAATTAACGAATTTTTTTGAAATTCAAGAAGCAGGTCAGTGTAACGAAGCACTCGCAGTTCCAAAAACTCACGATTTCCGATGTGTGAGTATTATTTAATGGAATTATAGAGACATTACCGATTACTAACAGCCAAATTGCTGCTACAGCTAGACTTGTACAATATCAGCAGTTTGAAAGTGCCATAGGAAAAATACAAGATGGTAACCTTCTAGAGCTTGCAGCTTTCGAGTGCAATGCTGTATCGAATCTAAAACTAGCAACAGAAATAACCCAGATTTCTGAACAGTCTAATGATATATCATTTGCTGAGAAGCTGTTGGAAAAGAAGAGGCCAAATTCTACGACTCGAAGCTACATAGACTTGCGGTTCATCGCGCCGACATCCAACATGTGTCAAAGATTATTCTCGCACTTTTTGGAATTACACTTGTTAACCTTGAGCAGCGAATGTTCTTGCATGCTAATTCAGATCTTTGGTCAGTACATGATGTCAACGCAAGTGTTTAGCACGATCATAAATTTGACGATTTATCCAGAAGACATTTCTAATTTATCTATTTTATTAAAATAAATCGGGATTATCTTATCCTTTGCACTTCGAGAAAATTGAGATAATCTTGATCTACACTGACTTAGAATATCCCTTCGGATAGATTATTCAACACCTCTGATGCCATGTCCAATTCGCTCGTTGCTCCATTCCGCATGTGTCTCTTTCACTGATCCTCCGAGAATAGAGCCAGAAACATGCAACCCACAATCTCTCCGAACCATCCATTCAACGATGATGCTGAAATGTTAATTCCATGTCCGCGTCTGACCGCCAACCCCGCGCCAAAAACAGAACATCGCCACTATTTGTCGACTTTCTCACTCGACTTCTTCACGCTCACTCTCCGTCTGTCCCCTCTCTTTACTTTCCTGCATCAATTGTAGTTCACTTCGACTGCAGCAGCACCTTCGGCGGCAGCCAGTATAGTACAGTACTCATAGAATTCTTGTTTTACTGACCGAGAATGTGGCAGAATAGAAGTCTGTGCATTGTGCAGCACTGTGAATAAAAACTGAACTGTGATATGGTGTAGTTGTCGTAGAATCAACTCGTACCTCTCGTTGACGTAACAGGACCAGCAAGCGAGCGATAAGAAACATGCACTGTATTTTCAAGCCGCCACTCGAGATCATTTTATGTGAGGCAAAATGAGACTTGATGAATCGAGCCACCAATTTCTATCAGTATTCCAGTTAATAACCGCTTAACGCGGAGCACCTGCCGCTAGACGAGCCGCTGTGTTGGCAAACACGTTATCGTCTAAATTCAGCACAACATTGTGTGTAACACCGTCGCTTAATATCTTCAACTCTTTCGACTTCACTCCTTCCACGAAACCGAGACTCTTCAATGTCCGGGTCGCTACTAATGACGCAACATTTTCCGCAACTTTCTCATTGCCATCAACTTGTTCCGCTACTCTCTCAACACTCACCCGAGGCGCACAACGCACCATAGTCAATCGTAGCTTATTCCCGTCAATACTTACTTCCTGAGTGCACTTCACCGCTTTTTCCTCCCTTGGATCTCCAATTCCATGAGCACTTGGCTTCTCCGACGATTTCATCACTACTGCTGGCTCTGGTACTGTAGACGAATTTGCTTCTCCCACTGCAGCGCCACTCGATGTCAACACGGCGGCGCCTTCTTCATCAGGAATTTCCACCATTCTGCAGTGCTTCGGCATCTCACTTGAGCAAAGCGGACTAGGTGCGTTCAACAATTTGGCCATGAACGTTTTCTTCGATTCAAGCACACGCAGAATCGGCTCTGCGTCAGTATCGACGAAAGTTTCCACTTTTTCTACGGGTACAAGCCCACAAGCCTTGCGCAACTTCTGGACACGATTAACAAGCTCTCGAGCTGACCCCTCTTCCTCCAATTCAGGTGTGAGCACAGTATTCAAGGCCACCAAAAGCCCGAATGGCGCACTCTTCACTGAAATATTCGCGTCATTCACTACATCCTTGCGGAGTTCCCTTGAGATATTACACTCCGAAAGTTTGACCGTGATATCTTCAATCTCCAGTTCGCCATCCCGCTCAAACTTGGCTACTCTTTCTGCTGTCAATGCGCGAACTGCACCATGAACCTTCTTAAAGTTCTTTCCCAGTTTTTTTCCTAGAACCTTTCCATCCGCATCAGCCTTCAAATCCACGTATTTCGACTCTTCTGTAGAATAAATCACGTTTCGCACATTCAATTCCGACTTGACATAGTTCTCAAGAGACTTGATGTTATCGAGAACTTTGTGGTCATGATGAATAATGGTTGCATCCTGCAACGGTTGTTTCAACGCAATCTCGCGTTGGTCTCGTGCAACACGGCCCAGCTTGACAGCTTCTTGCATGTGGTACACCGCCTCTTCAAAGGAGGTGTCGACTGCCGAATCGTCAGATTCTGGTAGCATCAGAAAATGAACCGAATCCTTTTGCAGATGTTCGGGCGCCATTGGTCTCAAAATTTTGTAACTGTACTCTGCGAAGAACGGAGCGAACGGCGCCATGAGAATCGATAACGACAAAAGAACATGTGATAAAGTTCCTAGCGCTGCTCTTTGCTCCTCCTCAGACCCAACAACACCCTTCAGACGAGGTCGATTGAGACGAACATACCAATCTGTCAATGCCTTGATGAAGTTCAGCAACTTGGGCACAATAGTATACAATCTATAGCCGTCCATTTCTTCATTGAATTCCTTGATAAGAGAACTCAATGTAGATTCAATCCACCTGTCCATCTGATTCCTGTATTTCGCATACATAGCATTATCTTCAACCAACACTGGCTTCCCAGAGTTGATACCTAAACTACGCGCATTCTGAACCATGAATCGCAGCGAATTGTACCACGGAAGCATGACTTCCTTCACGACATTTTTCACACCATCCTTTCTGAATCTCAAAGGTTCGGCTCGAACACATGGTGAATCAATCAGATAAAGTCGGAGTGCATCAGAACCATGCTCGTCTGTCACAGCTTGAGGGTCCGGGTAATTCTTCAGCCTCTTCGACATTTTCTTCCCATCCTCTGCCAGCACCATTCCATTCACAACAACGTTCTTGAAAGCTGGTTTGTCAAACAATGCAGTCGACAAAATCATTAGGGTGTAGAACCATCCTCGAGTCTGATCTAGTCCTTCCGCAATGAAGTCGGCCGGGAATGACTTCTCGAACAACTCCTTCGATCCTTCAACATGCGGATATCCAACCTGCGCATACGGCATTGACCCACTCTCGAACCAACAATCAAACACTTCCGAAGTTCTCCTCAATACAGCTCCAGTCTTCTTGGACGTGATAGTGATATGATCGATTTTGTGAGAGTGGAGGTCTGTGATGCCAGCGACACCTGATAATTCCTCCAACTCCTTGGCCGATCCCACGACGATAATTTCCTTCGTTTCCTCGTTTAGCCAAATCGGAATGGGAGTGCCCCAAAATCGGTTTCTCGAAACATTCCAATCACGAGCATTCTTCAGCCATTCGCCGAACCGTTTATCCTTCATCGAAGCGGGAACCCAAGAAGTTTTCGCGTTGTTAGCAATGATTTTGTCCTTGATCTTCTCAACCGCAATGAACCAAGAGGGTACCGCGCGAGAAATGAGCTGCGTATCAGATCTCCAACAAAACCCAACACGATGATTGATGGACGTCTTCTTGAATAACCGACCCTTTTCTTTCAACGTGGCCATGATGTTTTCATCTGCATCCTTGATGTACTGACCTTTGAAGTCGGAAACAGGGTCGATGAATATGCCATTCGCATCAAGCGGACAAGGAATACCTTCTCCCTTGTCAATCACATTAGTTGCCAAGCAAACGCGATAATCGTCCTCACCAAATGCAGGCGCTTGATGCACAACACCAGTACCACTTTCTTCGGTTACATACGAGTCAGACAAAACCTTGAATGCACGCTCCTTGTACGTTTCGAAAAAGTAGGGGAACAAGGGTTCATACCGCATTCCTACTAGATCACTTCCTTCCACCTTCTTCAAAATCTTGTGATCTTCCGGTTGCTTGCCCTTTTTAACCTTCTTGTAGTAACCATTAATGCATTTTTCCGCCATGATAAAAGTTTGATCCTTCTTCACATCGTGTAAGTAAACGTAAGTTAGTTCGGGATTCACACATAATGCAAGATTTGAAGGGAGGGTCCACGGCGTAGTAGTCCAGGCCAAAAATGAAACTGGTTCATCGGCATCAAGAACAGGGAACGAAACAGTGATGGCTGGGTCGTTTTTGTCATGATAATTCTCTTTGGCTTCGTGGTTGGATAGCGGCGTGGCGCACCCGTTCGAATAGGGCATTACACGGAACCCATGATACACGAGACCCTTGTCGTACAATGTCTTGAACACCCACCACAACGAATCCATGAAAGTCTTGTCCATCGTCTTATAGTCGTTGCCAAAGTCAATCCATCGACCCGCACGCCCCACTATTTCCTTCCACTCCTTCGCATATCGCTGAACAATGCCTCGGCACTGATCATTGTATGGTCCAATGCCATATTCGAAGACTTGTTCTTTCGTTTTGATGCCAAGTTTCTTTTCAATTTCGAACTCAATGGGCACGCCATGAGTATCCCACCCAAACCGACGCGGTACATGATGACCACGCTGATGCGCAAACCTGCACACAATATCCTTGATGGTACCTGCTAGCAAATGGCCGTAATGGGGTAAGCCAGTGGCAAATGGAGGGCCGTCGTAAAAGGAAAAAGTCGGTTTGCCTTCACTCAACGCCACAGATTCAAGAAACGCATTCGAATCTTTCCAATATTGATATACGCGTTCTTCCTCTGCAGGAAAGTCGAACGAAACAGGCACCTCATTTGGTAAACGCGACAAAATATCCTGAGCCACCATGACGAAGGCCCAGATAACCAAAGCTCAACACGGAACAGTGGTTAATCGTGTATGTATCGGAAGCACTCGTGAAATCGGGTAGAGTTTAAGGCCGCGCTCGCTCGTTTCGCATCGCACGTATTTTCTAGGACGGAGAGGATTAGGTCACCGGCGGTGATAATCGGCCAACAAAGGAAAGTCGTGAAGTTAAAAATCGTAAATTTTTACAAGTTGGAATGCCAGCGATGCAACGCGTACACATTTCGTTATAGTGCCATCAACGAGCAGCAGCTCATTGCATTCGAGCCACAACCTGCGCCCACTCGCGTTGTCTCCCAGCAAGCAGCGGGTCGATTTTATTACAATACAACCACCAGGCACCGCCGGTTTGGGGTGCGACAATCCACGCCATGAACGCGACCTTGGCGAGATAATAAACTGGAAATAGGGGGCCTATTACGTTATCGAACAATTTTGTACACGCAAGCTCAACTGCCGCACAAGTCGCAAGGACAACAAGCAGCTCGAGTTCAACATTTGGTCCGTGCTCATATTTGAGCGTTCGATATGCACGATACGAAGGATAAAAGTAACCAAGCAATATGCTTTTTTGAAGTAATGATCTAGTTAGTTGCGGTGTCGAGTGATAGTCGTGATGAATCTAGTACTTACCAAGCGGCTTTCGATAAGATGGCGATCATTTCTCGGAAGTGCTGCGCGAAGAGCACATGCAGTTCGAGGGAAGAAAATGGGGGGAGGCGGATGCGGGAATTTGCAGATCGGAGGACAATGGAAAGGGGATATTTCGAGAACCGAGATGAACGGAGATATTTGATTCCCGTGCTTGGTCGGTTGGGGCAATGTCCTGGCCAACGCTCAAATCTGAACGGGTGGTCAAATGAAGGTGACCCGTGGCGCATTACTAACAGCATTTATCTCTTTTGTAGTTCAGATGCCCACCAGAGCACACACACGAAAATATCAACACCATGCGTCGAGCGCTAAATAAACTGCGTGTGAGCCACACTAACACGACTAAACCAGAGCCACCAAGCCAAGTCCCGACTATGACTGCTTCCATCGGGAGCCGCGAAATCGGCGAATTAGTAATGGTTTACGACGCTGATGGATCGCTTTCCGGCGAGCTGATATACATCACTAAGAAGCTTTTGGGCTTCGGCCATTGCGCCGCTTGTACTATATCACATGGAACCAGAAAAGAGAAACCTGAATTCACTGCCCTGAAGCAAAAAGGTTGGGGAGTACCGTTACGAAACATTCATCGAGACGAAATGGATGAGTCGCTGGATTCCGCACTTCGAGGTCAATTGCCGTGTATCGCCGCGCGACTAGTATCTGGTGAAGTGTTGTTGCTGCTCGGTCACGAACAGCTAGACAAATGTTCTGGCGATGTACCAACATTTCGGGCGGCAGTTGATAGCGCGTTAGAAGAACAAAATCTGATTATGCCGCCTTCAAATGCTTGTGGGTTGCCTTCTGACGACACCGACGCGGTTGTTCCGGAGCATAGGTGAGATACGAAAATTTAGCACCATCGACAAAGAGAAACGTTCTAAAAAATTCCCTTTCCCTCGGTGCGCTATCTATTGTACGTGTCCACAAATGTCAATTGCCCGGCATTCTACCTTGAGTCGATTTCGTGGAATTTAGCCAAACGGCATTTTACGAGTGCGCTCAAGTGTAAAATACTTGCGAATTTCTCCGTTAACAAGTTCCATTTCGAAAAATGGTTTCTCCATGGAGCCGCATCATCCACCTGAGCGGGTGATGCAGTTCCGTTTGCATCTTTCGTGCGCTTCCCATGTCACCGATGAGCGCCTCAGTGGTAGAATACTCTAGCTGGAACTCACTCGCAGTGTGGAAAAGACAAATACAGGAACGAAATTCTAGACCATAGTCCGCGCTGTAGGACGAGTGTCAGGAGCAATGTAGAAACGCGGCACAATATGAAATTCCAATTGCATAGAACGGTGACGTAAATGTTAGAGAAACCCCACAGTGAGATAAAATCCTCGTGCTGTAAATTGATCCTGCGACGCGCAACGAAAAAGCTCCATCATTCTACTGTACAGCACGGTATATCTCCGCCACCTCACCCTTCCCAGAAAAAAACCGCACCGTATCTCCCTCAAACATGGCCTTCGTTAACGCCCTGCCACTCCGTATCCTCTCCTCTCAAACGCGCACTGCTGCATCGCGTCTCGGAGCGCACCGTCACCACTCCGTATTGCCCTCACCCGTCCCGAAGATGGTTACCGAGATCGCGCCGCCGTCTTCCGCCATCGCCGCCGACGCCTCCGAACTGGTGGGACGTACTCCACTCGTAGAACTGCGTCGTCTTGCCGAATCCGCCGGAAGCGTGGCCAAGATTTACGCCAAATTGGAAAGCATGAACCCGTGTTCTTCCGTCAAAGATCGAATTGGCCGCAGCATGATTGCCGAGGCGGAAGCGTCTGGAAAGATTACCCCCGGAAAAACCACCCTTGTCGAACCCACTTCGGGCAATACCGGAATTGCTCTCGCATTTATTGCAGCGGCACGCGGCTACAAGTTGGTGTTGACCATGCCCGATTCTATGTCTATTGAGCGTCGAATGGTCCTGCGTGCGTTTGGTGCGGATGTCGTGCTGACGCCCGCCGCCCGTGGCATGAAGGGTGCCGTTGAAAAGGCGGAAGCTCTCGTACGCGAAACCTCTGACGCATACATGCTCCAACAATTCGCGAATCCCGCAAACCCCGCTGCGCATTATGCTACGACGGGTCCCGAAATCGTGAACGCACTACCGGAAGGATGCGATATCTTTATCAGTGGTGTTGGTACTGGCGGTACTATTAGTGGAGCAGGAAAATATCTCAAAGAGAAAAATGCATCAACCTATGTTGTTGCTGTGGAACCATTGGAATCTCCGGTTCTATCAGGTGGCGAGCCGGCACCCCATAAAATTCAAGGTATTGGTGCAGGATTTGTGCCATCCATCCTGGATACATCAATCTACGATGAGGTGATTCAAGTATCGAGCCAGGAAGCTATAGATATGGCTCGTAGACTGGCGGTGGAAGAAGGATTGCTGTGTGGTATTTCGTCGGGTGCTGCGGTTGTTGCTGCGTTAAATGTGGGCAAGAGGGATGAATTTGCTGGCAAGAACTTGGTAGTGATTATTCCATCGTTTGGGGAGCGATATCTCACCTCGGCCTTGTTTGACGAGCAGAGGAAAGAGGCCTATGAAATGAAGGCAGAAGAAATGTGAGATTGAAATCAGTGGAATAGGTTGGTTGGATCTAGATTTAGCAATGCGCAAAAGTAAATGTCTTTCGCTTTTGCAGTGAATTAACATTCTCTATCTACTCAACTTGTAGTAGCAATAGTTTTCTGTTGTAAGTGACGGAACATCCCGAGTTGCCCAACTCTCAATCAACTTTCATACAGCTACTGGAATGCCTTTCAAGCTCAAAACCGAGTTCAATTTCATTGATGACGTGCGTAGAAACTGCGCTTCAACTGACCATGATAGTACTGTACGTTGTAACATGACAGTCATAGAAGACTGGAAAATCCTCCTTATTACTGAGTACAGTATCGAACAAGTTGTTACAAACATCAGACTTCGAACGATTCAACTTCTCATTCTCTATCATGTGGAAGCATGCCCAATGTTACGGTAGGATTGAAGCAGCGTGCTATTGTGCACTACTCAAGGAAGAGAAGAAAGAAAAAACTGCTTCCTCAACTTGTCTCTCAATGTGAACAGGTCCGGTAATGCTTTAGTAAACTCACTGTGCATCTTCATTGGTGTGCGATACAGTACTGTAGTTTGATTCCTTTGCAATTCCCTTACATTCGACTGTGATACTGGATGGAGTCAAAAACAATCTATACTTGAAGTGCTATCTAAAATTTTTTTGTCAAATCGCTTACATGAAAGAACAGAACCTTGAACCAAACAAACCATATCCTTGAACTCCTGAAGTGTTCAGGCGACTATGTTTGCTTAGAATCATCATTGTACCATATGCACTTCGAATGAGCAAGGTTGTACTCACCCGCCATGTATCTTGGTTGTAGTTCGAGAGAATGTCAGTATGAGGTTGATGTGATGCGAGATAGGAAAGCTGCACCTTCGAAAAACAATGAAACAGAAAGATATCATTATAAAACACAACCTAAATTTCGAATTCACTTTGAAAAGAAATGTGATGGACTCAAAAACAGATTCGAACTTAGTTGATGAGAAAAATTATTTATAACCTTTTGTTTTTCCGAGCGTATATTCTACCCTATCAATTGGGTATTGAACATTACGGAGCCAAGAGGACCAGCATAGAAATAGCTGTTCGAATTAATTTCTCACTAACATAGCAACAATATTCGCAATATGTCCAAGTATGGAAAATATTCTAGTCTGGTTTGAACAATGAACTCACATGACTAACTAGCATTATTCTCATTCTATAATAATTTCGACTAACCACAGATGGCTTAAACAACCGTATTAAAGGAAAGTAAAAATATTTAGAACAGGCCTGAAACTCAGATGAAAATCTTATTAACCTAATTATGAAATCGATAGATAAGAATGTATTGTTTTTATGGAAAACAAATTTCTGAATCAACGTATTTAATAGAAAATTTCGCCGTACACTGCATTTGCAAGCCTTTTATTCTTTTTCCGTTCACTACACGAAAGAAAATCAGCAAAATGATGGTTGAAAAGACATCAATGAGACTGGCAAATATAACCAAATGAGATTTGGTGGTGAGCTATATTGCAATGATGAGAGAACTATCAAAAAGAGCACAAAGCCTAGCTAAGGGAAGTCTACCAAATGATACATTATTTCCAAAAAACAGTGATATGACACATAATCACTCTAAAATCGATTAGGGCTGCGATAGAAACGACGTACGAATACCAAATAAATGGTATAATAAATTTAGATGTAACAGAAACCTTTAGTCTGGTTTCCAAAGCATGAGAATACCAATGATCCTGAACAATTGCTCCAGAAATTACTAATAATGCGGCATTCTCTACGCATTTGACAAAAAGAAAAGCGCTCAAGCAATTGCAGACGTATATACTTTAATTTCTGCTGCTTGTACTCAATGCTATGAAATTTGGCGCTTCGACTGATTTAGATACTCCTATTTTTGCTTGTATGCCTACTGAACCGAAATGCCATGAAAAATCCGGTTGCGGTTGCGTTTGCAGTTGTGTTGAATTATTCTGCTGGATTTCGGGCATCATTTGATGTATGCGCTATTTGCGAGAGTGAAATGGAGCTGTGAGTACAGAATGTGCCGTTTTGTTTCTGTGGAGTCTGTGCTTGTGAGCACAGGACCTGGATGAAATGATTTGGCTAAGCAAAAAGGTATGTTGTTAGGTGGATAGCTTCAAATACGAGAAATATGTTTCTTTGTAATTCATCTCACATCTCATGCTGCTTCAATCTGTATGAAAATTAGTAGAATGGTTTTCGGACTCCTCTAAAATTTCTTATAACGGAGATAGCGGGAGATTCTAAAAGATATCTACAGTGATTTCATCATCTGAGTGACGCTAGCGAGCAAGCACATGCCACGTTTTATGTAAAGTATTACTGATTTTATAATATGTAACGCCAAAATGGTCAAATTTGAATTATACAGTTTTGAATACGAAGCCCATTCATAGTTCTTTTCATTTGTTTTACTCCAATTTCGATGAGGCATACCTATGTAATCAAGTCGTGGCTGGTGTTAGTTCTAGATTCACTCCTATTTTTAATGTCGCATGAAATAATGGCACATTTGGCGACTTTTACGCCTACCGATTTACATACGTCACGTCGCTAACGTTGAGTATTCGTCCTTCAACCCCTGAGATTTGAATAAACCAGCTATGCATATTTCAGAGCAGTTCGGCTAGATTGATAACACGGATCGAGCGAGAGTATCCTTCTGTTCCCGTTTTGCTACAAGATGCAGCAGATTTGGCTTGTGCGTTTTGATTTGAATTTGTTTTTATATTCTTTTAGAACACGATTAAGTACTCGGAAAATGTTTTTTTATTTATTTTTAACAATTGCTCTTCTGGCAAATATCCAAAGGAAATTTTTTTGCCACGAGACTTTATCAATTGAATGAACTGATCTGATGTAGAAACAATTGTGTAGATGTTTGGAGAAAGGTGTGCCTTTGTACAATCGGGGGAATCCAGGGTGGTAGGCTTGGACGAAAAAAATAAGTAGTGGGTGACAAATTGTGCATCAAGTTCATTCTGTATATAACATCTCGAGTTTAAGTTCAAGCGCGTATCCATCCCGTTGATATCTTCTTCTTCCGGTCGGAAACATTCATCTTTGTATCCTTCGTTAACTTCAACAGTTGTCTCAGAAGATTAGGCATATTACAGTGCAGAAATTAAACCTCCGATGATGTGAGAGTGTTGATGACCGTTTCTGATGCGGTAATATACGCTATATCTGACTTCCGTTCCGTTGCAGCAGTGTACTTTCGTCCGTGCTTTCGCGTATACGACGCGTAGTCATTTCTTCCTGGCTTCAGCAAGTGAGAGATCAGGAGCGTAACTCGATGTGTCTGGGATCAATGGCGCGCCTCTGTGGCCTGTTTTGTTTCTGTTATAATGCTCCTTCCAACACAGTTTTGGGCTCATGACATAGCGGATCTTGAAGATTTCCAACTAGTTCTCCATGCTCTGTAGAAGGTGATAAGTGGAGTTGATGGCATTGATTTCTTCGTTAAGGGAAATGGCAGCGTGTAGATCAGTAGTGAATTGTCTTCAAGACATGCCTGCAGCGTCAACTATGGTTATCGCTTTCGTAGACCACGGTTCATTAAAGACCGTATACCGTAGATAGCATACATTGTTTTCGTCAGCTCCAAACGCTGGTGAGCATAGGGGAACCAACGTATTACTAATGGATACAATCTGTATGAGTCTTTCCTGTTCACTGGAGAGAGTGTTTCAGTCATGAAGAAATTGAGAGTTAATGTTTCCAACTAGGGCCGAACTTAAATTTGATGGCTCATGCCGTTGAATTCGACAACTATGAATACTTCAATTTCATCGAACGTGATGGGGTACCATACATTATCCAAGAAAATGTGAGTGCTGGATGTACCAAAGCACTGTGAAAGTTTTTGGCCGTTGCAGCATCATCGGGCTAGCAGATAGTGCTGCTGTGGCGATAGTCATGAATCATCAGAGCGATGGATTCCTTCATATCACCGCAGAATGGTCAGTTGGAGAATTAGGCCATGAAGAAGCTGGCCTGCTTCATTCGAACCCATAGAGATAGACGACGCGTTGGGTGCTGGATAGCCTCGGAGATATCAGGTCCGAGCTCATCGTAGTAATCTTTGTCGGCCTCTTCAGCGATTTGAGTGCCGTTATTGGGAACGTTATCTTGCCCTTTCAGAGAGAATACTCCGGCCAGGTTGAGGGCCGGAGTATTCAGTATCTTTGATAGTGATTTTTTTGGAGAGCTTGCCATATATTCCTGAGTTGGTGCCTTGCGACAGTCTTTGAAGTGATTGATAAACATACTTGTGTCTGGTTCAGACATTTCCAGGATTTCACGCAGCCTTGCTATCGTTGAGGCGGTTGTATTCATATAATTTTCGGGGTTCGTGTTGATTCATGCAAAACAAGTGCCGTCCATAACGTTAGCACCGGAAAAGTTGGCGACCTTGTACAAGAGCAGCATGGTAGGAGGCTGAGCTGAAGAACTCTTCTCCAAACACCGAACGAGGAGGTTCAATTAGAGATTTGATTGTCTGTTCCACCTCTCCAGCCTCATCGATTACTGCAGCCGTTTCATCAGTGCTCTTGCCAACGGGGTGGGTATCGTGGATCGAACGAGTGATTTCAATGAACTACTTCCCGCAATTGTTTGTTGTCTTAGCAGCACTTGCTTGGTGTCTCAATTTCTTGAATTTCAGCCAAGCAGCGGTATTTTTCAATCGGTTAGGAGAATTACTCGAGTAAAACGATCTTCGTACAGTAGGGAGTATTCCAGCTGCAAGTAGTAGCGCTTTCTTGATGCTGAATCCGTACTGTCATCAAACCTGGATAGAATCCCCTCGCATGCTCGCTACTCGCACAATCACACGGCTTGGGCTTGCTGTAGAATGCTAAAAATTTCAGCTTCTGACTCGGGCAAATTTCGGATGTCACTATTCGTCCCAGATGGTGTGTAGTTCACTGAGCTCTGGAACTTGACACATACCGATCCGGAGGGCCTGTTGTACCACATTTTTCCGTAAACTTCAGGCTTGTACATAGGAAACATGTCGTCAAAAATTACAATACTGTAGAACACGCTGTTGGGTGCGTTTAGAATATTGGGCTCCAAGAGCCATGATGGAAGAAAGACTTTGGCGCATGAGGCGGGATGCGTGGTGTAGGGCGTTTCAAAGTTTGCAACTGTCTTACAGTGCACAGTGATCCAAGGTGCTCAGAAGTATCGTGAATCGCGATAGAGTGATGACGCAGTGAATTTGCAGTATGTTTGGCATTGTCACGGATAGGCCGTTGTTCGTGCTACGCTCCACACGGTGATGAACGATGTGGCGTTGTGCGAGGCGAATCGGAATGCGCCTAGATTGTAAGGCAATGTATTTCTAACTAATCCTTTTGTGATGAAGTACCTAACACGGTAGTCTTGCTCCGCCAATTCGTCCACCGTTGCCTCTGACTCCGCAGCGAAGAAGGCGAGGAAATGAAGTAGGCTTCTCCCCGAACCTGCTCTTCCTGTTGAGCTCAAACCCAAACCGAGAGCTGCTAATGTGCTTTAGTGTCCTAAAGGTGGAATTCGTTAGGGCTTACCAAAGCTGTCCAATGCAGCCGTTAAAGCTCTGATTCCAGCAAGGATGGCATCAGCTTTGGGTTGGAATCTGGCTCTGTGATGGGATTGACGCCGAATGCTCGCAGAACTTATTACCTCGATGTCAACGGTAGCACGCATAGTGGATCAATGAGTAAATTATATTAATCGTGGAAACTGGATTAGTATAGGCTAGCTGCAAATAATTTTCCATCGTTACTGGGGTGATTACAACTGTGCTCAACTAACCACTACCGAATCGGCAGACTTCTAGCATGAACCTGCGACCACCTTTGAAGCTTATATCATCTAAAAATTTCGAGAACGTCGCCGTGCTCTCGGCATCCAAGGACACAATGACGTCAGCATTCCGAATCCCGCCTACATCTGCAGAATCAAACCTCTCGAAAACGGCGTCACATTAGTATGCTTAACTTCCTTTTCTAACCATTCCGTCATCTTATAATTCGGGTCCGCTCAAACATCATACACTACTTCGCTATTCAACGAGGTGAGTGCTAATCCCAGAAGCCTTTTTCGTACTTCGCCATGTTTTCTCAGTTCCTCCGGAGCTCATGTGCCATAATTAGTTGTGATAGCAAAGTATATACATTGCACGCCACCTTCGTTCTTTTTTGAGCAAATTACGAGAATAGGGCCATCCAAATCGCATAGGGGTACACTGGAGAAGCTGTGATTCATACTAAGGTCGGTTTGCAATAACAGTACCCCGTTGGCATCTTCGACACTCGTGAGCTCGAGATCACGAGGCATCCACGAAACAAATCTAGAAGTACAGAATTTGCAAGGTGCTAGAGCATTCGCCCCAGCGGACCACATCGGAATCGGGCGACCCAACGGCAGATAGAGTTTCACTATTTCAATCACCACGAATGATTTCGAAATGCCCGAAGGCGCAGTAAGTGACGCTTAAGACAGAGAAACTCTGTCGTGCCGCCGCAGGGACACAGATCTCGGTTCGTTCACCACTTTTTGACGCAACATCGTGAGCTACTTTCTGGTTCATAAGTATTTCAGTGCCATTTTCATCGGCAGGAATTACAAATCCAGAGCCGTACAATAACCAAAATACCACTAGAGGACCGCCTGCTCCACCAACAATGACCGCCGCCGTTCACCGGCTGAATGCTCACACTCTTCTCCTTATGACACAAAGTGAGTGACGCGCTCCAATACGAGCTCCAGAAAAGAGCTGAAATTGCATTACAGGTGGCGCCTTCACAACTCAGTGTTCCTATGCAGTAATGCTTTGTTCAATGCAACCTGTTAATCGGCCAGAGGAAACAGAACTGTTTTGCTTTTGTTCCAAATTGCAAATTATTAAAATTACCAGCGAACCAAAACCTGAAGCGTGGGCGCTCGGCCCCATGGTTACAGTACTAGGTATCCAAACAGAATTCACAATCACTTTTGTGGAGAATCGTCAGTTTCAGTAGTACTAATTAGCAAGAACAAGTAACGCGCACGCAATAAATATACAGCCACCTAGGGTCAAAATAAATCTTAGACCAGTACGCTCACACAAAGAAGAGTTCAGTCTCGAACGGTGCTTCGTTAGACGCGTCTTGGCTCGATGGCAGACCTTCCGAAAATGTGTCCCACAATATCCTGCAGTGCTGATTCGGACGGATAGATAATCTCCCTCGTTGACTTCATATTAATAGATAATTTTCGAGAAGTTTCACTATCCTTTTCCGTCTCTGTAATACATGTTACTTCAGCTGATTCCCATCTGCAGGCTCTAAAAGATCTCGGTTAGTGTCAAGAAATATTTGTGCTTCTTAATTTTCCAGGTTAACGCTATTTCGCCTGTCATTGAGTGCATGTCCAACTTTCGAAAACAGTCTCTCACATATGTTTGAAAATAGAACTAAGAATTTAATATCGATATACTTAGCATACGTACATACTTCCTCTCGCCGTTGCCGTTTCAATGCACGCTCGGCAGAAGATAGCTTATTTTCTGGCTATGTTACTTCTCTACTTTCTTCCAACAAGGGCGCTCTAATTTCCATCGACACTTCACTTGATAATGCACCCGTGTTGCTTCTTTCAATTTCGAAAATGCCATATGTTCGAAGGATTTGTTTGTACTCAAGTTGTCACCAATCAAATAAACGATATTATTCCGAGATGGATTATAGATTCCAAGTATGTATGTTAAAAATCTGCGATGTTCTTCAGCGCTGAACAAAGTTTCGTCACCTAAGTTGACAGTCTGAGCAATCGAGTTGCGCATCCGCGTCGTGGAGATGAACTAAACAAAGCATAAATTGCAAAGTAATTTGTAGTTCATTCAGTCCATTCATCGGAAACGAGCGCTGTTTGATAAATTTAAATAATCAAAATTCGCAACGGTTTTTGTTCGTTAGGTTTACAGTGCTAGGTTAGTTGAAAATCCTTTGGTATAGTTAGATACATCTGATACTCGGAGCGTCTGAGATATTGCTATCTATATCCATGATAATGGTAAGTATCCATATCTAGATTATTTTTTTCGGAAGGCCTGCTCGATGGATGCAGTAGATACCTCAGATTAGACCAAAATTGTAG
>JAAUYH010052072.1_pt1 | contig 21437 bp, 12 predicted proteins | sample 7278061 | NCBI WGS metagenome assembly JAAUYH01 (sample SAMN14350203, study PRJNA611818) | marine sediment metagenome | isolation source: surface marine sediment (0.6m) | place: French Polynesia: Moorea | collected 2018-08 | reverse complement strand
GTCCATTTAGTTGTCTAGCTATTCACAGTAACACAAATTTCTTTTCCAAAAGTCTAGAGGAAGAGTATTGTCATTCTTGAGAAATACTCGTATTGATAGAAAACCAGGAAAATTGATCAATTTTTGGAGTGTCCAAATCTTTCAATTTCCGTGAAGTGAAGTTCAACATAATCTAAGCTTTTAAGAGTATTAACCGTAAATTTGTGGTGAACAACCTCACTTTTTGTGCTCCAAAGCAAGAATACTCGATTTTATCGTGTTCTGCTGGCATTTGTTCAGGTACAGGAAGTTGTTCGTCAAGTTCCATTTGCTCACGCCGCTGTAAAATCTTGCGCACAATTAATGTCGTCAAGATAAGCATGAAAGCTGGGCACAACACAAAACTTGGCGGAACGATCAGAGCGAAAATCGAAATTCGGTAGGAATGCGATCTGCACGAGAGAGGTACTTTCCAATTACCTTCATCGATTAACCTTTGAATTCGACCTTCTTCTCGCAATCGTGAAAAACGAACATCGATAGAATTTCTTGTGTCCAGACCAACATGCGAGCTGTAATACCATACAGTGAAGTAGTTTGAGAGCGTTTCATTGCTTTCCTCTGCAGCGATTTTTGCACAGAGCCCCCGAGTATTTCGCCCATACTTTGCAGTCCGGTCGAAAGACAGGATGTACTCCGGTGACTCATCTTTACTTTCTCTGAGAGCGCCGAGAACCTCATCAAATGTGGGAAAAGCTTTCCAGGGTCGTGTATTGCGGGCTGTTTCATTTGGAAGCGCTAGATTTAGAAAGATAGTTTCAAGTGCGCTCTCCCTACTTACAACAAACTTCTCAAGCTTAACCCAGGACATGCCAAGCAGCTCGAAAGGTAATTTGTCCCCCGGGTCGTCCCTCACGAAACTCACGGGTATGATTTTGTATAGTGCAGGGATCGCAAGGAACAAGAGAGACCACCGTTTCCACACACGAACTAAGATAGAGGTCGACTCTATCGAAACATTTTCTGCTCCCAGGTCGCTGGTTCTGTTTCGAAACAGCCAGTACCTAAGTACAAGTAGTTCGAGCATACCATTGTACGGTACCCTATCAAAAGTTTAGAACCACCTATTTAGTGTTCATAGCCTACCCAAATAAGAAACATTGAGATTAAATTCCTATTGAAATTTTTCATTGAAGAGTACAGAAACAGGAAGCATCCTAACAACGAAGTTGCCGTGGCACGCAAGAAAGGTTCGAAATGTACATCAGAAGCAAGGGCCAGAGCCATACATGGTATGTCATGCGTTGGTGTTTGAATTTGTGACATTGCTGTATACTACAATATGCCCAGGAGTTCTGTTTCTAACGTAATTAGATTTTTACGTAATGTTTCACCAATGAGCAAGAAGAAGATGGGACGTAAAGCAAATTTGAGTGTGCGTGGAATGGGTCTATTTAAGAAACATACATTACAGAATCGTTCTAAGACACTTTTCGTAATACTTGCTCGATTCAAACAAGCTACTGTTGTATCATTTAGTGAGCAAACTGGACGTCGATACATTCGTAAGTTGAAGATGTAAAGCTACATTGCGTTTTAGAAACCGTACTTCTCAGCAAAGAATATATCTGCACGAATTGTATGGGCCCCCACTCGTGAAGACTGGAAGCAAGAACAATGGTTTAGAGTTATGTTTGCAGATGAGTCGTCATTTTCTGTCCCTCCCATGAAAAATCGGTTACAAGTGTGGCGGCATGAAAGGCAGCGTTACCAACGTAATTACACTGTCCCAACTTTTAAATCTGGGTATCAGACAGGCAACGTATGGGGTGGGTTCTCAGCGCACGGTCGTACACCGCTGTTTTGCATTGCTGGTTCTTTCAATCAGAACATATATCGGCTCATTATTGATACTCATATTATCCTATTCATGAATAAGAATTATGATGGTCCTGCATCGTTTATACTACAAGAAGACAATTGTGGTCCGCACCGGGCGCGGTCCGTTGCTAGGTATCTACAAAATAAGGAAGTAACACGTATGGTTCGGCCTTCTGAAAGTCCAGATTTAAGTTGCACCGAAAATGTATGGGGACTTCTAAAGACGTATTTACGGAAGCAGGAAAGCTATCCTAAGAACTGTAAAGAACTATTCACTACGCTAAGCAACATGTGGAATTCACTCCCGGATTCCTACTTCCACAATTTGATAGCTTCAATGCCGAAGTGCGTCAAGATGGTCAAAGAGAATAAGGAAGGAAGTACCAAATATTGATAGGGTAGATTTTAATATTTTCGATAGATTTTCGGGGGTTTCAGGAGAACTATAAATACATTGTTTTTTCTGCGCCGAATGGTTCTAAACTTTTGGTAGGGTACTGTACAAAGCTCGCATAGATCTGTATGCTGAGAAACAAAGCTTAATCAAAATGTAAATTATGATGAATAATAGGAGAAGAGCAAACCATAACCACCAGGTTAGATGCCCGCACGGTTCGAAAACGTTGTGTATCGCAAGTCGAAATGCTCCGTGATGACGTCGGTTGCCACTCACAATTACATTATCATTCAGGAACGGCACAGAAGGAATCATGCCATTCGAGTTCCGTGGTTCAGGTAAAGCTTTCTTTGGGAATGAGCGGTAAATCATCCCCTACGAGATCGAGGCGGATGGATTTGTCTCATTTGAGATACGATAAGCTATCTGGAGTGACATACCACCAGTGACTAATTTCAAAGGTCCATCTCCGCGCGGTACATTGCGGACGAATCGGACAAGATCATCTAATGCCTCATTGAGACTGCCCCAAATACAGAATGCGTTCTCTAGCACCGGCATTTCATCGAGTAGTTGAAAGAAAGGGCTTTTCAAGCCCGGAAGAACCCTTGCACGCTCCGAACCCTTGAATAGTTTTTGGTGTTCCATATTGCGCTTTAGCGGGTCACAATTCACAATTGGCTTCTCTGACCTAAAAACGCAACATTGATTCGTTCCACATGGGTTGAACAATGATGGATTGTTGGCGGGAAGTTGTGACAATTCGATGGCCTGAACCAAGAAGAGAAAAGTAGAGTACATGATGAAAGTGCTGTTAGACATCATGCCGACCAAGTGGATTGGATAACCGAGAATATAGGAGACCTCTGTGCATCAGTAAACAATATTATCATTTACTCTTATCTGTGGGCAGAGCTCTATCACATCTTCAGTGATAGCACAGCTGTGAAAAAATGTGCAGTGAATCTTCCAGGTTGGAGGCTAGAATGGGGAACGAAGTGAGAAACTCTTTCAGTGCAACATTTACGCATTTCGACCAATTAACGATATCAATCAACGTTGCGTGGCTTGACTCATAGCAATGCATTTCTGTCTGAGCCAGAAAACGGTACAGTTGTACTGGATTGAGGAAAGTACTGTACCGTACATCAGGAGCAGCAGCGCCCCCTCGTTTTTACGTTGCTTAACACATGCGTTACATCACATTGATTTTCGAAGTATCCCAATACATCTATCTTTTAGTCATCGCAAAATAGAAATATCGATTTCTATTAGTAACACTCACTTTCGTCTACCAAAAAGATGCACTAAGTATTCTCGGGATTTCCATGATGACTGACTAGCGACTCCATTCATGCACTGTTGTCGTTGACACTGCGCTTACATCGATAGTCAGGAGCTAAGCCAAGAGTTTGAGTAACATGCTCCTCACTTTGAACACATAGGCGCTTCCTCAATTTGTTTGTTCTGTATTTGGAAAGATTCCTCTAAAAAGCATGATGGAATCCTACGACAGTTATAGTGCAAATATAACAACCTTATGGTAGTGCAGTAGAAGCAAGCCTCCAATTTTGTAGACTTGTAAAATGATAAAGCTTACATGTCACACAGCGAGGTTTTGATAATCAGGTCAATACAAATACTATTCAGTAAGGGTAGGGACAGTATCGATAGTCACAAATTAATATCTAGCAGACGAGGGCTTAGTTCATACAGAGCAAGCCTAAGCGGACAGACTTCATGTAGATGCAGATTTCAAAGTTTCGGACTAATAGTCATTGTAAGATTCAAATAACAGAACACCTTGCGGGAGTGAATCTGTAAATCGGGCCAAAGTCATTAGTTGAAAGTAGTGTGAAGCATGCATATCGGTAATACATTCTGAAACATTTAGCAAATAAAGAAAAAAAGGCAAAAAAATGAAAAGTGGGCAGTAATCCACGTAAATAAATCCTGTGAAATGTAACTCTACGGGGGTTGAAATATAACCATATTTGGCATATAGACATTGTGTTTCCCAAAAAATAGGGTTTTAACCAGTCTTAATTTCACGAACCAACGAAAATTATTGAAATGCAAGTAGGGTTCAGTAATGCCGTAGATAGTTAATCAGTAATCACAAGATTCAAGTCTATCGTTAGTCAATGGGCTGGGAAGCAGTTATTCAATCTGAAACGCTTCAATTCTACATAATCTATTGGGCCAAGAAAAGATATTCCATTCAAATTCGTCACAATCTTTACCGACGTCGCTCTCAACACCTGGTCACGGCATTGACCGTGCTATTGATGACATGCAGCGCAAGCCATTTTCGGCCCGCCACATAATCAATGGGCTTCTACTGTAGAATTGACTGAAAGCGTTGATGACGGAACCGCTTTCATTAGTCGAGTTTGTGTTCGAAGTGGTGTGCAGCAATCAGAAGCAATGCTCCGCTCCGCGCACAATGCGTCGAATCTCTATTCGCATTTCAAACATGTTCATCCTGAAACCTACAAACCCATTCAGCCAATCGTTGAGAATCGTGGAAAGAACAAGCGTTTCAAGGCACAAACATATACCGTAACCGAAGCTTTTGCACGGTCAACACAACGAAAGGCTGATGACGCGCTCCTTTGGTTGTACGCCGACCCAGACATAGCTAAAAATGTTTTGAACAATCCTCGATTTCCTCGGTTTGTATCTTCGATTAACCCACGTACAACTATTCCTACGAACAAGACATTGGATTCTCAATTTTGGAGAAAATTTCATGACACGAAATCTCGCATTCGGGAACAAGTTCAAAAATCCGAATTCGTCGTCCTTATGTTTGACGGTTGGTCAACATATTGAATCGACGCAGTACTAGGATTCATGGTTTCCAATTTAGACGACAACTTCTGTTCGAAGACGAATATATTGGGAAATATTTGTAAGCGTGGTAAACAAAACGCGCCTGCGATTGCAAACATTATTAAGGATGTTGACCTCCATCGTTTGGGAGGAAAGATTCCCAACTACTATGTGTCTGACTCGGCTCCCTTAAATAAGGCAGCCGTAAGGAGATTCATGGGTGACGACGGCGATGAATCTTGGTTCCTTTGTTGCGTTCACTTATCCCAACTTGCCATGCGCGAGGCTACTACTTATTTTCTTGACCGTTCATCAACAGATGCGAACGAACTTGAGGAATGCGAGTGGGACGAATTGTCTGTTGAAGATGCGGTTGCGGGAGTGGAGAATATCAATAGATCCAGTTCGTTTCATTGGATTACATCGACATGCAGAGCAATTCGCGTAGCTATTACCAAATTTCACTCCTACACAGAATTGTTTCACGATTATCAGAAGACGATGAAAGTTCATACGGTAATTGAAGCTGATGTTCGTAAAAGATTTGATTCAACATTGTTAATGCTTGCATCAGTCTTTAAGAATCGATCTGTTCTACAGCGCATACAGGAAATAGGAAAACGCAATAGTTCACTATGGCATAAATCATTCCACCTATCACATGACGACTTCACAAACATTGAGAACGTGGTAATGATTCTTTCTCCAATACAAGAAGTTACCAGAAGTCTATCGAAGGCTTCAGCATGGATTGGAGATGCTGTTCCATTATTGAAGTCGGCTATCGATGTAGTTGACAAGATGGATGTGGCCATTGTTGCTATGAATATGAAATCTGCACTTATTTGCGCATTTCTGAACGTTTGCAAATGATAATTGGCACTAAACAGCGAATAACATTCAGCAGTGGTCGCAAACTATCATCTAAGATTCCAATCGAGTTTGTTGTCGCTGCTATCTTAAACCCAAGGTTTAGCGCTGCGGTACAGGCTGTCTACGGCTATGATTATCGATTAATTGCTGATGAAATACATCAGATATTGCGCCTTCACAGGAAAGACAAGATAAGGCGTTTACAGAGCGATAGCGAGTATGATTCAGAACTGACAGAATCAGATGTCGAGCCAAAACTATCAGAGGCAATGAATGGGCTGCGAAAGTTCTTGATGAATCCACAACATGTTCGAGGCAAAATCGAAGTCGACGGTCTCCTATTCATAAGGAATTGAGGATGCATCGAGAAATGATAATTACCAAACGATTCACAGCTACTGAAGCCCGAAACGTTTGCTTGGGATCATGGAAATCTAAAAGCCTACCACGATTATGTACTGTAGTTAGACTGCTTATGAACATTTCTGCTTCTGCTATACCGCAAGAGAGACAATTTTCCGAGCTCAAGTGTCGAATTACTGGACTCAGAAGTCGCACCAAGGTCGGAACATTGGACCGTGATGCGGTGGTCTTTTCGTGGTTTCCAGAAAGTTGGTTACTAGGTCAGAATGACGAAATGAATTTTTAGTCAATGTTACCAAGAATCATGATGCATTACCGTACCCCAAATGCAAGTGAACCTTGGAAGAGCTGCACACTGCAATGAAAAAGCTGGTTTTAGTGAATCTAAAAATTTCTTCAAATATGCTGAATCCCAGGTTAGATAGTTGGATAATTGAATTCAGTAAGCTGAAGTGCAATAAATTCACTGCAACGATCAATTAAGTGAAGTTTTGAACCCGTAAACTATATATATTTCTTCCATCCATTGGGCACTAAGGACAGGCAGGACTTAACTGGCGACGAAAAATAGTTGTGAAATCTATGAAAATAAGGCCCCGCCCTAACATCTGAGCTACACAAAATATCAGCGCAATAACAGTACCTTCACCCTGATTGCTTGATTTATTCACTTATTTAAAAAAATTATTCCATTGCCTTTCCGAAATTAAATGCTATGGAAGAAGCAGACGATAATATTCCGGCTTTATAACCAGCGATAAACTAAATTTCTTGAGAAACATATTTTCGACGTCTGGTATGCCGACAAAACTGAGAGAATTTGGAGTTCCTCATTTGCAGTAGATTACAGCCGTTTCAACCATGGAACTTCTTAGCATTGTTTATGAGCCTCGTATGCTTGTTTTATATGATATTCATAAAACTGTGCAATGATATGTGCTTTGCTGATAACAGAAAATCAGTATCCTTATTTTCAAAGAACAGCGATCGCTTTTAGTTATAAATTTTTGTAGTATTAAATATTTTTTAAAATTGATTGAGCACTTCTGGCAGTACATTCAGAGTTTTCTTCTTACTTACAGATTAGAAGCGAAAAGAAATTTTAGAAATAATTCCATAATTAATGATATGTTAATGCAGTACGACTGTGTTAGCCTTTCTGACAGAGAAACCTTGCTCGCAGTAAATGTGGCTTCCATTACTGTAGTAGTAAGTACTAGAAGTATGGTCGGCCCTTTGTGCCTTATGGCATACTGCTTTGATTCAACTGGTGTCCTCAGTTCATAAATTACGAAGGAGGTACCGTAAGTAAAGGCAAACAATTGTAATGTGCTGTACGTCTACAATAGTTCCTATTCGCAGAACAGTTTCTCGCGCCCATTTGATTTTTTTCATCAGTCTATGTGTCGTTTCAATCAATTTCGTGCTTTACCTCTCATTCGTCGTTGTTCATTCTGGCTGCAATGTTCAAAGCAACGCTTGAGGCTTTCCAACCGCTTCCTGTCACCTTGTCCACCTTTTGCGGCAACATTTCGTGTTCTGTTTTCTCTCCATGGATTTCTTTTCCCTCAAATTAACCTTCCTATACAATCATGATTTAAATGGCCGAGAAAGGCTTTTTTCTTTAACTTAAAGAATCTTTGACGTTATAAATGAAAGCATTGTTGGAGTTCAAAAGATTCACAATTTAATAGGTCAAGAGAAACTTCTTCCTTTTAAATTTATTGTCTTGTCCGAAAGCAATGCAGTGTTTGAACACGAAGAAAAATTAGTTTAATGGTAAATAAAGCTCACTTACATAGTCTCGTAGAATATTTATGGCTGCCAATTATGTCAACAAAGTAATTTGTCAAACACACTGCTATTCGAAGCTGAATTTTCTGTAGCTCGGTAAAAAGAAAAAACAAATAATGATGAGAGAGAATCGCGGCATGATAGGTGCAATGTTACTATAGATCTTCACGAATCTTGTATTCTTAAATTCAAAAATCTGCGTATCAGAAATGTGGGCCATTTGAGAAGCGCAATACCGGTAAATAATTAATACAATTTATGTTGATGCGTATTTAAGTCGATTACACTTTTCGACTTCCTCATGACCAATTTCTTTGACAGGCTACATTTCAACCCAAAATGTTGCGTAACGGCTTATAAATATCATTGTAAACCTTTTTCTGTGAATACGTAGAAGATAACGCTTTGCATGAAGGAGTGCTTTTCGTCTGTGATTAGTAAATTTCTAGGAGACTGAATCCTTAAAAATGGAGCAAGAGAAGAAAAAATTAATGCTTATTAGGAGAATCGACAAAGCAATTGAATACGTAAGTTGATAGGATGCCATCAATGCCATGATTCTTTGAAACAGTAGAAATTGTTCGAGCGTAAAAATTTTAATATCATGTGGTGAATAACTCGTATTAGTTAGAAAGAAAAAAATCCAACGCAATTAGGAGTGTACAAAGATAATTATGAAAGCATATAAAGTTGAAAATTTGACCAATTGGTGCAAGCAGGCTTAGTATAAAGTAATGATGTGTTTGTAGGAAGAAAAGTGGGTTTGAAGGTTCCGGAGAATAGTAAATAAAAATCAGAATGCTTTCCGGCTTAAAGCACATTGCGAATTTTTCGTCGCTGCTAAAAAAACTATGTAGTAATCTTGCAACCGAAAGATAGCAATATAATTTAGTTCGATCGTGCAAAGAACAGGTATAGCTAAACGAGATGAATTTGGAGCAGACATAAAGAAAATTATATATTCGTAACATTACCTAATCTTACATAAATTTCTATTTATACAACATTGATCAGAACGCAAATATGATAGATGAGTAGAAACATAAGCTCTTTACACGCTGAAATCTGACATTTTTATTAAACAAGAGAGAATATAGCTTCAATTTCGGGTACTGGTGCTCTATATTCACTAAAAGTATTGTATCATCATAAGAGAAAGAGTTCAAATTGAAGAATATCTGATCGTGACTACGAATTGAATGAATGGTTTGTATGTTTTTCGTTGCAAACATGGTCTCGATTTCAAAGAATTTAGTAGTCAATTATTCGTGGCAATGTTATAAAATGTTTTATCTCAAGCAGTCAAAATGTGTTTGAATTGTCGATGAAATTTGTATCATGCTCCCTACTCATTATCAGTTCGAAAGCGATTGTCAGAGTGCGAGAAGTTGTTGATATTATTAATAAAGACGCTGGAAGTCGAGTTTTTACCGTAAATGGGAAGAAAATCTTCTTTCGCGGTAGGAATCGGCGCTGTGATGTTTTATGATTTGTATGGCAAATTTTGCCCCTCGATCAGCCTGATCTGAGTATCAGCGATCCTGCCAATTATCCAGCAGATTCGAAATGCATCAAATTGTTGTCATTTTAAGAAGACCATAGGAACATTACTGGGTCCTGAATCAAATTAGGATAATGACCAATTCTGTTGAGGAACCTTAACTAGCCCCTTACACACAATCTTGAGTTTCAGTAGTTCCAAAATCTACGGTTCATTGGTAACCTTGGAGTGGAACATTATGTCACGTAGGCCGATGACAAACTAACATGACGAAAATACTCACAAGTTCTCTCACAGGCGTTTTCGGCTTAGTCACTTTTCTTCAAGCCGGACATGCAGACAGCCAAAATTCGAAAGAACAACGGATCCTTACCACTCTCTATGCTGAAATCTATGTCATCCTGATGCCTCTGTGAACCCGGACTGTGTGCATGGAATATCGTAAATTGGTTACTGAAAACGAAAAGCTTTCCCTGTGGACAGATGGTTGTGGTTCTGTCGAGCTAATTCTCTACTCTTAGGGTAAAACACATGATCAATGCCTAAGGCTGCACCAGCGGGGAACTCGGGATTCTCAACTAAGTCAGAGTCAACGTTTTAGATATTCGCTGTTAGATAATGATCTAATACTGTATTATCAGCTTTCCAGCATGAAATCACCTACAAAGATGTTTGTCCTGCTATCAGAGACTGAACTCACTTCAAATTGTTCCTCGTGAATTTATCAAAGGCAATATGCTAGTTTCGCTCTGTTTTGAAGTAGGCTAAGCGCTGCTGCACCTAGTGTGAAGTCATAGTGGAAATTTGAAGCAAATTTTACATTGCCTCTCGTTCGATGAAGATCTCTCAATTGTATCCATATTCGTCAGCAATTCATGAGCTATTGCTCGTAGTAAAGACAATTCTGTCGATTTTCTCTTCTTTTGTGGTTGAAGAGTGACTACAAAAAATTGGCTGAATTCTAAAATTTTAAAATTATATTACAATTTGAATCTGTTTTGACTCATCAATCATCCTGATTCGTGCAGAACGTAATCGAAATAGATATTTTTAATCTAAAATGCTCAAAATAAATTACTTTTTGAGGCTGTCCTTTCAATTCACAGCTCAGACATTTGTGGGAGATGAAACAAACCTTGCACTTTTTCGTTTTTGAGCCCTCGCTCCAGTGCTATCTCTGCCACCGAGCAAGCGTGGTTCCTTATTATTGCTGCAGCATCCTCTATCCTGGACTGTCTTTTTCTATTAAAGTCAGTAGCGTAAAACTGAATAGGACTGTTTTCTATTCAGATTTCTTTAGATGTGGAGAAGAAATTCAATCAATTGGAAATTCAGGTAACAAGGTGACTGCTTGGTTTACAGGAAGCAACCGGAGATTTACTGTAAATATATGATGAATTTTAGCTGTTGCAACCCGTATTGCATTAAGCTTGGAGTACCTACTGCGATTCGGTGTTGCATCGAAGTTATTCTATCCAAATAACAGTATTGAGACCAACACTGGCTGTCAAATCATAGTCTTTTCGATGTGCTTCTGAGATTATGTGCGCGGAAGAGTATAATAGTCATAACAAGATACTATTTAGAAAAGAGAGTAATCCTTCACTTCTTGAAATCGACACATGCACATGAATTTATACGTTAGTATAACTTTCCTGTACAATTGCTTTTCATTTCGTACTAAGTCTCCAAAACGGTTTGTAAAAATCGAGACTAATCGTATACCTGATTTAAAGTTGCAATCAGAGCTTTATTCTAGAACACAAACTGCTATCAAATTAGTAATTTGTGAATTCCAATTGTATTTCATGGATTTTTGGTTGTCGAGTTGAAAAAAGATAGAATCTGTCTGGTGATTAGCAATAAAATTTATCTCGTACTATGTATTGTTGTTGTTCTCTTCCCAAATATACCTAATCACAAAGTTCACGGGAAGAATAGATCGCGAGACGTCTACACTGGCATTTAGACTCCGCAAATTAGAAGTTGTGCAACTGCTTACGATGCGAGACCCTGATTTCATTAAAAATGTGGCAATAAAGACAATGTAAGGCGGATAGTGTATTGTTACTCTTGAAGAAATATATGGGTAACTGTACGTTTTTCAAGGATGTATTTGACTGCTAATAATTGAAAAGGAGCATATTTCAAAAATATCAGTTCAGAAGCTTCCAAATCAATCTCTGTTTGTGTAGTTAAAAAGAGTGAGTAAGGAGATTTATCACAGTACAAAAAGGTAAAGCCAGGAGATAAGTAAAATAATTTATGCTAAACTGGAAATCACCTTACATATGAAGAAAAATAACAGATCATGGTAGTACTTTACGACAAGTCTATAAACTAATCTGAATTCAAAAATTGGTCAGAACTGATCAAATTTTTAAAACTTTAAAATTTATGGAATGTTCTGGTATTTCATTCAATCAAAACTTTACAAATCCACCTCGACTCTTCTTCACTATAGTCAAAATTATGAGGCTGAAAATCAGGCATACATATTCCAGATTTTAGATGGGATAGATAATAGTCCTGTATGATTTGAATGATTACGGTACTTGTATTGGTTGAAATTCTCGAAATTCCTGTATGAATTTTCCGCCCATACTTCGAAAATCCAATCCATACGCTCACACTTTGAAAACCGGATTTGAAAGTAGGGACAGTGCATCGTTGTTTCCATCGATCTCCTCTCCTGCACCACACACGTTCCTGGCCTTTTAAAGATCGTACAGTAAGTGTGGATTCAAGAGTAGCCAATATATTAGCCCATTGTTCAGCAGTCCACTAAACAGCGTTATGTGCCCAATGCAATCGAGAAAGCAAGTGATTTGCTGTCGTAAATGAATTTTGGACTGTTGTAAAAGTTGACATGCGTAGTTTGTGAATTTAATGTGCTCAGGCTCATATACAAACTTGTCGCAGTTTCGGTTTCAATCTTGAAAACAAAAGAAATTAAAGTTCGAAACAAAATGAGATCACATAATTACGAAACATACACAATGAACGTGCTGAGACCTTAAATTTCTGACCTGATTATTTTATGAATTTTAGATTCTTTTCCTTGTACTGCCCGACTATGCAACTGCTGTTTTTGGCAGCATGTTATAATCAGCAATACCCTTTATTAACGTACCAGCTGTCTACATATCCTACACACACTATTTTAGCTCGAGAGAGATTTGACGTGCTCCTTTCTTTCGTACCACTGCTACTTTTGGTTTCTAATGACCTTCTTCCTTTTGTTAATTTTTAACGAATTTACTGCTGCTGAAATTCAATCAACGAGTAGAAATGACTGAATCCTTTACATTGGCTAATCGTTTCTAAAATAGTAGATGATAATGTACGCTTCACTTATTCGGACTTTTCCAGTATTAGATTTCGAGAGACAAGTACAAGGAAAAGATTTTTGTACCGCCAATTTCAATCAGGTCTATTTCTGGTCCCAATTTTAATGGAGAGAATGATGAAACAGACTACTCGCATAAGAAATTTCGAACCCGTTTTCCATCGTATTCCAAAGTCAACGTTAATGAAGGAGCAGTTTAATTCATTGTACATACCTGTTCTCTCTATCAACTTATAGAAAGTCTTATGTAATTACCTCTGATTGATGCTACGGCCATTAATTGAACTTGTAAGTTTAATGAATAGTGAACTATCATCCAAAAACGCGAAAGTCAATTCTGGATGCCCCCTACTTCATGACATCGCGTCGCCATGGGTTGAAATCAAGTTCTATGACCTGAAAGTTAGAATCTTGTTGCCTCTCGCAGAGAATGCAATAAAATGACCCGCTAAGTATCACATCATCGCCGGTTTAGCATGATTAGCGATAGCTTGATTACTGATACCGACACTAATGGATCAGATTTCCCTATTGGTGCATCTTTGCCACTTGCTAATAAGGCTCGAAAATGCGAAATAATACTAGATAGAATCAATCAAATCACTCCGAAGTTACTGCGAACGCTCTGTACTTTAGTCGAATGCAGAAACACTCTAAATATTTTTAGCAGGTAGATTCTTCGATTTATCACTGCAGCACGGAAACATTTCGGATTGATACGCAGTCACTGATAGTCCCAAATGCATAATTCGAGTTTGCAGTCCTGAAATTCAAAGGAGGGAGGAATATATGATGATCAATCCCGGAAAAAACAGTTACGAAAATTGGATCGGAAACAAGCGCGAGAGTATTGGAAAATAAAGCAAACAACTTACTGTGTATGACCGAAGAAATAGCAAGGTCGAAGTGTCAATCTTCGGAAATAGCGGAAGTTCATGAAAATTGAAAATTTTTGGTACAACAGTCTACGATGAAGGACTATTTTTCAGAGCACTAGCATTGTTGAAAAAAGATCGCCCGATCACTCCAATCAATTTCGGAGCCACAATATTCTTGTGAAAAAATCGCTCATGGCGGATATTAGATTCGGCGATGGAAGCAATGCATCCTGTTCGGTCCGAAAAATTAAAGAACAGAGTAGAAGAATTACATGAGGAAAAATACTTATGATCGAAGAGCACACTTGATGCTTATTCTCTACAGAAGCAAAGTTAGTAGTTTATAGATGATGTACTGGGTAATTATGGCAACCGTAGAACGAATAGCATAAAATCGAGATTTCAAACAATATGATCCTTGTTTGACGATCAATATAGCTAATATGGGTGCCTTTTTGTAAATGTTTTGTATTCATGGTGCCAGTCTAGTTCTTGTAAATGAGAGACAGTTTTATGGTTTGCCGAAATGCTTGATGATTTCATATCAAATATCTATTCAGTGTAGAGAACGCATTTAGAATCCAATATAATTTAAAGGAACTTCAGGAATTGCAATTGCAAGTGTCAGTAACTCAAGTGGTGAAAGAGGAACTGCGCAATTTGAACTCGATTAAAATTGGTATTGGAATTGCTTCTATTTTTCCCACCTAATTCCAATACAATTGGTTCCAACTCTGGTCTCCAGTAGCTAGATTTCACACTTTCAAACAAAATGGTTCCACGGATGAAAATTTTCACAGATCCCTTATTGTTTCTGAAAACAATTTTTGCCTCGGATCATTAACTTTCGCGCATCGCAATTCAGTCTGATGTGAATCGGAACTCTTTGTAATTCTCTTTTAAGCTGTTCATCCGTTTGGACCGCTCTCATATATTGTCGCTACACGCAACGGTGGTATAAGCAGCTTCACAATCCTTCTTTTTGAATGTCAGACCAAGCAAAACATGATTCGTTACCTGTGTAGCTCTGAAATGATTTCGAGGAGCTCAAAGTCAGTCAAAAATTCGATTGGTAATCCCAATAAATCTGCCTATATTTTCAATTAATCACCAATCCATTCCGAATGCAATCAATCATATGCCGCAATCAGATTAGTACCCACCCTGGTCCTATGGATTAGGAAAAATTTGACAGCTCCATTAGAGCAATAATCAGTCGTTATTCTTGATGAGAAAAGGAAGCTCTTTTCTGATATTTCCCTTTTGTATTTTCCTTAATTCTTAGAACCGATTGATGTTTCTTCTTCCCTCAACTGCTTGATTTCAATTTTCCAAATTATCACAAGTCTCCCAACCTTTGCTCTTTTCTGTTTCAGAATAACAGCGTTTAAGACAAAATTTCCAAGTTTGGTGAGAATCGAAGCTTTTGTACTCTTAAATTGGTATGTAAATGAGTGTCAAAAGTGTTTCGCGTACAACGGTGGAGCAACCACTTTTTTTCTGATGTGGTCCGAAGGATCAGATCTTTATATTTAGAATGCGATAGAGCCAATAAGAGCATTCCCTTGAGAGAGACAACGTGGACAAACTTTAAATATCGCACGCCTCAACGATCTCCGAATTTCATGGTCTTCTATGGGCTTTGTTTCCGCTAAAGAAAGATTAATCGCTTGCTCACGGCGTTGTAAAATCCAACGTACAAGTAAAACAGTCAAGATAAACATGAAGGAAGGGAACAAGACAACGCAGAGTGGTACTAGCAGAACGAAAATCGAAATTGAGTGGACTGACAATCCGCAAGTTAGTGTCACCTTGCCAATACTGTTTTCGACTAACTTCTCGATTCTTCTTTCTTCACGCAGTTGAGAAATTCGTATGTCCAAAGTACTTCTCGTGGTCAGCTCAATGTGCGAGCTGTAATACCACACTGTGGAGTAGTCTGGGAGCGGGTCACTACTATCGTGCACAGCGAGCTTTTTGCATAGGCCCCTATTATTCAGTTCGTACAAGGCGGTGTGCTCGGAGGCGAGGGTATATCGAGGCTCGCCATTTTTCGTTTCACTGAGAGCGTCAAAGACTTCGTTAAAGTTCTCAACAACTGTCCAGGGTCGTGAGTCGTGCTCTAATTCATGAGAAAGTGCGCATCTTGCTAACAAGGTTTCAAACGCGCTACCGTCATTCAAGACGAATCGCTTGAGAGTCTCTATAGGAATACCTTGCAGCTCGAATGGTAACACGTATGGTTTATCGTTGGTGATGAAGTTCACGACCCCGATCTCCCAAAACAGTGCAGAAATCACGAGGAACAAGAACGCGCTTTGTTTCCACACGCGAATCAGGTAGGTGCGTGACTCCTTCGAATTCTGGTCTAATTGCATGTCTTCGACGTCATGTTGACGTAACCAGTGTGTCGGGACGAACGGTTCGAGTATGGCATTGTACTTGCCTGGCAATGAATTGTTCGTTAAGAATGAGTAGTTGATCAGGAAATAAGTGGCGCCGAACAATACGATGAAACCGGACAATAACCACCAACTGCCGGAACCAAACGGACCGACAATACTAATTATCGCATCTGTGAACGCTTTCTGAGCTGGTCGGTTGATGGATACCACGACAAGCTTGCTATTCGTCATCGAGGCGGATTGAATCGAGCCATTTGAGACACGATGAGCCATCTGGAACAACATACCTCCTGCAACAATTTTTAAAGGGCGCTTTCTTGATGAGACGTTGCGGACGAATCGTACAAGACCATCGAATGTCTGGTCGGGGCCTCCCCACAGGCAGAACGCATTATGCAGCTCAGGTATCTCATCAAGAAGCTCAAAGAAAGGACCGCTCAACTTGGGAAAAATTCTTGCACGTTCCCGACACTGGAACAATTTCTGTTGCTTTGTTGTCTGCATCGTAGGGTCGAGCTTGATGATGGGCCTCTCAGTTCTGAAAACGAAGCACAGATTGGTCTCGCACGGAATAAACATTGATGGTTTGTCGATGAGAAGTTTGCTCAATTCCTTGGCTTGAACTGATATGAGGAAGGTAGCGAGCATGACGATACTAAGAGGAGTCTTCAAGCTGAACAAGCTGGTGGCATGAGGGTAGTTAATCAAAACTTGGGGCATAGTGTTGCTATACCCATCTCCGATTTTGGTTCGTTCGTGGTGCTCAATCATATCCTGGTCCCTGTGATTCAGCTGTTCAGTCGTTTTAAAGTTGGATACCAAAGAAACATCGAAGAAGTCCTCCCCGCCGTCGAAGCTTGACGGAATCCTCGAGTTCGCCATCGTGCCCATAATTCTGGATTGCACCCTTGGTCCAAAGTGTGCGTGTAGTTCTAGACCCGCTATTAAAGTGAAGTGAAAACAAGGGCATGCGCTGTGAAGGATTGCTAAAACGCTTGCACAGCTGTACAATAATGATAGAAACTAGAGCTTGATTGACGTACAGGGCTGTTGCAAAAAATAGAGAGAAAGCCTTTTCGAAACATGTGGAAGACAACTCAGGATTCATGGAAGAATTAAAGATGTATGTCACAAAAGACGCGCCATACTTTGATCCATTTTTTGTCAAAGCACACAAAGAGTCAATGTTTTCCTCATATATTAACTCTTAGAAACGCTATGCTAGCAACATCTTTTCTCCGTTATTCGTATTTTGCAATAACAACACCAGGAAATAGTAGCCCAGCTCGCTCTTCCCAAGAAAGTAATATGAAAAGAGATTCGTCGATGATCTGACGATTAAGATACGCTCTTCGAATCGATAACACAATTGTCTTGCTGTTCATTTGATTAGTGCGCTACTTTGTTTCTCATTAGAGCCAAGAAGCAATGAACAGTTCAGGAAGTGTGGTAATCAAGGTAGGTTTACATGTTCAGGCAATAAATTATGTTTGGTACAACTGCAGCCTTTGGGAAGAAATTGCGTTCCAAATCTCTGATATCCATTTCACTGACTCCGTATCGACCAATAATGTAAGTCTTCAGAAACCTCATTTAAGTAATTTAGATATGTACTTCATCATTAGATTCATTTAGATCCTTTTGATTCATATGAATAATATTGCACTCACTTGTGATACAAAGTCGACTTCAGATATCTTTAAGAAGTTGTCCCCGAGAGAAGTGCCAGCCGTTGTTACAGTGAGCATTTTAGATTGCGTAATAGTGTCAGTTGTAGTAGGTATAGTGTGAAGGTTGTTGATTGATTAGCAATCGTGTTTTTTCCTTTTATGTCCTCTACTATGTTTATAAATACCTGGATTGTAATCGTCAGCCTTGTAAATTAGTAGCCCGATAGTTTATAGCTGTACTTTCCTTACGAATAGGTATTGAACTGACATCAGTCGAAGTAATTCGGAGTTAGGTAAATACGCAAGCTGATGAATGTGAGGCACGATATCTGCCCTATGTCATTTTGCAAGATACAAAAAAGCGTTTAGTTGATATTTATAGACTATTTCTAAAGTTTCATGCCTGCTAGATCATTGACTCTCTCATTTTTCTGTCAATAAAATACTGAAGTTTTTCTGCTTTAATTGTTCACAGAATAGATTTTCGTCCAGGTATGATCAAAACTAAGGAATCTAACAGATTGCTGGCTGATAAGAAAATTGACGTTCAGCATTTGAAAAGATCTGACGATGATGAGCAGAAAAATTGTCATGTTGATTCAACATTCTCAGTAAGTTCACAAAAGTATCGACGTATTACACAACTCCATTATAACATGCTAATAGTCAATCACTACTGACCATAAGCAGTACAGTAAAATAAAAATCACAACAAATTATCAAAAAATAGGATTACTTGCTGATGAAAAATATTCTGAAATTCAGAAATTTCTAGGCTTTAAAGTATTTCACGGTTGATGAGTCGGGACAGCTTTAAAAATAGCTGTAATTATCTTTCATGTTCTTGATATTACTAGCTGTTTCTCTGAGTTAATGACTTAATATGCGTTCTTTTTCACGAACAAGCTACTACTAAGACATTGCATGAACCGTTTATTCACCGTTTTATTTGTTCTAGTTTAAACTGCGGTCATATAATAGGAAAACTCTTTTTAAGTACTACGTTGCTTCTGACATATGCACTCGATATGGTGAGAATTCGAGACTATTTCAGGATCTGGTAATACTTGGTTTGTTTTACGCTCCAGTACAAGCATTGTATACTTCTCGGTCATCTGTGAGGAGTGTTTAATCAGAATTCATATTATTTGAAAGTAGCTGAATCACTGAATATGGCCTTAAGCACTAATAACAGATTTTTGCCACTGATTTAGTTAGAAAATAATTCCTGCAGTGGCTCATGTGGCGTCGTTGTCGAGCTCTCTTTGTTTTCTGAGATAAATTCACCTAAGTAATGCATCTTTGGAGCTCAGCTTGAATTTTTGACCGTTGCTGACACTAGGCAGAGAGGCAATCAGTAATCTACTAAAATAACTGCCTGAATCATGAAATCAGTTCGAAGCTACATATTACACTTCTCGGGTAACTATTCTCTCTTTCGCGCTTCGGTTGATTCAATACTCGTTAGATTGACTGCTTCGTCTCTCTACGAGCAACATTTATGCCGTTAGTTTTCAGGGTTCATCTTGCAATGCAATATGCCATTGATGTGTTAGTGTATTATTCTATGAAAGAGCTAATTTATGGTTTATCGTAAATTAAACTCATTCCTCTCTACTATATAGTTCAGTTCACTTTTATGACAGAGAATTCTATTTGTACAAATAGTCTTTACGTTCTTCAGACAAATGATTTTGCATCCAACCGACGATAAATACAATTTTATTCATGTTCATTATTACTTAGTGATGATCCGTCTATTTGTTTGGGTTACAGCGTATTTCGAGGAAATATTTCAGTAGATAGCTTCACGTAATCAAAATTTAAGCAGTGAATGCATAGAACTTCATCAGGATTTTGCATATTAACGTGGAGTGATAAAGACAGAAGTTATGAGCTGCTTCTGGCGAATTTCTCTATTCGTGCTATGAATCTAATTGGCACATTAACATCGTGAATGGCATCATCGATATCGTCTACGTGTATTCAGAATATTGGGAAGGGAAGTGCGAAGCAAAATAGTTCCTAAACTGTTATAATAGCTTGACAAGAAAAGTATTTCTCTCATTGCAGTGAAAAAACTTTCCTTCTCGAAGAAAGAATCTAATGCGAAGATTACCATGCTTCCCACTTGCGAACACTTGATATGAGAAGTTCGCAGCCGATTAGTCCCACAGATCACTTTCCTCTTATTATGCAGTCAAACTGGAAGGTCATTGATGTATAAGTAGATAGAATCAGTGAAAGAAAAGTCGGTGTGGCAGTAGTGCACAACGGACGCTGTCGGGAAAATTGAGATGTCCCAATCTTACAAATACTTTGTCAAAAAACTGTCGATCTATTGCCGAAGAGTTAAATCGATGTTTACTTGGCTTGTAGCTGAAAAGCAGTAAAAGAAAGACAAGCGAAAGTTGTGTCTTAGAAATGGTGTTAATAATAGCAGAAAGAGAGAGAATTAAAAGGTGCTTGTGATGTGCACCTTTGAAATATAAAGAAGGTACGAGCTATCAAAAATCTCTGTGATATTGATATAAAGTTCCACTCTTATAAATTTTAATCTAAATAAAAATGTATTTCTAATTTTGATTTGTAGGAATTGAAATCCATTTTCAGAAGGAAACCAAATGCTGTGTCGGAGCACTACTCGTCAAGACCATATTGCAATGAATTGACCAAAGCAGTAGACTTTTTCTGCTGATTTCTAGCATGAAATTATAAGAAAAATAATGTTTTCAAAAGATCTCACGGCCCAATCCAGAATTTGCCCAAGAGCAAAAGTGGCATCGCTAGTTGAATAGTCCTTGACTGGCCTGTGTCAAGCGTAAATTAGAGCCTGTTTCTCTTATTTGCTCTCAAAGTTTCAAAGAGATATTCGGAGATTACAATTGATTTACAGAGTCGATCATAGCGAGCTATTTGATTGAGTAGCACTAGATCACGTAAAATAATTTTGACGGGCTGATCTTGAGTAAATGAACTATCTGAGCTCGTCATCGAGTATACCGAATTTCCTGACGTAGGGCTTGAACAAATTGCAGCCGAAAATTAGAATTGGCGTCTCGAACAGAGCAAGAATCGGAAAAAATTGCGCTTCGAATCCACCACCGAATCAACTAGGTACACAAATCATTCGAATTGTTCCCTATTACGGTTTCGCAGATTCTGTTTCATAGATTTCCATGCTTTCGTACTTATGGTTCGAACATTGCATCCCATACGATTTTGTCGCAAGACCTGCGAGGGCCTTGGATGCAACCCGATATCGGATGCGGTGTCTAGCAGCGTGTCGACGGACCAGGCACCTTCTACACGGTTGCGTAGCTGCCGGTAGGAGACCGGCTACGGACAACAGAGCGGAACCCGTGAGAGAACGGCCCGTCGGATTTCACCTAGTACTGGTGCCTGGCGTACCTGTGGACACACTCCAAAGAGTAACCCCAAATATGGATGATCTAGAAAGAATTCTCTTTTTACGCCAAATGACAAACACCGTAGTTGTACTTGTTGATAAT
>JAAUYH010008120.1_pt1 | contig 21449 bp, 6 predicted proteins | sample 7278061 | NCBI WGS metagenome assembly JAAUYH01 (sample SAMN14350203, study PRJNA611818) | marine sediment metagenome | isolation source: surface marine sediment (0.6m) | place: French Polynesia: Moorea | collected 2018-08 | reverse complement strand
TTTACGTCACGTTAAGATCACAACCTTGCGACTTAGAACTGCCTAGTAAGAGTGCTTTCATGATTAATGCTAAATTGCGACACAGCCATACTAGCATATTGAAATACTTCATCGAGTCTGCTTTGGTTGGTTGATTCGAATTCAATTTGATACATCAGGTTACTCTTACATCGCTTGGAGGGCCTTTCAGTTGCCTATAAATTGGATATGTTTTCTGCATCGGTTGAACCTAAGAAATGTTTGTTCAGTCTTGTTTCTACACTTTCAGTTGGAGTATTCTCATCGTTTTCCACCATTTTCCGCGTGGATTCCTACGCATCCTGCTTAAACGTTTCTCTTACCATAGTATCATGCCAAAAAGGCGTACTTCGGATATAATAAAGAGGTAGTGCTCCGGCAGCAAGAATTCATGTATGGAAATTTCCTTGACTTCGTCCTACAAGGAACCATTTAATCATATCCAATAAATCGACGTACTAACGGCTTTGCTTTCTTGTGTCTCTAATAAAAGAACGGCGAACTTTAATTATGCTTGGCTGTTGTGCGCGAAAATTCTAAGACGGAAGACTTTTGTGAAGTGTACGGTCATAACATTTTTCGAAGTACATAATTGTCTTATAAACAGGTTTGAAAAAATACACTAACGAATCAATACAAGGGGAAGAAGTACCTCTTCCAGCAATTCTATTCGTTGAGTGCTCCGAGAATTAGAATGATTCACGCGCATTTTGTCTATGACATGAAAGAATCACATTCCAAAACTTGTTAGCAGACCTATGAAATCGGTTTACAACTTGAAGTTGTAACCAAATCTTCTTTCCAAATCTTGAACAAGATGAGAACTAGATAAGAGTTTTGAATTTCAACTGAATCTTTTCACTTTCTCGTTAATTTTCTAGACGAACTTAATCATCCCACGGTATTCGGCTGTACGGAATCGGGTTTGCACTTATGGAATACCGATTTTAAGCAGTTGTTAAGTACATGAACTCGACAACAACTCCACTGATCGTCTCGTCGACTTATCTGTGTGCTTAACTAACCTGCCATTATGACCATCTCCTTAGCAAAGTATGTCACTATCCTGCATCTTTTTCCATGGACTGAAAATTCATTCCGTACTGGAGACATAACATGTCCAAATGATTTCTGAGAGTAACACCAGCAGCTGGATCGGGACTTTCGAAGAACACTGCGACGCTCCTTTATTTGTATTGCTTGTTGATGCACGAAGCCCAACAAAAGCATGGGAAGAATGGATTCGCAAAGTAGTATTTGCGATGAGAGCTCAATGGTAAAACTTCTCGGTGTACGGAAGGTTTACCAAATCCACAAAAATCCCCAAACTCAGATGTTGGTACTCTTGAGAAATCTCCCGGATGTTCGGTAAGTTTGAGAATCCCCAATAAGTGACCAAACTCAAATGTCAGTCCTTTTGAGAAACTTCCGGATGTTCGGTAGTTTAGGCTGGGTGAAAAAACAGAGCGAATAGCAATAGTTGGCAGTTTTCAAAATCTTTCTGACGTTCGGCAGGTTCGGTTGCCAGGTTTTACAGTGCCGCACTGGGTTGCAATGCATCTGCACAAGTTGTAAAATTAGCTCAAGGGTTAGTACCTTGATCGTTGACGCGGGTTGAGACGTGACCTCGTTCATGCTACAGCTAGTTGGATAGTTTTATTTAGAAATAGAGTGGCATTGCGGGTGTTGCATAACGGCAAGTGCAATGAATAATATCTGTGCACTAAAAACACTTGAGCCCTAAATTTACTCGTACACTTTGTCTAAATCAAGAAAATGGGACTCCACAGCAAGGTACGTCTAACGTATTGCGCAACTTGATAAAAACAGTAGCGCTTTATGACATCTTTCTGTTCCACCACGTTCATATGGTGAAGTGTGCAATCAACATTATGCATCGCTGGTGCCTTGAGAGTGAAAGCGCTTATATACACTGCTCCAACTACGAATTTAGCAATTAAGATAATTTTGTGGCAAATTTCGTTCGCAAAGACTCCAAAATTGATTGAATAGAAGAATTAACTTCACTTCTCATGTAGTTAGATAAAAATTCTTGTTCACGAATGCATCTGGAAGTGTACTCTATCTGCTTTAAACATGGCTTCCAGATTTGAAGACTCACCTTCATTGTCTTCCGTGAACTTGATTAGTTGCAAGTCAAGTAGAAAAAATAATGTTGAAGCGTCTGAAATCTCACGCCTGCGACGACGTATTAATCTCGTGCCAAAATTTGCTAATTACTCAAAGCTTTTGTAAACACCCATTCAATTGACGCTCAAATCGATTAATTTCCCATTTCTGAGAGTTAATCTTCAGTAGACTTTTCTAATGGCGCAAAAAGTAACGGTTATGTCGGAACATTACAGCAAATCTGTGCGAAACCTCGTGTTTCCTTGTCAACCAACGCAATATTTTAAAATGGTAAGCAATTGAGATAGACCACAAGGTAGGAATATCTGTAGTGATTGAAAGGAACGAGATGGTACTGAGATTCACTCTGTCGCAGAACATCTCCATCTACTTTTCCGCTTCCATTTCTTCGAGAGTAATTCTCAGTCGACTCTTTCCATTCTTTTTGTAGTTCTCGTACGAAGTAGTGGAAAAATTCACGAGAGTTCCATTGGTACAGAACGAGGCTGCCGACCGAAATCGACCTGGATCCGAAATTATGAGTATTTGAATTCCGGCTTCTGAAAATGGTCGTTGTTCTTATCCATTACCCACTGAAATACGACTCAATCTCACAGTAGTGAATCCGAATTCTATAGCATCTACTCTACTCTTCTTATATTTTTACCCATCATAACGATTTTATATTAATTTGCATGTATTATCTCGAAAAATACGCTATCAATCAGCCTAAGTCTCCAAGAATATTGAGCTGCATCCTAATATTTTTCTAATTCCCCATAGTATAAGTGCCCGATTTCTCTATAATTTTGGTTACGCACACACACACACACACATACACACAATAAGTCCTATGCTTCAAATTATTACATATTCGAATCAAGATATGGAAAAACACAATAATGTTTTGAAGCAGAAGCATATCGCAGTGCAATCCATCAACATCTATTGGGTAGAAGAATTTATTTTATGTATCAACAGATAGTAGAACATTGCAGTGTTGAATATTGCCGCTCCAAACAGGTTATTTTTCCGATATTGCCCTTTGCTCACTTTCCTATGACACTTCTGGCCTCCTAAATTTAGCGGTCAAGAAGTTAACTCAAGACGGTTCGGACGTCTACCAACTAGTATTTCCAAATTGATGGTGCAAAGATTGTAATCACCAAAAATATATATAGTTTTACTCCTTGTCACAGCCCAGTCTGTGTACATCACCGCCAAGATCTATTTTGGTCAGCCAATGCTGTCATATTTCACTTATTACTGGTAAAGCTAACATCTGTGTTTGAGTAAAGCGTTAAATTACCTGTCTTGTCGCTGTAAATCACTCTACTGGATTGTTCACAGACAAGAAATTTCCCGGAGATGCGATTCTTCTTCCGACCAATACTACAGTTTGATCAGTCTAGAGCCTCAAGAGAGAGATCCTATAGAGACAGTAGAGCATAGCTAAGCGAGAAAATCTCCAGATTCTTTTTTCACGCCATTAATGCGGTGAAGCCTCTACTTCATGATGCTTCAGTTATTCCAGGTGCAGTAGACGACAACGATGAGTAGATTGCGATTATATCACCTGGAGAGAAGCGAAATAACCAATTTCGTTCGGGACACGACGTTGACTAACATCTCGGAATAAATAGAAGTCCTGATGCAGATCCGAGATTGTATCGATTTTTAGCTGCAGTACTGTGTGCTTTCGATTATCAGAAGGCACAAACAGTTAGACATTGTAGGGAATAAAGTAAGGAGTTTCCGTTTCAGTATGGGAGTAGGGGTAATTCTCGGAACATCCATTATTTCTGAAGTTTCAAACCATTCTGAAGTCGAATGAAGTTGAATACGAAGGTTAGAAGGAAAAATCAGGCAATCAGATATCGTGCAAGGCAGGCGAGGTCACTGAAATAGGAGGGGACGTTTGGTCCTTTATTACGAACCTTCACCTCCATCTGCGCGTCGCAAATTCCTATCTTCAAGTAGTTTCCCACCCTTAAAAGCAATTCGTACTAGTTCATTGCTCTAATTAGAAGCGATCGGGTAATCAACGGGTTAAATTCACATTTAGGCCGTTCTCAGAATGATTTGGAGCATAATTACTCGTTTTCTGTTACGAACATTCGAAATCCGAGCAAAATATTGAAAATTTCCCTACTCTCTTCGCTATTTTTGGTTTATCTATGCGTTTCCGCGTTCTTGTGGCAGTTTCTTTAGAATTTAGGTGGTCAGACTAGTACAGATTACACCCAATGAGCTCTGTGAATTCAGGCACAACTCCTATGAAACACATTTTCCATTGTCGAAATTATTGCCTTTGATGATTCAAAACACTACAAATACTCAACAGAGAGCCAAAAAAATTATTGCACTTTTAGATTCATTTTGTTGCACTTAACAGGGGTGCATGTTTCATTATTATAAACTTGCAAACTGAGCAAATTCGGAGCTTTATTGTGTCTGTAATAACATTTTTATTGGCGGTGTTACAAGAACAATTTCGGTATCGCAGTTCATTGCATACTAATATGTAGCAATCATACATCATTGGATATCATAGAGTTATCGCCTAGGAAAATTTTCATGCATCATCATAAGAGCTCGCCTTCGACTGAATCTTGAAGCGAAAGAGTAATACCAATAGCATCATGACTGAGAATGCCCTTTCGAGATGGCTTTCTTAGGCGCAGCATCGTCCGGATGTCCTGTTCCTCGTAATTTTTCTAATTCGCTCTTAGAAATTCTAGGTACGGCTTGCGAACATTACATGCTTTTTTAGATTTTCTGAAATCGTAAAGCCGGTTTTTCTGAAGGTTACACTTCGAGCCTTTATTTTTACAGGAAATTGAACGTGCTACATAAATAGTTGTTAAAACTGCCTGTTCTATTCCTTCCCTACCAAAAATAATCGCTGCCACATTATTCAAAGAAAGTACATCCATTTTGGCTCCTTTCTAGATTCTGAACACAAGAAAGAATCCAAGATACGGAGGATTCTCTCATCTGATAATGAATTTTACATACAGATTAAAGAGCTTCTTCCGAACCACTCAAATTCGATCTTATGACTTCTTGTTTTCTGAAAGAAAGCATAAAATGAATATTAAGATTCGTTCTGCATGAAATTCAGCAAACTGAGAAATAATTTGATTTCGGCTATGCAAAGTAACAGACATATCTTATTGACAGCACAAATTATATACGAAAAAGCGATGTAAGTAGTAGTATCTCTCATACGCAAGAAGAGTATTTATTACGAAAAGTTCCACCTGAATCAAAAATGCCACAAAAAGCAAGCACCATGTAGGTTTAGAGTAAATCACTATTTTTCAGTGACGCAAAGTAGTCCATCGTAAACGGTCTATCCGATAGGTATAATTTTCACTGTAAACGCAAGCATAATGTGTTACGATCATAACGACTTTTTCGTTCTGATACTTACAAATTGATACTGTTATACTAAAGGGAGTCGTGTTCTTGGAGATTTCTCGCATCGTAACTTCATCTCGGAAATTTCAATTGCTTGTATTTTAAGCCGAAAATCTCATGCTCTGTTTCTGAGACACTCGATCTAGTACAAAAAGTAAATCTTCCGTGGGTGAATTTTCATCAATATTACAGATATGCCATGATACCAGTGACACTTGCTGAAACTGAATTTAAATATTTGCTGTTTGCGAAGGCCAGGAAAATTCTCTCGCATTTTCATGTTGAACCGAGATTGAGGCGATACTGTATACCGAAACGAATTTAACTAATAACTTCCTCAACTAAGGATTCTCTTCGTACGAAAAAACCTGTCATTCAATAATCCTTTGCATCTGTATCGAAACAAGAAATTCAATAGTTGCGAAACTGAGACTTCCTGTTTACATTTTAGCGAATTACTTTCTAGTATAGCTTAGATTTCTGCAAATACCAGCTAAATTCAGTAATTAAAAAGCCATGATGTCGGAATACCTGGCACAATTCAGCTTGACTTTTCTACTTGTACGCGAATGCACTTAGAATACTGACAGCGAATTTCAACGGAAAGTGCTTAGGGCACGTTCGAACGGAATAGTCCCGCTCTGTACTACATCTCACTGATATCAGATTCTCCGACGGTCTAATTTAAAGCTCGTCTCGCAGCAGGGTTAGATCTTTCGGTGCTTTTCCGTTTCCGTCTACGGACCGTGGTCTCACCCCACAGAAATGGGCTTCGGCATCCTCGAAGTAGTTGCCGTCGCACTGCGCCAGGAGTATACAGTCTTTCTAATCACATCAGTGCTTTTTCTACATCAGAGGTTTTGCGTGTGCGCATTATTTTATTTTCGGCCTTAAAACGCATAGCTCGCGCGTTATCATGTCCGTGAATCACTTGTACCTTCTCGATATGTGTTGCTGGAGGATGGATGTGCTTGATTTAAAGAACACGGAAGATGTATATTCTCTGCCACATTTTTTCGCTATATGAATATCTTCTCATTCCCCTTAAGGTATAGGCCGCACTCACAATCATGGCGAGCCACCTCTTCACAAAATACACTAGATTTCTGTATCGCTCATAAGCAATACCTAGATCCGATTTTGTTAATCATGAATGATTTAATTTCTTTGTCAATCGACGTAAAATCAAGTGGTATCGTGACTTACTCTCTGTTAAGTCCCTAGAAGGAAAGATAGTAGACATAGATGTAGAGTGATTACACCCTGGAAAATTAGACAACGGTCGACGAAGAGAGGTGGACCAAATGAATTTTCCTAAACCCTGATCCCGAACCACTGCACAACACCGTCCTCCTACGAGATTTCTCTCGCTGCCGCTTCAAAGCCCACCGGTTATGGCACTCAACGGATTTTCAATCCGAAAAGAAAATTTTGTCATACGTAGTATCGTTTAACTTGCTGGATTTCTACTGTCGCAAAAGAAATTCGTTGGAAGTGGTGAAACTGAATTCAAAAGAAATATCGCTTGGCCTCGAAGATCGCCTTGGTAAATGAATAATCCGGATAGTTTCGGTGTTCTAGTGCGAGTACTCGTGGTAAGGATACGTGCATGTAACGTGCGCGGGATAAGAAACGCTAGCCACGCAACTGCGAAGCGTACAGCAATGGGAGGTAAGAATGTACAGGGTGCACAGATAAAAGTACGATAGTAAGAGATTATAACTCTACAAATTATTATATTTGCCAAATCAAACTCTAATATCACTCACCAAATTTCAAAACAAAAATATGAATGGTTTCACAGATATCATTAAATTGGTGAAGTTCACTGATTTACTCTGGTTTCGTTTGTGCATGCCGATGGCAAGAAGGTAGTTGACTGTTGATCTTATTATTTGATTCCGTTGTATTTGAAAATTTTATCTTCATGTTTTGAAAGAAATAAGTGTTACCCATAATTGAGATTCACTAGAATGCAGTCAAATACAAAAAATGCTCTGTTAAGGGAGAATCTTGCAACTCCGAAGCAAGAAGATGGGTCAACACGAGCAAAACATATCTTTTGATTCTAAACTCATATGATGAACTTGGCATCAACGGAATCTGATCAGGGAGCGTAGCCATGAAATTACCGATAGATCACAAGCCTCGTAGAAATAAGTCAAGAATTTTTGAAATATACTAATTATATAATATATTTAAAATAAAAATTGCATTAGTTATAGAACTTAGTGCGCACAATGTTGGTTTTTCTGTACATAGTGTTAACGCTTTGTATGATTAACGTAATAATTCGTGGAGTTATGATCCTTTAATTTTAGTGCTTCTCTTCTGTACAATCTGCAGTACGGCGGTGACAGAGTTCGGTGTGCCCGTGGCTTTGCCCTCTTCAACATTAGCCTTAGGTCTGGACCAAGTTGCTAGAACGTACTGTTTGTTATACGAAAAGCGCCATCTTATGTTAACGACGATAGGAATACAATTTGAAACTTCAAGAGAAATATGAATTTGTCTAAAAGAGTAATCGACAAATCAAGAATAACTCAGGAAGAAATAAACTTAGACAAAAATTCATTTGTCTATCTGCTTTCACTGTGCTACAACCGATACGGCATCAGTTGTAGTAGGTAGGACAAACAAGTACATATGTAGTCAACTCCACTATCGTCATGTGAATTTAAATTTCACTTAAACTATTCTTATGTCATAATAGCGACATTTCATTAATGATTTCTGTCGTAGTTTTGGTTAGACACCCCTTCTACACGCGACAAGGTCCCAGGCCCTTGCCTGCCTGCGAGTAGGAAAATAGAACAGTAGTAGCAATTTCACGCCTAGGCGATAGAATTGTAGTAGTGGAGTTAGCGCGAAGGCGACAGTCCTGCAGATCAAGCAATAGATGGCGGTAGGTTAGTGATAGTGGTGCGAATAGTGCGTGCTCCTGCTACCGCCCTCGTGTCTCCACGTCTGGCTGGTGTAGCAATTTGAGTTTGTGCAATCTATTCGTCTTGTTCTCCTCGCTTTTAGTTTGAGCCGACGACGGGTAAGTATGTAGAAATTAGCTAAAGTAATTGCTTATCAATTACATTAGACCAACACTAATTAATAAACACCTAAATCAGTAATTTCTAATTTCGACAATTTCTTCACTCACCCTCTCTTCCCGAACAAAACTCGCCCTAAAATACTTCTTACATACTGATAAACGTATCAGAAAAGATTGATTTCAACTTTTCGTATTAACTCTACCGTAATATCATGAAAATCAGCGGCTGCATTACCTTCGGTCCTTCGATTGCTAGGAAGATATAGATTTGCTTATTTAGGTCCTCACTATGGTTAGTATCTAAACTAATCTGCTCATTTTCAATGCTGTTTGTTTGAACAGATTGCAGTAGGAGTGTGTCGCAACGACTTGTATCGCGAAGGTAAGGATCGGGTAGCAGATGGGCTTTGGGCACGAAATGGGAGTAATCTAAAAATATTTACACTTTGATACGAACATTTTTATTTTCAGCTTGTTATTGTTATCTTCGTCGAGTGAAAGAATCGAAACTTCAAAGCTTTCAATATATTTTACCGAGAAAGAGTAGGCCGTTTCTGGTGCAAGGTCTAGAGCGAAATCTCTCGTTCTCCTGCATACATTGCGATCAATTCGCATTCTCGTCCAAATTGACCCTAAGGATCTAAGAAATCATGTGCAGATGCCTTGGCACTGGTCTCGATTAGACCAAAAATACGGACTATTCTAGCGTAACGAATTTCTCAACTCGTCGGATATCTTCTAGACAATGGATTTCTAATAATAATTAAAATTCATAAAATTATAATAATGAACATATGAAACAATTTGTAGAAATCGCCGTAGGTCTTCTCACTTTTTTCGAGAATCAGAATTGTCAGTTTAGATATTAATGCGAGTTCATTTCATGCACGTTATCATTGCTGTAAACTAGATAATCTTTCAATCGTGATATGCATCCTCTAAAATTTTCATGTTCGCGGAAGTATTTCTGATGTAACGTATTTTCCAAATGTCGCTATTATCCAAAGAAAACTTCGAACTACTTTACAAATAATTCATTACGGAGACGGAAGTTACAAGGTGTGCAGATGAACTTATATCATATGTGACAAATTATTACTGTACTCTTTCCTTGTTGATAATCAACTTAATTCCTGTTCAGTTCAGTACAACAAGATTTTTCAAGGTACGAATGTACTGTTTAGTCGCCCTTGGTAGATTTCTCCACCACAGGTAAGAGCGATTCAGCGTAGTTAGTAAAATTATTCACTGCCATTAAAAAAGTAATGCTATCGGAAGTGGAATGATTCGATGCCCGTTGCAAAATTTCGGGTGATGGATTTCATTATTGAGTTCATAAACTCATAAAATATAAGGCCTCATATGAAATGGAAAGTCAATAATTAATGGTCTCGATTGAATTACCAAACACCAGCACCATTTGGTGAAGTAAGTGTAACGCCGTATAGGAATTTTCAAAATCCATAGCTTTATCGATAACTGCTCTAAAATAATTCGTGTCGAAATTTGTTGATTAGACTTTGAAGCAAATAAATTTATAGGATCACAGCAGGTTGACACAGGCAGAGTATGATTTCAAAGTAGAACTCGTATCTGTGCTGTTCAGTAATCCGACTTCAATACTGTGAAATATCAAAGGGATTCTAGAAGCATTTGACTTGACACATTTATTATGCCTTACTCAGAAGATCTGCCGAGTTCTCCCTTTTGCGGACTACTACTCTGCACGCTTTTAGTTTGTCACAGTTTACTCCGATTGACCGACTATTCTAGTCGTTCAAGAGCATCCATCGTGTAATTTAATGCTGATTCATCATAAACAATATTCTTAATTGGATTCTATTGTCTCTAGGGTAAATTGCTGTCATGGGTGTCATCGCAGAAGTGTTAGCACCGAACTCTTTTGTGATGCATTCCGTAAATTAGTTCAACGTCATAAAGCATTAGTCGATATACCAGGGGTCTTCATGCTCGTATTGCTAGATAGATTCACTCATTAGCTTTTCAATCGTGCGAGTAGAAGTCTTGTACTGCAAAAAAGTGGAAGCCATGAAATAGCTCAAAGCCCAATATGTTGAGATCGTTTGAATTGGGCAGTTGTTAAACTAATTCGATACCAGCCCGACCACTATCACCAAAAGTATTATGTCGGAATCATCGCTTGGTACATACCCCGGTGGATTATCGTGTTGCAGAACAATGTTCCACGGTTGACGTCGAGGACGTTTTTCATAGATACACGGGAAGACCCTTAACCGTAGGAACCCTTTGAAAGTTTCTTAGTCAACGGACCAAGGTTATAACTCAAGTGCTGTCTTTGGCCTGTTCTTGGAATCCCGTTTTGCAAAAACCGTTGTAACGGAAGGCCGTATTCCGAGCTTTCCATCAAAAATGAAATTATTATATTCATCGTACCTGGTACGAGCAACATCAACCAAAAACATAATCTTCTGAATAATCCTTTTGCTCTACTCTCATCCAAGTGGCGATACTTCATCGCTTGACAGAAAGTACTTCGCAGCTGCTTCTTTGATGTAGAACCAATTCTCATCGAAGTGCATATAGGTGTACATCTTGGAGAACTCCAAAATGTGCTTATTAAAGAAACTTAGGCATAAATTAATTCTTTACATTTGTTCTTGTTAGTCACAGATAGCTTAATTTAGCTGCCTTTCTCTTGCCAACACCACGCTCCATAGCGCATGCTAAGGTTCCGACTGAGTATCCGATCGATTAACAGCTTATTGAATCGTTCTGCGTTGTCTGAAAAGAGTATTCTTCTATATGTCACTGATAGTCTAGTCTGGGGTGGAGTCCATATCGCTATTTATTTTTCTATTCTTCTTCATAGACTGCAATACTTCTTATTTTGACGTTTTCTTGTGTCTTTTATACCTAATTCGGCGAATAGTTACAGTCAATGCATTGTATTTTCAGCCAATTCGGTGTAAATTGCTCTTGGCAACTTAAAATTGATAGATGCAGCCTCCAAGTCACTGAAAACAGATAATCTGCGCTTTTCAGTAAGTCCTACAAGCGCTTATTTCCCACCTTAGTTGAATGAGTGAGATTTCTACAGCTGGACGAGCCGAATAAGGATTCGCCGTAGGGTGAAATTCACAGAAGCTTTTTTGGCGGAAGAATACAGATGATAGTCGAAACCCGGGAGTGAATCTGAAAGTGCCACAGAACTATCGACTCGGTCGAATTTCATCATGGTAAGTTTCATTAGAATAGCCTTATGCACGCCTCTAATCTACACCAAAAACTGAACATGTTCAGTTGTTAATGAACGGAGTGGCACTGCTTCAATTAAAAGTCACATGTTTTTTCGATGATTAACTGAATAGTAAATAAGGAGCAGTATTTCAACTAAATTTATTCAGTTGGAACTAGCTTTAAAAAAACCATCGAATTCTGAAGTATATTGATTCAACCGAAGTCCTTCAACATTTGATTACGATGAAGACTACCGCGCCTTTAATAAAAGTGCTGCAGCCCGTGACGTTCCGTGATGATGATTTCTCGCCGATGTTTGAAATGTTAGTAAACCCAGGATCCCGAGAACTTGACTAAATTCAGCCCTTGTTGTTGCGAAAGTACTTGTGCTCCCATGCGAACGCATTGGAAACTATGGAGATTACGTAATACGATGTACGAAGCACCACACAAGACCGCTGGAATTATTTCTATGACAAAGGAATAACGAGAAGGCGCCTTAGTTATTCCCTCGACCGCCCACTACTAAACTTTCTTCAGAACGAGGTCTGAGTTACATGTTTTCAATTCCTAATTCCACGACCGCATTCCTCTTGTACCCATTTCCTTATTCTTTCTCTATCAAGGTCAACAAGAAAATTACATGATTTCTATCTCCCGGTTTTAACACATACGAATAACTTTCGTCGGCTCTATCTCTTTGAGTCGAACATCATTCAATTAATCGATATTCCAACAAAAATCCTGGCGTGTCGTCCTGCTTTCGCCACACAAAATACGCTCGTTCTTTGCGCCTCTTCTTGTTTAACACTCGACCCTCCAGACCATACAACAATTCATTGAACGATTTCTGCATTAAGTAGTAGTAGTATAACTTGAGTGTTCTAGGAGTTGAACTTACATAATACACAACCCTATTCAAATATTCCATACGCCCACTGACTTTAGTTCATTGCGCCGTCAAATCTAGCTCGCGAAGAAGAAACGTGATAAGGCCAGCACCACACCAAAGCACATCACCCATCGCTGAATATTATATCCACGCCCGTCGCAAGAACAGCTCAAACAGTGCCCAACTTTCGTTCTGTTACTGCAGCAAACGCCTTCGAACCGAACACCGCCACACCACCTGCGCGCGTCGCAACGCTGAGCTCAGGGATAAGCGCTTAAGTAACACAAAAAGGTTGGGCTTACTTGCGCATTCTTACGTCGAATGAGAATACGAGCAAGCGTGCATCACCAAAGTGTTGCAACGAGCAGCACAAATTCGCGACGAAAAACCAATACTCACAGTTGGTAGCGCTCATCATCACGTAACGCCTTCTATCGAGCCCAACCCAAGTCACAGCAGATATCACGTCTCTAAGTTGTTTGCCGTCTTCTTAGTGATACAAAAAATGAGTTAGATGTTGAGCAAACAGAACGAGAGCATGAAAATCAGGGCGAGAACGATAAGAATGTGTAACCGGCCAATTCCAATTGCCACTCGCGTCAATTTGTCTGGCAGCAATGATGGCACGTTGCTGACTGAAGTGTTTCACCGAACACTTCAGCGAATGGTACATCACTGTCGTAATGCGTCGCATACCTTGATTCCATTTTCTCCCATCAATTTCGTGGCTCTCAAGTATAGTGTTTCGATGTATCTTCCTTGTGCAGAGTTTTCAGAGCACGAAAAGAGTACGCGTGTGTAGGCGAGAGTGGGGTCCGAATTATTTCGTGCATTGAATAAGAGGTGGCACTTTTTGAGAAGGCACATCATCGAACAGCCCGACACCGAATGCGCAACGGTTAAGAGAGCATAAATTCAGGCACAGTACGCCCCCATATATGTCTGTCTATCTCCACAACCCTCGTCGGCACTTTCACTTCTCGCCTCTCGTGAATCAGCATGGCCGAGAAAGAAAGCGTTTCTCCGTCAAAATCGGCTACGTCCGAGGTCCTAATATTGGACTGGGAATTTGTCAAGGAGTCACTGCGTCGCCATAGTGCTAGCATCGTGGCATTTCCGCACTTTGGCGCCGGTCTCCCATTGAACCTTCCACAGCCTCACGTGGTGTTAGAGAGGGAAGCCACGGATGAAGAAACGAAACAAGATACAGACGAGGTTGAGAAGTTCAGCGTGGAGTTCCTGTGGGGTGATGACGAGAAGGTGAAAGATGTGAAGATAGCGGGCAGCTGGGATGAATGGAAAGTATGGCAGATGACCAAGGGAGAAAGTACGTTGAACGAACAAATCGGTAGAGAGATTACTGACTCATTGATGATTTGTCTAGATGGCCTGTGGCGCAAAGTGCTGCGACTTGAAGTCGGTAGATACGATTTCAAGTTCGTCGTTGACGGCGAATGGAAGGTCTCCGGGTATCACAAAACTGCAACAGGTGAGGACGGGAAGGATAGCAAGAACGTGCGTGAAGTTTGCAAGCCAGGGGCACTCGAGAATCATGACGAAAATGCGGCGGAAGGTAAAGGCAAGAGGATGAAATGTGCGCGCTGTATTATCGCATAGAAACACTACGCATCCCATTCATTTTCGACGAGGAGTGAAGTTTGCTGTACACAGCAGCGCGGCTCCGCTCGGCTATCGATAATAGTTGTCACCAGTAGATTGGCCATTGCTAGATTTAGCAAGAGTTCGAGGATAATCGCTTTGCATGCTTGCGCCCTGGCAAACACCGCATTCCGAACTTGTATTCGATAAAGTTGTTCCGCGCGTCTCACATCAATCCCACATCTGTACGGTACGGTACCGTACAATCTCACCAACAATTGAGAGAACGCGTTATACAGGAAAATCCTTTTTTGAATACTGTATACGATGAACTATACAGAGCTACGACTGTCAACTTTATAAAGGATCACTAAAATCAAGAGATCCATGTCTACCGCTAGGATAGTCTGCTGCAGACTCCTCCCCCTAGTTCTACAGATGAATTTTGCGACAATGAATCACATTGACCTGAATTTACTCGCTATGTTTCCAGATCACGAACTGCATCCTGTATTTTCGAGTGACCTTTCTACCGTACGTAGATTTCGGATAATGGTCGGCCGTAAAAAATCGAGTTGTGGCCCTTTACATTTCGATCCGTGTATCGTTCACGTTGTCAGTACAACCTACTTTGTTCTTTGGATGGAATTGAATCCATTTCATTCGTGTGACGCAAGCCACTGCGGAACTCAACGCCGAAACAAGCGGACAGACACAAAAATAATCCGATAAAAGCTTTACAAGTTAATAAAGTTTGCAATAAGTTGGAATGCTCTTTTACAAGATCACCAATACCAAAAGTCAGACCCTTCAGTAGGTACGTTTTCGCCAGTGCGGCCCTCGACAACAACCTTCACCTGTGTATTCGGCACACCCTTCGGAGTAACGCAAGTGAATTGGGTATTGTCGATGATCTTCACATCGGTACAATACGCAGAACCAAATTTGGCCTGTGGTCTCTCGCCGAAATTGAAACCGGAGATTAATACTCTCTGTCCTCCGAGCCATGAACCACGTTTCGGATGAACACCAATCAAGTACGTGACAGTCGCTGTTGGCCTGCAGACTGGTTTCATAATAAGGAATGTCGACTTGTGAACACGGGCCATCACAAGTTCACCTCGCGGACCCTCAGCAAGAGACAAACCGGAATCAGCTTGGAATTTCCTGAAATATTGTTGGGTCTTCCCTTCTTGATTCAGAATGACTCGTCCAATAAATCCTGTTCCGCCGCCGACGAATTCAGAGAACATCAAGTTTCCTTTCATTTCTCCATTGAACAGATTCGATCGGTAATCGATAATGCCATTCGTTGATGATGGCAACTTGTTCATGGGTTGCACGCATTTCCTCGATCCTCTCTCGCATTGTTCCGGCTTCCCGAGTAATTTAGCTCGGGTGAGATTCGGGTGACCATGACATCTTCCCTTCTCCAATTTAAAGAGCAGATCTTCATCACTCCTTCCGCGTACCTTTCCCCCATTACAATCGGTGCTGAAGTCTCCAAACCCAGGATTTGGGCCATTGTCAGTGGCATAAACTTCACCATTCGAATGATATAGCCCCCCAAAACTGTTTCTTATTCCTGCAGCGTAGATAGTACACGGAGTCTCTCCTTTTCGCGGAGGTACCAATCTTGACTTGGTTGGATTATTCAAATTAGTCCACCTGATGTTGTATCCGGACTTCGGACACTCGAGGACCGCAGCAGATAGTAAATTCTCCGGATCTCCTCCCATAGATGGGTGGGCGATACCACCGTTCGTGAATCCTCCTACGGCAACGAGCATCTTCCCATTTGGCAAGAACTCCACCCAATTCGTAGCGTGATCGTGAGCACTAACTGGCAGTCCAGTAATGACATCCTTAATGTCGTCATTGAAACATCCGCCAGGTTTCGCCGTGATGCTCTGAATCTTGCCATTTGTCCATCCCTTTCCGTAGTTCTTGATCTTCGGAGGAGTCGTGCTCTTCCCTTTCCACTCATATGTACTCGTAGAGAAGTACATTCTGATATCCTTATCAGTCGGATCGAACGCGATGCCTAAAATAGATCGCTGCAACTTGTCGGGTATTCGCTTCCTGCACTGTTGAGATATCCTGAGGTTCTTGTCGTGGGCTACGGAGAAAAGCTCGTTAAACAACGAACCGAAATACAGACGCCCATCAGGTCCGTACTTGCAAACCGTAATCCCGATTATCTCGAATTGCTTGCCGTCCTTCTTAAAAGTATCAGGGACAAATCCAATCTCAGCGCATGGTTGCTTGGGTTGACCATACGTGAACGTGATACCGTTCGAAACACCGGCATTTGTCATCACAATGATGTCGACTGTCGATTGCTCTCCGGCTTTCGGAGGCACGCGAACCGTCACCTCATTGGCTTTCACATCGATTGTTTGTGCGATTTCATCTCCGAATTTCACCTGAACACCATTGTGGAACGCTGTCCCCTTGAGCACAATGTCGTTGCCTACTAGACCGCTGATCTTCGATGCTGATTCCAGCACTGGTATGAGGTCAGCAGCATCATGGCGAACAGTTGAGGGGGGAAGTGGAACTTCGTTGTTATCCAAGAACTTCATACTTGCAGGAGAATTTTCCTTTCTGAAGTACAACACTTCCCATTTCTGCATACCCTTACCAGCACCGGACGAGATCGTTGCCATGTCTTCACCATACTTCATGCTGCTATACACAAGTTTCTTGTTTTTGTATACTTCGATGATACCATTAGAAGAAATTTTGTAAGGAATCGGAGATTCAGTTTCTTTCATAACCGCGAAACAACACCTGACGGCGAACGAATTATCCCTGAATGGTACGTTCACTCGTGCGAAGTCGTGAACAGACATGAAGTTGATGTCACCCACGTTCCTCGCGAACGTTGGCCGAGCACCATCCTTCAAGTTCTTGGGAATCGGCATCATTTCTGATTCGCTCTGGCCAAGGTCGTAGAAATAACAGTATGCGCCTTGTTTCGCCGCTTCATGAACGGTCACAGTCGTTTTGTCGATGGCACGGTTGCACGCTGTGTCGACCACTTCCAACGTAAGTTGCGTGACGCCAAGAGGAAACTTCGGTTGAGGAGTCGGACCAGCCATCTTCACAACTCCGTGTGAGTCAGCGAGGCTGTTACTGGGATCTCTCCATGACCATAACCAGTTCGTAATCACGTGGGTTCGTTGACCTTCAATCGAGTGACTATGACTTCCCGTTCCGTCAAGTTCCACGGTCTGATTCCGAGTCTTATCGTAATCGGTTGCGAAGTACGGTCCGCCAGAAACAGCGTGTGCAGCAGTATCATTCGTGAAATCAACTTTAGCTGCCCGCTTCGCCTTGCATAAGTCCTTAACTTGCTTCGGCGTATCATCATTCGGGTTCGCACAAGACTGAAGTCCAGTAGTACCCAGCACTTCTGTTGCACCTTCACCCTTGACACCAATGCCGGATATAAATGGATTGTTTCGTCCTGGAACTCGTCCGATAACAACTGTGATAGGACCTTCGGTTGCGACTTGTGGTGCCTTCACGACATACGGAATGTTGTAACCACCAGCCAAATAGTAGATGTCGAACTTTCTCCCGCCATGTGGGTTCAAAATGGTCTGATTGTTCACAGTAATCGTGAACAATCGTGTCCCGTTCGAAGCTCGCCTCCAGTTCTCAAGAAACATGAGCAGAACCGAGTATTTTCCAGGCGCGACGGGAATCGTATAAGTCAGATCACCTTTCCGTACGTACCGATGCGTTTTGTACTGATCGATGCATCCCACACCCTTGAAGATGGGTTCAGTCTGTTGTCGAGATTTGCGAGGCGGAAACGCGATGGCACCAGGAGACGCGAAAAAGCCATCTATGTCACATCGAAAGTTTTCGTCTGTGTTTGCACCACCTGCGTTGATGAAGAAGTCACCGGGTTCCGGGCATGCCGCCACATACTTGGGATCATGATTCCTACGTGAAAATTCTCGCGGTATGAATGCATTGGTTCCCGACGCGGCGCAAGTGTCCAAACCGGTTGAACGAGCGAGCGCATTGGCCTTCGATCCTGAGAGACTTGAGACAATGATGCTAGAAAGCATAGGATGTCCCTTCTTCGGCATGACATGGACATCGATCAAGTTCATTTTCGACCTGGTTGTGAATGAAACAGTATATGGTGCATTGGCACCAACTCGTGCAGCGACGTCGACTTCTTTCGCAACCAGCTTCTTGTTAACTATGACATCGAACATGCGTTCACCTCTTCTCTTCCCTTGAATTTCGGCGAATCCAAGTTGCACCTTGTATCGACCGGGAGGAACAGGAAGATGAAATGCTAGTGGCTCCGATTTCTTCGCAGAATATCGCATGGAGAAAAACTGATTCATGCATCTTTTCTTGATGGACTTAGGAGGTTCGATGGAGAAGAACTTTGAGTCAGACGCATACGAGCCAGTATCACAACGAAATCCTTCCGACTTCTCCAACGATCCAACATTAATCGCCAAGTCATTCGTACCAGGGCAAGAATTCGACACGGCGACAGCGGTAGGTTCAGCAGTTGGTGCGGCACATGACTTCAGGCCCGTGTTCCCTACGAGCTTGTTCGCTTTGGGGCCTTGAATTCCAATGCCACTGATTACGGGTTTCCCACTGACCGGCGCAAGAGTAATCTTGATGATGTTGTTGACGGCCTCGATGGATCCAGCTTCAAGGATAAACGGGGCGCCATGGTCCGCATTGCTCAAAATGTCGAAATCTGCGTCAATCAGCTTCTTGTTAATCGTGATAGAGAAGACGCGGTCACCAACAGCCAATCCTGGTTCCATCTCGCGAAACATGAGGTACACCGGGTATTTATGCGTGGAGTCGTACGGTACAGGGATGTTGTACACGAGATTGGTTGAGGAAGTTCGAGAAGTCTCATACTGATGCGTGCACTTGCCATTGATTTTGGAGTTCTTCGGGAGGACAATAGGTTGGGACAGGCCTGAATAGTACGCCCCGGCGACATCGCATCGATATCCATCGACGTTTGCACCACCTGCGTTGATGAACACGTCGTTCTCGCCTGGACAGACTCTATATGATGACGCAGTTGCTTGTGTTAACGCGATGGAGATGACTGCAAGGAAAGTGAGCAGGCGACACGCCATGGCATCGAGGAATCGGTCGGACAAGCTTCGACGACGAGGTCTGCTACGCCGCTGGTGGGATCATGCGCAAAGGGCTAATGATAATGGTACTGCAAATGGACGGAAGCATGCAAGAAGATGTGTTGTTGCAACTCGATGACCGACAAATGAATGATACAACACGCTTTGCATTGGTGCTGTGAGCTTTCGTGTGTGGGAAACTCTGAAGTGATACAAAGTTTGAAAGAGTATGAGGCGCAGCCGTGCATGGACGATAGCTGAAAAACGTATAGAGCATAAAAAGGTGGAATCACTCTACGTAATAGAGTTTGAGAAGGAATATCCCGTGGACAAGGCCGTCTCCAGACACAACATTGGCGGCATTATATTTACAGCGCCCATTCCCATTCGTCCAATGTGTTCTTCGACGTCCTCTCTTAACGTGTCCTCGAATATTTCAGGAAATTCAAGTTTGTCTACCTGATACCATTCGCAAATGAAGCTACAAGACTTTTGTTATTTTTACTCAGCTTCATGACAACACTCCTACCACTGTCAATGAACTTCAACCGATTCGACTATCAAATCACAAGTAAGCACGCAACATAAGTGTACAATCGTGTTTTCCTTGGTTCCGAGCATCAGACAAAGCAATGCTATTGAATATCTGAAATTCCAAGGAGAAATAAGTACAGTAGTCAGGACCGACATTGAAATGCCGCGCTCTTCCGCAGCTTTGTGGCACGTGGTGGTGAACAGACCGTGGACAACTAATAATACTATACAGCACGAAACTTACAAGTGTGTGCTATGATCTTAGTTGTACTCCTTGCTGACAAGAGTTCCGAAGTAGATGTAGAGGTGACTTCATTTGTTCACAGGGGTTGGAAGGAGTTCTAGAAGTGCCAGCCTTTTATTCGCACGTTCACACTGAAGGAGTCTACAAATATCTGTTACAGGGCTGCACTAGCGGTGCTGCAAGCACTGTACTGTACGGTACTTTAATTCATGGATGCATAGAAATCCTACATGAGGTAATTGACATGAGAGTGTGAATGCTAATGTACACTGAACAGTACGGCACATTCGTCGGCACCACTGTTCCTTGATCTTGATTCCGGAACAGTGTACAATAGTGCGACGGCGAGAGCACGACATACACTGGCACGCGAAGCAGTTACCAAGTGGGGCCAACGCTATACCTTATTCCCGTATATGGAATTTTCTGTCTAACGAGTCAGCATTACGACAAGAGAGGTTCCGAGCTGGTCGTTCGACTCATTCAGTCAGAAGCTTATTGTTGATGACAGAGTGCACCGTCTAAACCGAACGATTTCAATTTCATTCGTCCTATCAAGACACAAGCATAACACACGCAGATCTGCAACCATCTACATGATAGCGCAGCATTTTTTGCTCTCAGCCTTCAATTCAAACCGATATACAGCTTCAGTGGTACTCTGCGACTTGTCGAGGTCATCGAGCGAGCGCATAGTTCTTGGCTCGGCCAATAAGGCCTCGTCGACGTTCTCCGGTCTTGCAGTATTGTTCTCGCTTTCTAGCGCGTCACTATCACCATCGTTGTTCCCGATGTGTCCTCGTTCTTTATTTCTTTCAGTTCGTGAATAATTCGCAAACTGAGTCCTCGAATGCCTTAGCGACCGACCCCCCACACGGGGTGATGTATCAGAGATAAGGTTGGAATGCTTGCGCAGCGAGTTCTTGTCAACCAAGCGGTCTGGTAACGTGAGGATAGGTAGCATCCCGTCACACTGAACTTTCGAAAGATCGCTCATCTTTGGGTAGGAGAGAATTGGACAGGAAGAGCTCGAACGTGAGATGAAAGCGCAGTGCGGAACACAGACTTGTACCTCACCAAATCAAGTGTAGAGTGAACAGATATTGTTGCGCCAGAGTGCCAGATTGTAAATCGTCTTATAGCTGTACTGTCGGTCGGATTCAAAATGTTGACACTCCCGAACTGGCACCATTGCTATTGTTT
>JAAUYH010072694.1_pt1 | contig 21453 bp, 18 predicted proteins | sample 7278061 | NCBI WGS metagenome assembly JAAUYH01 (sample SAMN14350203, study PRJNA611818) | marine sediment metagenome | isolation source: surface marine sediment (0.6m) | place: French Polynesia: Moorea | collected 2018-08 | reverse complement strand
GGCGGCGGGCATGCCGTCGAAGCGCACGCGCAGGTCTCCTTCTTCGAACCCATCCACCACCCGGCCGATTTCGCCCAGGGTGACAGCGGTGCCGTCGTTTGCCGTCACCACCACAATGTCTTCGAAATCACTTCCGCGGTAATTCTGCCCCTGGGTGCGGACCAGCACCTCTCCGCCGCCGGTCCGGATGCTGCCGCCGGGAAGGTCCAGCGAGGAGCGCCGGACGATGCTGGCCACATCGGCCAGGGTCAGGCCGTAGCGGCGCAGGGTCAGTTCCGATACTTCGATGGAGATTTCGTCCGGCCGGACGTATTCCATGCCCACCTGGGAGACTCCCGGCAATGCGGCCAGTTCATCCCGCATTTCCTGGGCCAGGGTTTTCAGGGTTCGTTCGTCGGTGTTGCCGGCAATGACGATGTCGGCGACCTCGCTGACGATGGTGGCCTGGGACACGATGGGCTTTTCTGTTTCCGCGGGAAAGGTATTGATGGCGTCCACCTTGCCCTTGATGTCGTTCAGGGCGCGGATCATGTCTGTACCGGGATCAAACTCCAGCGAGACGCTGCAGTTGCCCTCGGCTGAGGCGGAGGTCATTTTCTGGACGTTTTCCGTACCTTCCAGGGCCTCCTCGATACGGATGCAAACACCCTGCTCCGTTTCTTCCGGTGTGGCACCGAGGTACGGCACATTGACGTTGACGATCTCAAACTCGACCTGGGGGAACTCTTCCTGGCGGGTATTGGCCAGTGAGACCAGTCCGCCAACCACCAGCAGCGCCATCAGCAGATTGGCCGCCACCGGGTTGTCCACAAACCACGCGATGATGCCTCTCATGGTTGTTATCCCGCCTGGCCGCGGTCAGCGGTGGCAACTGGCTTGACCCGCATGCCATCCACCACGGTTTGCAGGGGTGATACCACCACGCGCTCACCGGCATTCAATCCGGCGGTCACGTACACCTCGTCGCGGTAAACCCGCAGGATTTCAACATCCCGAATGCTGAGCCGCTCCTCGTCGTTGACGACCAGGACCCGGGTACCCTCTCTCAGGGCCACCCGGGGCAGCACCACCACGTCCTCCCGGGCGACACCGGCGATTTCAGCCTCCACGAACAACCCGACCGGCGGCGGCAGCAGCTGACTTTCCGGGTCAGCACTGATTCGGCCGATGGCGTAGACCATGCGGCTGCCGGGATCAATTTCGGCCTCAGTCCTGACCAGCCGGCCATTCCAGGACTGGCTCTGGCCGGCAAAATCCGTGCGGAAGGAAATTTGCGGCGACAGATCCACGGGAAGCTCGCCGCGCCGATTTTCGGGCAGGTTCAGATAAGCCAGCTGCCGGTCGGCAATGGGCAGGCGGACCTCGACAAAATCCACCGCATAAATTTCTGCCACGGCGGCACCGCGACTGATGAACTGTCCGCGATCGACCTTCTCACTCCTGACCAGGCCGGCGAAGGGTGCCTTCAGCTCGGTTCTGGCCAGGTCCCGCCGGGCGGTCTCCAGCACCAGTCGGGCATCCTGCAGTGCAGCAGCAGCCACCCTGGCACCGCGTCGGGCAGATTCCAGGTCGGCCTGGCTGACCAGGCTACGCCCATGCAGATCCTGGACTCTTCCATAGTCGAACTGGGCCAGTTCGTTCTCGGCATCCGCCCGGGCCAGGGCCGCCTCGGCCCTTTCCACCGCGGCGATGTAATCGCTCTGGTTGATGCGCAAAAGCGTTTCATCCAGCTCGAAGTACCCGCCCGGAACCAGGTTGGGTGAGACCCAGTCCACCCGGCCGGAGACTTCGGGCACCAGTGCTGACTCGCTGCGCGGGACCACCGTGCCCTGGGCATGTACTTTGAGCTGCACACGCTCGGGCTGGACGGTCAGCACCCGGACCGTCGTCGGCAGCGGCTGCGGCAGCGACGGCTCCACGGTACTGGCCGTGCCGATCAGCAGCGCGACCAGGGCCAATGCCGCCAGCAGCACTCCAATGGGTGCGATGACCTTGGCATTCATAGCTGTGCCCTCCGTGGACCATCGGCTGCAGCGGCCAGCATGGTGGCGACGCGTTGCCGCATCATGCGGTTGAGCCGCAGCATGGCTTCGCCCACCGCCGCGCCGTCCCGTTGTCGCAGCGCCTGCCTGATCTCGCCGGCAAATGCCCGGCGAATCTCCCGGGCCTCGGGTTCGTTCATTTTCGATCGCATCTGCTGGAGGGGCATTCTCGACAGCACCGGAGTCCGCAGTCCGTTGATGGTCAGGCGTAGCACCAGGTGATCGGCGAGTTCCACGAAGTACATGCACAGCCGGCGCATGGCCATGTGCTGCTCCACAGCATCGATGTCGTCACGCAGGATTTCGTCTACCAGTTCCTGGGCCCGGGTCAGTTCCGACTCGGTGGCGGATTCCATGGCCTTGCGGGCGGCGGTGTCCAGCAGGATGCCGAACATGTGCATGACCTCGTCCACCAGCTTGGCGTCGGGTACGTCGCTGACGTCCAGCAGCGGCCCCAGAACGTCCAGGGTACAGTCCTCGATGGCAGCAACCCGGGAGCCTCCTGGCTGAATCGAGGTAATGCCCAATTGTTCCAGTTTCTTGAAGGCCTCCCGCACGGCGCCCCGGCTGGCCTCGAAGCGGCTGCAAAGGTCCCGCTCCGACGGCAGGCGTTCACCGACCCGGTACTGACCGCGCAGGATTTCATCCCGCAGGGTGGCCGCGATTTCCTCGCTCCGGGAAGGAGCGGGCTTTATATTATCTAGCACTAATATGGTCCGACCAATTTGGTAGGACCAATTTTATGCCTCTGGCCAGGGATTAACAATGCCGGTGGTCACGGTCGGTATCCCGGCCCACGCACGACCCGGCCCGGCAATGCGCCGGTGTGTTCGCCATCCCGCAGCACCTGCTGACCGTTGACGAAGACGTGGACCATACCTTCGGCCAGCTGGTGCGGCTGCTTGAAGGTGGCCCGGTCACGGACGACAGCGGGGTCGAAAATGGCGATGTCGGCGTAAAAACCCGGCGCCAACCGGCCCCGGTCAGGAATCTTCAGGTTGGTTGCCGGCAGCAGGGTCAGACGGTGAACAGCTTCCTGCAGGGAGATCACCTTCTCTTCCCGCACATACTTGCCCAGCAGGCGGGCAAAATTGCCGTAGGCCCGGGGGTGGGTGCCCCGTTCCAGGAACCTGCCCTCCGGCGCCATGGCCGCCGCATCGGAGCCAAAACTCATCCACGGCAGCCTGATCTGCCGCTTGACGTTGTCCTCGGACATCAGGAAATAGATGGCCCCGATTTCCCCTTCGGCCTCCAGCACCAGATCAACCACGGTCTGGGCAGGGTCGGTGCCGCGTTCGGAGGCCACATCGGCGATGGTTCTACCCATCAGGTCACGCAGGTCGTCGTTGGCAACCGAGGAGAGCAGTACGCCTCCGGGGCCCGCGCCGTAGTAGAGATTCTCCCAGTCATCGGCGTTCTCGCCCATGGCGGCAACGATGCGTGCCCGTGAATCCGGCTGCCGCAGCCGCTTCAGCAGTTCCTCCGCGCCCCCCTCGCTGGCCCAGGGCGGGAAACAGGCGGTGAGGGAAGTACCGCCCGCCACGTAGGTATACATGTCGGTGGTGATGTCCAGGCCTTCGGCCCGGGCGTCTTCGATCATCCGGGTGATGGCGGGCAACTTGCCCCAGTTCTGCTGGCCGGCCATTTTCAGATGGTAGATCTCGGCGCCCACGCCCCCCTCCCTGGCAATGCGGATCAACTCCGCCACCGAATCCTCGATGCGGTTGCCTTCGCTGCGCATGTGGGAAATGTAGCGCCCACCGTATTCCCCCACCACGCTGGCCAGTTCGATCAGTTCTTCGGTGCTGGCGAAAAACGCCGGCGGATAGATCAGGGAGCTGCCCAGGCCCATGGCACCCTCCTCCATGGCCTGCCGGGTGAGGGCTTTCATCCGCTCCAGTTCCTCGGCGCTGGGCGGCCGGTCATCGAAGCCGATCTCGTGGATTCGCAGGGTGGTCGCACCGACAAAAGACGCCACGTTGGGCGAGACGCCCTTTTGCTCCAGGTACTCCAGATACTCACCCAGGGTCTGCCATTCCACCGGGGGGGCGTCCTCGCCCATGGCGTCCTGCAGCAGCGCTTTGCCCTGGTCGCCCTCGGGCAGCGGCCCCATGGACCAGCCCTCACCAAACACCTCCAGGGTGACCCCCTGTTTGATGTCACTGAGTCCGCGGCCGTCCTGGATCAGGCTGCCCACGGCCCAGCTCAGCATGTTGATGAATCCCGGCGCAATGGCCAGACCCGAGGCGTCCACCACCAGGACCGCCTCGGCGTCACCCAGGTCTCCGATGGCGGCAATCCGGTCGTCGCTGACGGCGACGTCGGTGACAATCCCCGGGAACCCCGTACCGTCATACACGGTGCCACCGCGGATGATCACGTCGTAGCTGGCGGCATGCAGCACGGCACAGACCATCCAGATGCAAGCTGCAACGCAACAGCGGCTGACTGAATTCATGGATTAGCCCTTCCCGGATTACTTAGGCGGAACGTCATCATACCCCGCACGTTGATGCGACGGGGCAGCTGATGCACAGTGGGAACCCGCCTCAAGACCACACTCTTTCGGAAACAATATGCGAATCATCAATGCCAGCCAGGTCCGGGAATTGCTGCCCATGGACGAGTGTATTGACGCCATGGACCAGGCCATGCGCGCTGTCAGCGCCGGCGAAGTCAGCATACCACCGCGAATCATCATGCCGCTTCACGGCACCGCGGGATTCCTGGGCGCCATGCCCGGCAGCGCGGGAAGCCCGAGAATCGATGGTGCCAAGTTGATCAGCCAGCATGCCGGCAATCCGGCCCGGGGGCTGCCCGCCATCCAGGGTTTTGTTGCGCTGTTTGACCCGGACAATGGAACACCCCGGGCACTGGTGGACGGCGCGGAGATCACCGGTATTCGCACCGCCGCGGCGTCCGGGCTGGCCACCCGGCTGTTGGCCAGGTCCGACGCCCGCAGCCACGGCATCCTGGGCACCGGGGTGCAGGCCGTCACCCACATTGACGCCATCGCCGCAAGCCGGGATATCGAGGAAACGCTGATCTGGGGCCGTGATTTTTCCAAGGCCCGGTCACTGGCTCATCAACAGGCGGAACGCACGGGGCGGAAATACCGCGCGGTGGACTCACCGGAACTGGCCGCCGGCTGTGACATCGTGACCACCGTGACTGCCGCAGCAGAGCCTATCCTGATGGGCGCCTGGATTCACCAGGGGACCCACGTCAACCTGGTCGGCGCCCACTCACCGGACTCCCGGGAAGCCGACAGCGAGCTGATGGCCACGGCTTTTGTTTACTGTGATCTGACAGAATCCCTTTTCAACGAATCCGGCGACGTCCTGATTCCCCTGAACGAGGGCAGAATGGACCGAAGCCAGATCCGCGGCGAAATCGGCAGCCTGGCGGCGGGAGATATTCCTGGACGGCAAAACCCGGACGAAATCACCGTATACAAATCCCTTGGGATCACTGCACAGGATCTGTTTGCGGCACAGCTGGTATTGGAAAAAGCGCTCGCACGGGATGTGGGCGAGGAGGTTACCCTATGATCACCGAAATGGTCTCGGGCCGCTGTACCTGCGCCGAGGTTGCCTACCAGTTTCAGCCGCCACCCCTGATCGTACACTGCTGCCACTGCCGCTGGTGCCAGCGCGAGACCGGCTCGGCCTTCGTGATCAATGCGCTGATCGAAACCAGTCGCATTGCCCTGTTATCCGGACAGCCCGATTCCGTCGAAACCCCCAGCGAAAGCGGCAAGGGTCAGCACATCATCCGCTGCCCTTCCTGCCGGGTCGCTCTGTGGAGCCACTACGCCGGAATGGGACAAGGGGTTGCCTTCGTTCGGGTGGGCACCCTGGACAACCCGGACCTGTTCCCGCCGGACATTCACATCTTCACGGAATCCAGGCAGCCCTGGGTGAGGCTGCCGGACACAATCCCCGTGCGCCAGCGTTACTACCGGCGGGAGGAGGTCTGGCCCGAGGCGAGTATGGAGCGGTGGGTCAACACGACCCGCGCCCAAAGGGCGCCACCTTAAAACGTCATCCTGGACTTGATCCGGGATCCATCAGCGAGCGGGGTCACACGTACCTGCGCCTGGTACTGAGCGACTAACGACGGCTCCGGTCATCACCACTCAAACCAGGAACGAAGCAGCCTCGGCATTTCAGATGGATCCTGAATCAAGCCCCATTCTGTCCGTCGTCCTGAACTCGATTCAGGATCCATCTGAAGTTCCGAAGCTGGGTTCGTTGGACAATGCCGCGGTGATGATCGAAGTCGGACCAGGGGCCCACAACATTACGGACAAACGAGCCCATTCAAGGGCTTCGCTCCCAACATTGGCGGGTTGGACGGGATTTATCTGCCTCCGCTTTACCACGACTTACCGTCAAGGCGTCACGGACGATGTCTTCGATTAAGCGGACTGGCGACGGAATGCGATCCGCCTTCGGAGTTTCAGATGGATCCTGAATCAAGTTCAGGATGACGGTTTAATGGTGCGCGCTTTGCGCGCCTCTAGTTTTTATCATGCCAGGCGTTAGTGATGGGATAGCGGCGGTCGCGGCCGAAGGCCCGGGGGGTTACGCGGCATCCGGGGGCGGACTGGCGGCGTTTGTATTCGTTGATCAGGACCAGCCGGGCCACCTTACGAACAGTCTCGTGGTCAAAATCCGCGGCGATGGACTCCACCGACTCGTCCTGTTCCACATAGCGGGCCAGGATCTCGTCCAGCACGGGGTACGGCGGCAGCGAGTCTTCGTCCTTCTGGTCCGGCGCCAGTTCCGCTGACGGCGGGCGATCGATGATGCCCTGGGGAACGGCAGGTGACAGTTGGTTGCGATACTCGGCCAGGGCATACACGCGGGTTTTCACGCAGTCTTTGATGGGGTTGTAGCCGCCGCACATATCCCCGTAGATGGTGCAGTAGCCCACAGCCACCTCGCTCTTATTGCCCGTGGTCAGCAGCATCGCACCGGACTTATTGGAGATGGCCATCAGCATGTTGCCACGGATCCGCGCCTGGATGTTTTCCTCGGTGATGTCGGGTTCGGCACCGGCAAACACCGGGGCCAATTCGTCCAGGTAGACCTCGAAGGCCGACTCGATGGACACCACCTGGTAATCGATCCCCAGGATTTCCGCCTGTTCCCGGGCCAGGTCCAGGCTCAGCTGGGAGGTATGTCGCGACGGCAGCATGACCGCCTGGACGTTGTCTGCCCCCAGGGCATCCACCGCGATGGCGGCGGTCAACCCGGAGTCGATACCCCCGGAAAGGCCCAGCAGCACCCGCTGGAACCCGTTCTTGCGCACATAGTCCCGGGTGCCGCGTACCAGGGTCTGGTAGATGGCGGTGAGCTGGTCCTCCGGGCCGTCGGGTTCCCAGTCCACGGCGTGAATCCTGCCGCCGTAAAACCCGAACTGGAACAGGCCGTCGGAGTACATCGACGTCGGCCCGATGACCTCCCCGTCTGGGTGAATCGCGAACGAGCGTCCATCAAAAACCAGCTCGTCCTGTCCGCCGACCAGGTTGGCGTAGACAATGGGCAAACCGGTTTCCGTGGCCCGGTGTGCCAGGGCCTGCTCTCGGTTCAGGCGTTTGTTTTCATGGAACGGGGAAGCGTTGGGAATGACCAGTACGTCACAGCCGTGGGCCGCCGCCTTACGGGCGGGCTCCTGTTCCCAGATGTCCTCACAGATCAGCAGGCCAACCCGCACACCGTTGAGTGTGACGGTGACCGGATCGCGGCCGGCATCAAAATAACGCTTCTCGTCAAATACTGCGTAATTGGGCAGCGCCTGCTTGAAATAGCGCGCGATGATTTCACCGTCGCGGATCCAGCTGACCGCATTGTAGAGTCGATCGGACACCGGCATGGGATGCCCCACCAGGGTGTCGATACCGGTGATGGATTCCGCGATCCGCTGCAGCGCCAGCAGGGTGTGTTCAACAAAGCCGCGACGGTAAAGCAGATCCTCCGGCGGGTAGCCGGTCAGGCACAGCTCCGGCAGCACCACCAAATCGGAACCCAGGGCCCGCGCCTCGGCCGCTGCCTGGATGACGCGCTCTGCGTTACCGTCTACGTCGCCAACGGGAAAATCCCGCTGGACCACGGCAATTCTGAGGGTCACGTCCCGTGCTGCGGGTCAGAGCTTGTCGGCAATGGCTGCACCAAGGTCGGCCGGAGACCGTACGGTGGTGACACCCGCAGCCTGCAGCGCTTCGAACTTGGCTTCCGCCGTGCCCTTGCCGCCAGCGATGATGGCACCGGCGTGGCCCATGCGCTTGCCCTTGGGCGCGGTGACACCGGCAATGTAGGCCACTACGGGTTTCGTCACGTACTGGCTGATGAATTCTGCGGCATCTTCTTCGGCGCTGCCGCCAATCTCGCCCACCATGATAATGCCTTCGGTTTCCGGGTCGTCCTGGAACTGACGCAGGCAGTCGATGAAATTCATGCCCTGGATGGGATCGCCGCCGATGCCGATGCAGGTCGTCTGTCCCAGACCGGCCAGGGTGGTCTGATACACGGCTTCATAGGTCAGGGTGCCGGACCGCGATACAACGCCTACCTTACCGGGCGAATGGATGCTGCCCGGCATGATTCCGATCTTGCAGGCCCCGGGTGTAATGATGCCCGGACAGTTGGGTCCGATCAGGTAGACATCATCCATGTCTGCCAGCACCGCCTTGACCCGCATCATGTCCAGCACCGGGATACCCTCGGTGATGCAGACAATGACACGAATGCCGGCGTCCGCTGCCTCCAGGATCGCGTCAGCAGCGAACGGTGGCGGCACATAAATTACCGACGCGTCAGCGCCAGTGGTTTCGACCGCCTGCTCCATGGTATTGAACACCGGCAGGTCCAGGTGGGTCTGGCCGCCCTTGCCGGGGGTCACTCCACCAACCAGCTGGGTGCCGTACTCGATAGCCTGCTCGGAATGGTAGGTGCCCTCTTTCCCGGTGAAGCCCTGGCAGATGACCTTTGTGTCCTTGTTAATCAGTACGCTCATTGTCTTGTCCTCAACCCGCAGCCGCCACGGCTTTCTGGGCGCCGTCATTCAGGTCTTCTGCTGAAGTGATCTCCAGGTCCGTTTCGTCCAGCATCTTGCGGCCCTTTTCCTGGTTGGTACCTTCCAGGCGAACGATCACCGGAACCGATACCCCCACTTCCTGGAAGGCAGAAATCACCCCCTCGGCAATGGTGTCACAGCGTACGATGCCGCCAAATATGTTGACGAGGATGGCTTTGACCGTGTCGCTGGAGGTAATCAACTTGAAGGCCTCGGCCACCCGCTCAGCGGTGGCGTTGCCGCCTACATCCAGGAAGTTTGCGGGCTCACCGCCGTTGAGTTTGATCACATCCATGGTGGCCATGGCCAGACCGGCGCCGTTCACCATGCAGCCAATGTTGCCATCCAGGGTGACGTAGTTGAGGCCGTGCCGGGCGGCCGCTGCCTCGGTCGGGTCTTCCTGGGATTCGTCCCGCATCTCGGCCAGCTCGGGGTGGCGGAACAGGGCGTTACTGTCCGCATTGATCTTGGCATCCAGGGCCAGCAGGTCGCCGGAGCCGGTAATGACCAGAGGATTGACCTCGATCAGGGAAAGATCCTTTTCCACGAACAGGCGGTGCAGACCCAGCATGATCTTCGTGAGCTGGCCCACCTGGCGGGAATTGAGTCCCAGAGCAAATCCCATCTTGCGGCACTGGTAGGCCTGCAGTCCTTCGGTATTGTCGACCTCCACCGTGATGATCTGGTCCGGCGTCTCGGCGGCCACCGTTTCGATGTCCACGCCGCCGGCCGCCGACGCCATGTAGGTCACGCACTTGTTGGTGCGGTCCACCAGGCCGCTGAGGTACAACTCCTGGTCGATGTCGATGGCTTCACCAATCAGCACCCGGTGCACCGGCATGGCAACCCCGCCGGTCTGGTAGGTCTCGATGGTCATGCCCAGCATCTTGTCAGCCACCGAACGCAGGTCGTTCAGGCTGCCGGCCAGCTTGACGCCACCCGCCTTGCCACGCCCACCGGCGTGCACCTGGGCCTTGACTACCCAGGCTTCTCCGCCAATGGCCTTGGCGGCATCCACCGCCTCGTCGATGGTCGAGGCAACGCGCCCCCTGGGCACGGGCACTCCGTACTGTTCAAACAGGTCCTTGGCTTGATATTCGTGAAAATTCATTGGAGCCTCTTTTGCTGTTGACTGCGTGTGTACCGCACATCGGCTGGACTCGACCGGAGCACTGAAAGCGGTGGCAACGGGTTACTTTTTCGGATGGCGTCCGGCGAAAAAAATGAGGTCGGTATTTTGGAGCAAACCGGGGGCCGAATCAAAGGATTGCGTATTCGACTTTAATCCATGGTGCGGGCGCCGGACTTTCACCTTGACACATCCTGGCGGCACGTCTGGAACGGCTTCGCGGCCTGCTAAGATACGCCGTGATGAACGAACCTTCATCTACACCCATGGCGCGCTGGGCCCGGCTCTGGCGGGCTGATTCGATCCCCGCCGGTGACCAGGTGGCCTGGCAGGTGCTCGAGTACCTGAATCTTTACCGCTGTTTTGTCGCGGTGCTGTTTGCCGGGCTGTTTTTTACGCCCATCATGAGCGAAGCCATGTCCGGCGCGGATCTGCGCTGGGCCCGCAGCGTAACCGCAGCCTACCTGGTATTCGCACCGGTGCAGCTGCTGCTGGGCCGCTACCGCCGCCGGGCATTCCGGCTGCATGGGATCGCCGGACTGGTATTCGACATCGTCGGCATAGTCCTGATGCTTCGGTTCCTGGGCGGGCTGGGCAGTGGTGTAGGAACCCTGCTGGTAGGCACCATGGGCGCGGCTGGAGCCATGCTGACCCTGCGCTTCGCCCTGACGGCAGCGGCGGCGGCCTCCATGGCACTGCTGTGGCAGACCGTGCTGGATGTCTTCCACGGCCTGGAGTCCATGGCGGTACTGGCCCCCGCAGGCATGCTGGGTGGCGCCTATTTCGCCACGTCCCTGCTGGGCCACTATCTGGCTCGGCGTACCCGGGAAAGCCATACCCTCGCCCAGCGCCAGTCCATAGACCTGGCGCACCTGTCCAGGCTGAACGAGTTGATCGTGGCGCGCATGCGCACCGGCATCCTGATCGTGGACCAGAACGACCAGACCCACGTCATGAATGATGCCGCCTGGTACCTGATGGGCATGCCTCCCCAGCGGGCCGGCGAGCTGGCCCGCCTGTCACCGGATCTGCTGGAAGGGCTGTCGCACTGGCGAACCACAGGCCGGCATCAGAACCAACCCCTGCGCCTGGCCCATGGCGTTCCTGAGGTGGTGCCCCGTTTCGCCAGGTTGAGCGCGGATGAACTGTCGGAAACCCTGATCTTCCTGGAAGATACCAGCATGGTGTCGCGCCGGGCCCAGGAATTGACCCTGGCTTCACTGGGCAGGCTTTCCGCAACCATCGCCCATGAAATCCGCAACCCCCTGGCCGCCATCAGCCATTCGGCCCAGCTGCTGGCCGAATCCGAATCCCTCAGTTCAGCCGACCTGCGCCTGTCCCAGATCATCAATCGACACTGCACCCGGATGAACGAAATCATCGAGAACGTGCTGCAGCTGGCCCGCCAGGAACCACCCAAGCCGGAGGTACTTCAGCTGCGGGACTGGCTGGAGCATTTCGTCGAGGAACTCCCGCGCCACCAGGAGCTGGGTGACAGCCGGATCGTCATGGCCCGGCCGGACAGCGACCTGGACGTGGTCGCGCTGGTTGATCCCGTGCAGCTCCAGCAAGTCTTGTGGAACCTGTGCCAGAACGCGCTGAAGTACGGCCGCAGGGACGGCAGGGCCGCCCAGGTGACCATCCGCCCGTCCCTGCTGGACGGACGAAAAGGGCCCGTCATTGACGTGATTGACCAGGGCCCCGGCGTGCCGGAGGAGGACGCGGACCGGATTTTTCAGCCGTTTTACACCTCCAGCGCCGACGGCACCGGCCTGGGGCTGTACCTGTGCCGACAGCTTTGTGCGTTAAACCAGGGAGACCTGGAATACATGCGAAACCCCGACGGCGGCAGTATTTTCCGCCTGTCGCTGCCCGCGGCGCCAGGCGCGCCCGGCGACAGTCGCCGGCGCCAGCAGGAGGGCCAGGGCCTGCAACCGGCCGGCTAAGCCGGATCTGGCCCGATAATTGCTTGGCAATTGACCGATCAGAATCGAAGTACACGGAACATGACCCGACCCCTCGCCCTCGTCATTGACGATGAGCCGGATATTCGTGAGCTGCTGGAGATCACCCTGTCCCGCATGGACCTGGAGGTGGAAGCCGCGGCGGACTGTGCCCAGGCCCGTGCCCTGCTGGAGCAGCATGCCTTCGATCTATGCTTCACCGACATGCGCCTGCCTGACGGCAACGGCATTGACCTGGTCAAGCACATCTCGCGCAACTACAGTGGCCTGCCGGTGGCGGTCATTACCGCCCACGGCAATACCGAGGCAGCGGTGGAGGCGCTGAAGTCGGGGGCGTTTGATTTTGTCTCAAAACCCGTCGATCTCACCGCATTGCGAGCCATGGTCAATACCGCGCTCAAGGTCAACCGCCCGGGCGAGGAAGGGCCGGCCCCAAGCCACGACCTGCTGGGCACCTCACGGGAAATCAACGCCGTCCGCCGACAGATCGAAAAGCTGGCTCGCAGCCAGGCACCCATCCACATCAGCGGCGAATCGGGGGTCGGCAAAGAACTGGCCGCGCGCATGATCCACGAGCGGGGCCCGCGCAGCGACGGTCCGTTCGTGGCGGTCAATTGTGGCGCCATACCCACCGAGTTAATGGAAAGCGAGTTTTTTGGCCACAAGAAAGGCTCGTTTACCGGCGCCACGGCTGACAAACACGGGCTGTTCGAGGCCGCCACCGGCGGCACTATTTTCCTGGACGAAGTGGCCGATCTGCCGCTGCACATGCAGGTCAAACTGCTGCGGGTGATCCAGGAAAAATCAGTTCGGCCCATCGGCGCCACCCGCGAACAGTCGGTGGACGTTCGTATCCTCAGCGCAACCCACAAAAACCTTCTGGACCTGGTGCACGACGGCGACTTCCGCCAGGATCTCTACTACCGGATCAATGTCATCGAACTGCACATGCCCGGTCTGCGGGAGCGGCCTGCGGACATTGCGCCCCTGGCCGACCATTTTCTTCGGCAGATAGCCCGGGACTGGCAGATGGAACCGGCGGGACTGAGCGAAGACGCCATTGCCGCCCTGCAGGACTACTCGTTCCCAGGCAACGTCCGCGAACTGCACAATATCCTGGAGCGGGCAGTGACCCTGTGTGAAGACGACCTGATTCGGGCCACTGACCTGCAGCTGCCGTCAGAACATGAACTGCCGGCACCCGGCGATTATGAACGCGGTAATCTGTCGCTGGAGGAATACATGGGCAATATTGAGCGGGACGCCATAGTCCAGGCGCTGGAGGAAACCCGCTACAACAAGACCGCGGCGGCAAAAAAACTGGGAATCACCTTCCGCGCGCTGCGCTACCGACTGAAGAAATTGAACCTTGAGTGACCAAAAGTGACGCTCAGCGTCACATCTGCGCGCCAGGCCATTGACGCCGCGCAGGGGCTCGTCACAGGCGGAGTGTGAACCTCATCACACTTTTGGCGACCGAAAACCCGATAAAGCCAGCAAAACCAGCCAGTTAACACTTGTCCACAAACGGGTGGCATGAAATGTGCTTAGATTAGCGTCGAGTTTCGTCGAGTTCGCTGGCGGTTTGCCAGGGGGTAACGTCGGCAACTCACGACAAATCACTTATTTGAAAGGCAAAAGAAAGGACTAACATCATGCGCAAGCAATCTGGTTTTACACTTATCGAACTGATGATTGTGGTAGCAATCATCGGCATCCTGGCCGCTATCGCTATCCCGGCCTATCAGGATTTCCAGATCCGCTCCAAGGTTTCTGAAGTGCTGGCCGCCATGGGCGCCTGCAAGACCAAGGTGACGGACTTCTACGATGCCAACAACGGCTGGGTCAGCCGCAACGGCAAGGGCGTTAACATCGCTGCGCTGCCTGGTGGCGGCATCTGCGACCAGGATTCGACTGACTACGTTGACGAAGTAACGGTCGCCGCGGCTGGTACCATTACCGCCAAGATCTTCGCCCTGGGTGGACAGACTGCTGACGGGCAGGTCATTGATATGGTTCCGACCGAAAGCGCCAATAACACGATCACCGGCTGGGTTTGCGGTGCAGCTTCCACCGTACTGCCTAAGTATCGCCCGGGTTCCTGCCAAGGCTAACAGGCAACATCTTAACAAAGCCCCCGCCCCGGGGGCTTTGTTTCTTGCCCCAGGGGGAGAGGGGCGCTGATCGGCAACCGGCACCAAATTCCGGGGGAACAACAATGACGCAGAAAGGCTTCACCCTTATCGAACTGATGATCACCGTCGCGATCATCGGCATCCTCGCCGCCGTCGCAATACCGGCCTACCAGGATTTCACAGTCAGGGCCAGGGTTTCAGAAGTTCTTGCGGCCATGTCTGCCTGCAAATTGAACGCGGTTGAGTTTTACTCTGCCAACGGTGGCTGGGCCAGAAACAGTGACGGCGCGACCATCGACACCCTCGGCATGTGCGACAGCGACGAAACCCAACATATCCCCCAGGACGGCGTGACCATAGCGCCCGATGGCACCATCAACGCATCCAGCCAGAACCTTGGCGGAGCCACCATCGGTGGCGAAAACATTACCATGCGGCCCGTCATCAGCCCCGGCAATGAAATCGTTGGATGGATATGCGGGGACCCCGGGGACGGCACGGACCTGGCGTCCAGATACCGGCCGGGCTCCTGCCAGGGCTGATTCGGCAATATCCGAGTCTGCCCCACACGGCACCTGCCAACACACTTAATTTCTTTGCTTTCAAGTAGTACCCTACACTCTGTGAGAATTTGCATGGAATTTGAGGGGACTACCTATGGCTACTCCTGGCGCTAGCACTGTCGCCCTTAGCGGGCTTGCCAGACGGCTTGTCGCTGAGTCCCTGATCGAGGGCAACGAGGCGGCTGACGCCCAGGAAAAATCCCTCAAGCAGAAAATTCCGCTGGTGACCTACCTGGTGGAGAACGGACTGGTCGATGCCGGCGAACTGGCGCGGCTGGCCTCCGAGGAGTTCGGCATTCCCCTGTTTGACGTTGAAGCCCTGGACCTGTCCCAGGCGCCGATCAAGCTGGTTTCCGAGAACCTGATCAACCGTCACCGGGCACTGCCCCTGTACAAACGCGGAAACCGCATGTTCCTGGGGGTATCAGACCCCACCAACCTGCGGGGGCTTGACGAAATCAAGTTCCACGCCAACATGGGCGTGGAAGCCATCCTGATACGCGACGACGATCTCGGTCGGGCCATCGACAACGCCTTCAGCGTAGCCGACCAGATGATGGAAGGCCTGGACGACGAAGAAGGCCTGGATGACGTCGATTTCGCTGACGCGGACGAACTGTTGGAGCACGACGACGGCGGCGCGGTGGACGCCGCCGGCACCGATGACACGCCGGTGGTGCGGTTCGTCAACAAGGTTTTGCTCGATGCCATCAAGCGCGGCGCTTCCGACATCCATTTCGAACCCTACGAGAAAAAGTACCGGGTGCGCTTCCGCATGGACGGCGTGCTGAAGCAGATGGCCAGTCCACCGGTCAAAATGACCCCGCGACTGGCCGCGCGCCTGAAAGTCATGTCCGCCCTGGACATCGCGGAAAAACGGATTCCCCAGGACGGCCGCATCAAGCTGAACATTTCCAAGACCAAGTCCATCGACTTCCGGGTGTCCACCTGCCCCACCCTGTTCGGTGAAAAGATCGTCCTGCGGATCCTGGACGCGTCAGCGGCGAAGATGGGTATCGACAAGCTGGGCTACGAGGAAAACCAGAAACAGCTGTTCCTGGACGCCATTGAAAAGCCCTACGGCATGGTGCTGGTGACCGGGCCCACGGGAAGCGGCAAGACGGTGTCGCTGTACACGGCGCTTAACATCCTCAACACTGAGGGACGCAACATCTCCACCGCAGAGGATCCGGTGGAAATCCGGGTACCGGGCATCAACCAGGTGCAGCAGAACGTCAAGGCCGGCATGACCTTTGCTGCTGCCCTGCGTTCGTTCCTGCGACAGGATCCCGACGTCATCATGGTGGGTGAGATCCGCGACCTGGAAACCGCCGAAATTGCCATCAAGGCCGCCCAGACCGGCCACATGGTGCTGTCGACCCTGCACACCAACGACGCGCCACAGACCATTGCGCGACTGATGAACATGGGCATTGCCCCCTACAACATCACTTCGTCGGTGACCCTGGTCATTGCCCAGCGCCTGGCGCGGCGGCTGCACGATTGCAAACAGCCCGCGGACATCCCGTCGGAAGCGCTCATTGCCGAAGGCTTCCTGGAAGACGAACTGGAGGACCTGGCGGTTTTTGAGCCGGCGGGCTGCAACGTCTGTAATGAGGGATACAAGGGCCGAGTGGGCATCTACCAGGTGATGCCCGTAACTGAATCAATCCAGAGAATCATCCTGGAAGGCGGCAACGCGCTCCAGATCGGGGACCAGGCCTTGAAGGACGGAATCAACGACCTTCGGGCCTCGGCGATGAACAAGGTCCGCGAGGGCGTAACCGGCCTGGCGGAAATCAACCGAGTGACAAAGGACTAAGCCATGGCGACCAAGGCAGCGGAACTTCCGATTTTCACGTGGGAAGGCACTGACAAGCGCGGGACCAAGATCAAAGGCGAACAGGTGGCAAAAAATGTCAACCTGGTCAAAGCCGAGTTGCGCCGCCAGGGCATCAATCCCACAAAGGTCAAGAAGAAAGCCAAACCACTGTTTGGCGCAACGGGCAAGGCCATCAAGTCCCAGGATATCGCGGTTTTCAGCCGCCAGCTGGCGACCATGATGCAGGCGGGTGTCCCGCTGGTTCAGGGCTTCGAAATCGTCGCCGGCGGCCAGGAGAACCCGCGTATGCGCGACATGCTCATCGACATCAAGCAGAACATCGAAGCGGGATCGTCCCTGAGCGAATCCCTGGCCAGACACCCCGTGCACTTTGATGAGCTCTACGTCAACCTGGTACAGGCCGGAGAGCAGGCCGGTGTGCTTGATACGCTGCTTGACGAGATCGCCACCTACAAGGAACGTATCGAGGAAATCAAGTCGAAGATCAAGAAGGCCATGTTCTATCCCATCGCGGTGATTGGCGTCGCCATCATCGTGTCACTCATCCTCTTGATCTACGTGGTGCCTCAGTTCCAGGTGATTTTCGAAGACGCGGGCACCGACCTGCCGGCATTCACCCAGCTGATCATCAACATCTCTGAGTGGCTGCAAAACAACGGCGCCATCGTATTTGGCGGCATCGGTGCAGGAATCGCGGCCTTTATTTTCGTCAAGAAACGATCAAAGCCATTCAACCACTTCCTCGACAGGGTGGTTCTGAAGATCCCGGTCATTGGCCAGATCATGCACAATTCGGCCATAGCCCGGTTCTCCCGCACTCTGGCGACTACTTTTGCTGCGGGCGTGCCTCTGGTGGACGCCCTGGAGACCGTATCCGGCGCCACCGGCAACCAGGTCTACGGCGACGCCGTGAAGCAGATCAAGGAAGACGTTTCCGTGGGACACCAGCTGCAGCTGGCCATGCGCCAGGTTAATCTGTTTCCGCACATGGTGATCCAGATGACCGCCATCGGCGAGGAATCCGGTGCGCTGGACACCATGCTGAAAAAAGTCGCCGAGTTTTACGAGAACGAAGTCAACCAGGCTGTGGACGCATTGAGCAGTCTGCTCGAGCCCTTGATCATGGTGGTCATCGGCGGTCTGGTTGGAAGCCTGGTGGTCGGAATGTACCTGCCCATCTTCAAACTTGCCGCAACAGTCTGAGTACGGAAGGCCGAACGTGCGGTGCCGGCCCGCGGGCAAGCGCTGACAAGGGCGGAGTTTTAGCGTAGTGATTGAGGCCCTACAGGCCTACCCCAGCCTGTGGGTAGCGACGGCATTTGTGTTCGGATTGATGATCGGCAGCTTTCTCAATGTCGTCATCCTGCGCCTGCCCCGGCTGATGGAACACGAATGGCGACAGCAGGCTGCGGAATTCTCGGGTCAGGGTCAGTTGCCGCTCGATCCTCCACCGGACCTTGTTTTTTCCCGTTCCTGCTGCCCTCAGTGTGGCCATCAGATCACGGCCTTCGAGAACATTCCTCTGTTCAGCTACCTTTGGCTGGGTGGCAAGTGTTCGGGCTGCGGGAGACGAATCTCTTTTCAATACCCGCTGGTTGAATTCGTCACAGCCGTCCTATCAGCCATTGTGGCTTACCACTTTGGGTTCACCCTGGCCGCGGCCGGCGCCCTGGTCATGACCTGGAGCCTGGTGGCCCTCAGCGTCATCGACATACGCGAACAGTTGCTGCCGGACGCCATCACCCTGCCGCTGCTTTGGATCGGCCTTTTGCTCAACGTCGGCGCCGTCTACACCGAACTCTCCAGCGCAGTCATTGGCGCGGCGCTCGGCTACCTCAGCCTGTGGCTGGTGTACCACGGGTTTAAGCTCCTGACCGGCAAAGAAGGCATGGGCTACGGTGATTTCAAGCTCCTGGCGGCCTTCGGTGCCTGGCTGGGGTGGCAAAGCCTGCCGCTGATTATTCTCCTTTCTTCACTGGTTGGCGGCGTTGTGGGCGTGGGCATGATTCTGCTGGGCGGGAAGGACCGCAACATACCCATACCGTTCGGACCCTACATCGCCGCGGCGGGTTGGATTTCCATGATCTGGGGGGAGCAGATCATCGGTACCTATCTGCGGGTCTCCGGGCTGGGCTGATGCTGCGAATTGGCCTGACAGGCGGCATCGCCTCGGGAAAATCCACGGTCTGCGGACTTTTCGCCGCTCGCGGCATTGAGATTATCGACGCCGACGACATTGCTCGCGAGGTCGTTGGGCCGGGTCAGCAGGCACTGGAGGAAATTGTTGAGCAATTCGGTCCCGAGATTCTGGATCGGGAGGGCAACCTGGATCGACGTGCCCTGCGCACCATCGTTTTCAGTCAACCCGATCGCCGAAAGGACCTCGAGGATATCCTGCACCCGCGCATCAGAGACCTCATGTGGCACCGGGCTGACCAGGCCAACGGAGATTACTGCATCCTTGCCATTCCACTGCTGGTTGAGGGCGGCCTGCACCGGCAGGTTGACCGGGTGCTGGTGATCGACGTCAGCGTGGACACCCAGCGCGCCCGCCTGCGGGCAAGAGACGGCGTGACCGAGGTAGAGGTCGAGGCAACCCTGGCGGCCCAGGCCAGCCGGGAAACCCGGCTGCAGGCGGCAGACGACGTCATCGACAACAATGGCCCGCTGGATGCGCTTGAACCCCAGGTCGAAGCCCTCCATTCCCGCTACACCGCACTGGCCGCGGCAGAACCTCTGGAACAGGAAGGCCAGCCATGAGTCGATGGAAAGCGGCGGGAATCCACCTTGCATTCAGCATGCTGATCGTCGCCTGCGCATTTAATGCCATGCTCCTGACCATCTATCCACCCCAGTACTTTTCCGCGGGCGGCGGCAACCAGTTGCTGCTCATCCTGCTGGCTGTGGACGTGGTCATAGGCCCTACATTGACCCTGATCGTGTTCAAATCGGGTAAACCGGGTCTTAAGTTTGACCTGACCTTTATCGCTCTGGTCCAGCTGGCGGCCCTGCTCTACGGCTGTTTAGTCATCGCCGACGCGCGTCCGGTCTTCCTGGTTCACGTGGGTGACCGATTCCACCTGGTCAGGGCCAATCAGATTGAGCCCGCCCAGCTCATCAACGTGCGCTACGCGGAATTCAAGACCCTGTCGTGGACCGGTCCGAAGCTGGCGGTGGCCGTCATGCCTGCTGATGTCCAGCGACAGGAAGAACTGATGATGTCCATTGTGGCGGGCAATGACCTGAATTTTTTCCCGGAAACCTACGAGCCCTATGACCAGCAGTACCCCAGGGTGTTGCGAAACGCTTTCCCGGTTTCGGATCTGATCGCGAAATTCCCCGCGCACCGGGAAACCGTTGAGGAGGTGCTGTCAGACGCACGCCTGGAGGTCCAGCAGGCCCGCTACGTGCCGTTGTCCCTTCTCCCGGAGTTTCGGACCGTCATAATTGACGCCACCAATGCCCGGGTTCTGGACATCGTTGACTTGGACCCCTGGTGATCAATCACGCACCAATCACCTCAATAGGCTAACATCGGGCCATTGCTGCCCCGGAGTGACCGAATATGCGGTACCTGATTGTTTTTTTTCTGATGACCCAGGCCGCTGTGGCCCAGACCACCGTCGAAATCACAGCCACCCGGGATACCACCCTGTATTCCGAGAGCGGCAACCTGTCAAACGGGGCCGGGCCCAACCTTTTTCTGGGGATTACCCGACTGGGTGATGACCGACGACCACTGATCGCGTTCGATGATCTTTCCCAGATCCCCTCAGGCGCGATCATCACCTCGGTGGAGTTGCAGATCCGGATCAACCGCGCGGTTGGTGGCGCGGTATCGACATCGGTGTTCGAACTGACCCAGGACTGGGGAGAGTCCACCTCCAATGCGCCGGGAGCCGGTGGCATGGGTGCGACCGCCGAGGACGGTGATGCCACCTGGACCACAGCCGTGGTGCCCGGCACCCCCTGGAATACGCCGGGCGGTGACCTGGCTGCCACTGAGTTGACCAGCACCCCGGTCGGGAACAGCGGCTTCATGGTGTTTCCCAGCACGCCCGAACTCGTCAACGCGGTACAGGGCTGGGTCGATGGCACCGCACCCAATCGCGGGGTCATCCTCCGGGTCAACAGCACCACCACCCGCCAGGCCAAGCGCCTGGAGTCCAGAGAAAATCCCAATGCCAGTGCCCGCCCCCAGCTGATCGTGTCATATGAACAGCCCACCTCGGTCACGCCCATAGCCATTTCCGGCCTCTGGTTCGATCCGGCCCTGGATGGCGAAGGTTACAACGTGATTCAGTCGGAAGGCGCTACAACCATTTTCTTTTACGGCTACGACAGCGAGGGTAACCGGCTCTGGCTGGTGACAACCAGCGTACCGGACGAGCCCATTGGCGTGGGCAACACGGTGATTTTCCAGCTAGCAGAAGGCGGTGGGGATGGCACTTTTGATGCACCCTCCCCGTCCACGGAATTGAGCCCATGGGGCACACTGGAGGTCACCATGAGCAGCTGTACCGAGGGCCGGTTCGTACTGAGCGGCACGGACGGCAGCAAAACCTCAAACGTCATTAAGCTGGCCGGCATTGCCGGAACCAGCTGTGACGAGATGATGAAACGCTGAACAGGGCACTGTTGGAGAGCGAAATGCGAAAACTGATGATCACCGCCGTGCTGGCGGCGCTGCTGGGCTG
>JAAUYH010110586.1_pt1 | contig 21455 bp, 14 predicted proteins | sample 7278061 | NCBI WGS metagenome assembly JAAUYH01 (sample SAMN14350203, study PRJNA611818) | marine sediment metagenome | isolation source: surface marine sediment (0.6m) | place: French Polynesia: Moorea | collected 2018-08 | reverse complement strand
TTCCGGACGATTCCGAGAATTGTACCATTCAGTGCTTTGGCGAGGACACATGAAAGCGGGCGCTCCTATAACATGGCGAAGCGCGGGCTGGAACTTAGAACCAGAACTTGTAAGTTTCCCAATATGGCTCGCAATTTGACTTCCTCCCCTCTCCCGTACCCGTCTCTGTAGTATTCGTTTTTCAGACAAGAGCAAAAAGAACTTATACTAGTAAAATGTTCATAGTTTACTCATTGCGAGATATCTGTCTTCTCCCCGTCCGATCTTATTTTCATAGACTCTTACCTTGAGAGCACCTAACACACGTAGGCGAATCTTTGAGCTCCTTAGCCACAAAAAGATGTTCTATGGGTCAAACCTCCGAGAACCTTATATTCTTTTTCAGGCTTTCCTCTAAAATATCCAATCCATAATTTTTCTGCAACGGCACTTCACCTTAACATCCCCCCGTGTCAGGAAAATTGTAGGTACGGGATGAAAGAGCCCTATTTAACTTTAAACAAACAAATTTCCATCAGTACCCCATATTTGTGTGAGTATGACTCAAATTTTTGAGAAAAAGCTGTCCCTCCAGTTTCACTTAAATTTTATCCCATGATTTTTTCTAATTTTAATTTCTATTCGGTTCAGCTATAGTCTTAAACCGTTGAGTAGCATCCCTGAACTACATAATGTGACTAGCTTTAGGTTTATTGTCAACATAGAGGTCACGTAACGCAAGCAATGCTTCATGACAACTTTACTCGTTAATTTTTTTGTATGAATTATCCATCAAAAAATCTTTTGAACATGAACCAGTAAATAAATTGTTCTAGCTTTCGCCCTATTGTTCCGTCCAAGCACAACGATGTTCCAAGCCCTCGATTGGATGTGATTGCGAGGTTCCAGTTTTTTTGGTTACAAGCCGCGGCGTAAGCAATAACACATACCTAAGCTTCAACGGTATCAAAAATTAGATAGAGGGATCGGGTTAATATTTCTGCAAATATTACCTCCTCCGGCTACCGCCCTCGCGACTTCACGTCAAGCTGTTGTAGCTTCTAAGTGTTGAAATATTCAACCTTATTTTATTTCAGTTCGACGACGGTTCATTGTAGACGAAGTAAATAACGGTATGTTCTCACTCAACGATTCTAAGTAATTCTATGAAGTTGGTTTCAAAGAAATTAATGCTTAAAATGATTGTTCCTAATTTCGACATAAATTAATATACTGTTTTTGCAGAAGTTGCTCCGTCAAGTAATTTTTATAAATCGAAGTAAGTATTTCTTAGGCTCAGGTCACCGAAAAACAGCTTGAAAATGGTGGCGTGAGGACTCCTATTTTCGTGACACAGAGAACACTCTACACGACTCTATGTATCAGCAGCGCTGTCTTATCGAAAAGGTTCTGATCAAAATATGCTTTATAGATGGGTAAACATCAATTACTTGATCCACGCTTGCACAGATTGGGTGGATTTCAGCTGGCTGATTGACTCAAGGAATGAGATAGCGAAGTGATTCCACTGGCATGAATTTAATTTGATAGTTTTCCAGAATACAAACATTCACATGAAACCCAAGTACTGTACTAGCAGAGTCAATCACTTGACTGAACTGATTCGTTATCAACGAAAATCCGCATGGGATTCATCTTGAAATCAGAAGTCAAAGATTCTCTATCCCTCGCAAGGTTTCATCGACGTCGATAACTTTAGCAGACTACTTTGAGCTACGATTGTGGCTACTGTACGCCCGAGATCATATCTTATTCGGACACGGTGGCCCTTCAGAAATATCTGTGCAACATTGTTTGTCCACAGCTCTCCTCACTCAGGACCAATTCTGTGCAAAGCGCCTGTAATCCATAATGACTTTTCCTAGTAAATGCTCCGAACTCCAGTATCGCCTTAAACTCTGACAATTCAGGCACCCATAGATTTCTGTTGCGATCACCCGCAGTAACTCCGAGTAAAACGTGTAGTAGTAGTAGTTGGTGATACATTTGACGCCTACGAAGCGCCATAACCGAAACGTTTCGTGCAGCAAATGCCCGTAAATCTTCAATCTTCTTCTTTTGCCCTTCTACGCGTCAAGAAATATCTACCTCTTTTTCCTGTAGTCTTCTACACAAAATCGTTGTAAACGTAGTACAATCGGAACACAGGGTACCCATAAACATGTAAGTTGAATAAAATAGCGTGGGAAAATCGAGCGAAGTCCGAGGAAGAGAATGTAGGTAGAGCGTGATGTCCGGAAAGTGGGCATTGGAAGAACGAGAAGATGAGCTTATTGTTAAATGTAAACCAATGAAAAAATAACAGGATCGACCATTCATCACAATTACGATTGTAACTCTTACACAATGGAGCTCATCACCTCGCTTCTTTAGAAGTTCCATCGGTGTCAACGAAAAACTCTGTGTAGTTCATGCACCGATTAATACTACCCCTGAATCTTATTTGTACGTAGGCAACTTGGCGTCTCATGAAATACTTTCTTTCAGCTTTTTCGGAACAAACTGCACCCCCACAGTGTCCGACGATGAGCTCTAAATAGACACGTAACTTTTGATGAATCGGTACGAGACAATTGAGCGACGTTCAACTACCGTAGTGGTGGACAGAAATCAGAACAGTATCCTAACGACAGCGGCATCGGAACATGCTGCACGTAGTGCGTAATTCGCGAAAACAAGTGCGGGAATGGTACAGCTTAAGTAGAAAGAGTCGTTTGGTTTGTTTGGAGAACGTCGGTTAAGAGCAGATAACGGAATAATTCAGGTCCTTCCAATTATTTCCGAGTTTAACGAGCACATCATATCGGCTCTTTCGCAAGGAAGTAAGAATTCAAATCAGCACATTTCTGAAATTTCACTGCTGCACCGTTAACGTTTCTTCTGCTTGAGACGGAAGTTTGCTCGCGATTCATGCGGCAATGATTTCATGTCAGTTGCAGACGCAGCGAGTGCTCTGTTCGACTAAGTGTTGGAACGAAGACTGAGGTGGCTCAACACGATTCCATCGGTTGCACAATCACGGCGAAAACGGTGCCGGGAAAAGCAGTCACGCCATGATTGTACGCAAACATTTAGAAGAGGCGTGGTTGTGCCGTGGGTTTGCGAGGTGCTGCAAACCTGTTCCATGTAAATTTAGAGGAAGTCACAACCGGGAAAGTTTGAAAGGAAGAGTGCTGAATCGCACAAAAACCAGAACAATAACGCAGACAGTACGTACGGTGCAGTATTCGTTCTACACACACTGTAATATTGCGATGCCTATGATGCGAAAGTAGATAAAGGACAGACTGGTTTCGTACACGGTTCCGGTACTGTACTGTAGCGGAGAATAGTACAGTATGCTTGGTTCCATGGTCGACGGCTATCTGTAAATGATTTGCGCACTCTACACTGCATCGAGTACTGTACAGGTACTGCACAGTCCTACAGCGAGAATCTTGCGTACTCAGCAGCACCCAAAGCTAAACCAGCAGAAGGAGCACAACTCAGCAAAACTACAAATCATCATAAAAGCAATTATGATGCCGCAAGTGCAAGCACACGCGCCCGTCTCCCCAAAGAAGGAGACGGGTTGGGGTAGCACAATGCACCTCAACTAATCTATGGTGCCGAATACAGTAAGCGTAGTGGAGATCGTTTCCCTTCGGTAATGTATGACGTAGCCAAAGTCCACGACGAAGCGCCACGAAGATGAAATCGGAATAGTATCTCGTCGACGCCTCACAGCCCTCACACTGTCGCACTGCCAGATACTTGACGGTAGAAACTACTAGATTGGACGCATAAATCGGCGGAAAAATCTCAACTCCATCAATTGCTGAATGTACGCGCCTAACTCACACACGCGAGCAAGTCCGGCACCACTCACGAGAGTGAAAGGCGTTGTATTGTACAGTACAGTACAGTTCAGTCCAGGTTGAGGGTGCATGTGTTTCTTTACTGTACTGTACACAACAATCTGCAACGGCAGTATCGTTACAGTTTTGGCCCAGTAAGAAGTCGATTGAGGTGGTACTGAGGTAGCAGAATATGTCCATTAGACTACGTAGCCGCACCAGCCGAATACGCCACCTCATCCTGACCCCTTACGTATTCTGTGCGGTACGGTTTACGGAAAACGAAGCGCCGCCGCCATGTCCCAACACGTCAGAGGCGGTTGTAAACCGCCACCAGTGGCATGACAATTAAGTGCTGGTCTGTTGCGTTGCGTTGTGAAGGTCAGTGTGGCAGTTACGAGACCGTTTTTGCGATACTGTAAAATTTACATGTTGATAGTGCAGTACAGCGGTGAGCCGACGGGCCAGCCAGCTGGCTACAGTTGCGCGGACTGTCAACACATCGTGGGCAACGGACTGCCGTTGCACAAGTGTTCGCTTGATGCTAGACGTTTTATGTTAGAGTAGGGTAGAAAGCAGGAAAACTGCACGGATGGATAGTTTGCCGACGGGTGGAAATGCGTTTGTAGGATAAGGTGCCAGTCAAACTACCGGCTTGCCAGTAGAGTTGCATTCGCCGTCGAGATAGATAAGTTTCCTACAGAGCGCAGCCTTCTGCGTCGTATAATACGAGTTGATGCCATTACTATACACCACACCACACCAAACTATTGGTGACACCGCATTAGACTTCGAATGGAGCGCTGCACAGCACGCAATGCACGGCACGTGGTGAGCTCGTGTGATTGTTGCTGCCGATGCTGTTTTTGTTGTTGCTGTCGTGTTTGAGTACTCGTTCTTACTGTTATAACGTTTATCCTTTTCGACTTTGCCGCACGTAAGCGAGTATTGTTATAAATTTACGTGTTGAACATTGCTATCGTACTGTACGACAACTGTGTATGAAACGCGGGTAGAAGTGAGTGAGCGAGTGTGCAATCACTCATCGCTCCCCTCCACCCTTGATGCTTTATGGTATGGAGAGTTTTACTGCTGTCTGTGGGGTATCGACCTACTACATATCCTCTTTTTGGAATTTGAATATGTAACATAAGCGTGATGTGACTCGGAGACTGGGCACACTTTTACTCGAAAATCGAACTGTACTGCGCGTGACTGACACAGTAGGAAAGATCGAGGATAATTCAGGAACACTCAATGGGGAGGTGCTATCGCAAGAAGCGAAGGTGAAAAGTGTAGTAGTGTATCCTTCTGTATTAATGGGAAATAGTAATGTAGCACTGTTGTGAATGTCAACTTTAATTTAGTACAGCACATTGTTAGTATTGTGCAGTAAATTATCACTTTACAATAATAAATTAAACAAGCAGCAGCAGTAGGGTGTTGTAGGGGACGGTTGCTGGGTTCGTTGACGTTTTACATGTGTGCACAGAAAATAGATAATGATCTACTACAGTAGTGAACTGTATTAAATCATGCTATGTTGCTTTGTGCAGTACTCAGTCCAGTGGCACAAACATTTGAGTGTTGCGCTGCTCATTGTGGTAGCAAGTAATGATGGATGGTCCAATAAAAACGATCACCATATCACGCCGTGTTGCGGTGCAGTGCGGTATCCCTGTAAAAGGTATGTGGAATAAAAGCGAGATACTGAGACGAGATACCACGGGATACTGTGCTGCACTGTAGTGTGTTGTGCACTTTGAGCGAGCGATGAGTGCATCTTGCGTACTGGCATCTTGAATGAGTTGCTATCAACCGCACCCATGGGCGATGCCTCCACTCGCCGCTGCCCCACTTACTGTTAATATCTACCTCGGGTCGGCGACGTTTTCCTACTTTTCGTCACCACTCGTATGGCGGCACCTGGGGGTGTGAGTGTTCCGCCGCGCATCTGCCAGCACAATCAAACCACGGCAGTATTCCACCGTCGTACGTACTGTACCGTGCTGTACAATAGTGTAGCAAATCATATTCCATCACTAATCTGACTCTGATTTCCCTCCGGAATCTGCTGTTGTGCACCGGCCGGTAGTACAGTGAATTTATTCCGTTTTACTGAATGTTGTTCGCACAAGACCAGTTCCTACACACGTCATGGTTACAGGGCAGACGGAATCAATAGGAAGAATGATCAGTAATCAGCAACAGGAAACTGGCGAGGTTATTTGTGCCATAATTGGTGCTATACTAATGCTATAATTTACTACAGTAATACAGCATATCTTTCAGATTTTTATCTTCGTGGCTCATCAATGTTTTCCTTGTACAGTACAATACACTACAGTAGTCTTCTAAATTCTAGATTCCATCAATAATTCATAGTTTATTTAATTGATTAGGACATCTTTCAACTGCTTCGATAGTGCACCCAAATGACTCTGAACCATGAATTTCCAGTTTCCTTCTTCTCTCAGTTTACTTACGAAGAATGTCAAACGGATACATACAACTTATTCGTATAAACGGAGCCAATAAGAACTTACTCAATTAAACTTTAAATGAAATAAAACTGCAAGAAATTATGAAACAAGCTTTTCCACAGAAACGACTCTGCATTATTCAGCGAATGAAGACATCTGACGCAAGTGCTAACTATCCCCTTTGATTATTGCTTTGTACGAAAAGTTCTATTTCTCCTATAGTGATTGCCTGGAACAAAAGTCATACTATTTGCAGTCAAGAAAGTAAAACAAAACGTCCAACTTTTAAGATATTGATTTGCGAATTTTTGAATTACAACGCTAAAACTCAACACCATAAATTATGGAAATTTGATAAACTTCAATCTTGATGGAAAATGCTGCTGTTTGATTCTTGATAAGTGCAGTAATATTTTAAATTTCATGCTTTGTACCAAAAAAACCGATCTAGGTCTACGAACAATTGATGTAAGGACTCATACCTATTCAATCTTTGAAATATTAGGACGATTAGTTTTTCTCCTTTGCTTTAACTTGGCTTCTTAGTTCTACAGTAATAACTAGATAACAAATGGGAGTAGTAAACAGGTAGTAAACATTTTTTTGATTTTCATAAATCGAAGAGACTTATTTACCTAAAAAAATCTATTGTCAGAAAAAGTAGAGTATATACCAAATTTCTTGAACTTAAAACAGAGTGCATGCTTCGTTATTAGTATCCTTGGAAGCGATCCCGAAAAGTCAATTAAAATTTGCTTTTTCGTATTTAACTTAATCAATGAATGAAGGTACAATTCTAATTTTTTTGAAAAGATGTAGATGAAGATCGACATAGAAATAGATTCTTTGAGAATATTAAACTTTGAAAATGGATAATTTTTTAAATATCATATGTACTTCACTGTAAATAAGATGTGCGTGAAATTGTAACGTCATCATAGCTCGGAATTAATAGGGAATAGTATCAAGTACCAGTTCCTTCGACTTCACATCGGAAATGCGTAATTGGAAATTGGACAATCCTTTCTTTTTACTTTCTATCTGAACCCATTGAGTGAGCAGACCTGCTAATAAAAATAGGGATTAGTAACTTCTCTTTTGTTTGCATAACTTTTCTCAACAAGTAGAATCAAAATCCTCCTAAGGACAGTATTTAAGTTTATGTTGCTTTTATCGCGATTCAGGAATATAGTTCCAGACTTACAGCAGATATCTATTGTTTCGAGATACACGGGCCAAGAAAGAAATTTCTGTTAGATAACAATTGCAAACTTCGATTGCTGCCTTCTACCAGTTGAAGAAGCTGAAATATTAGATATAATTATCCCTAACATGGAAGACCACGCTTTCAATGCTATCGAAACTGACGGGTTTGTGAATCTAATTTTTGGCTTATCATGCTTTTACTGACTATCTGGAAGTGATGGACGCATTTCAGCATCAGAGTTAGGAAGAGTATTAGGAGCTGCCGGGGTTGAACTTAGCGAAACTCAGCTCACTTGGATATTAGACAAAATCGATAAAGATGGAAGTGGTTCGGTTGATAAAGAGGAACTGCGCGCACTTATTAAAATTGCCAAGATGTTATTTAGCAAGGTTTTCTCCTTCATGAGTGACCACGACGAAGAACAAGTTCGCTCGGTTCTAGTGAGCCATGACGCTGAAGGCTCAGGCTCTATCACGAAAGAGGAACTTCCAAATGTGCTCCGAGAACTTAATCCAGATATTGATGACAGCGAAGTAAGTGCGAAATGAACCTAAACATTAACTTTCGATAACTAACCATTTTGTTACATTACAGATTGACGAAATAATAGAAGAAGCAGATACTAATGGAGATGGAATTATTGGTACGTATTAATTTATTCTGAATTGTATATGAAATATTTGACTAACCTGAATGCTCGAAAGATTACAATGAATTGCTGAGCATTAAAGAAAAGTACACGAAATGAAAATTGATTGACAGCAATTGAAATCAAAGTAAAGAAATTGGAGAATAATTACTAGTTTGAATTTTCTGTTGGACGTTTACAAATATAAATTGATTGTGTAGTAGATTGAATGGATACCAATGATATATAGCTTAGCTAGGCGAAACTCTTGCAGAGGTTGTTGCGTTTCGAGGAGAATTATTAACTCGGGGAATCCATATATAATTTAAAAATCTTACACGAATTCAAAAAAGCGTATCAGAATCACGTTTGCTATCACTTATTGTCCCGTTTATATTTAGATTGGGCTAGCCTTTCCCCCACTGCTCGTGCACAGTGGACTGGTTCTGCTATGTGCAAACGATGCGCACCGTAAATATAGTTTACTGTAGGGCGGTGCAGCTCCGCGACGATGCGTTGGTTCTAACCTTCATACAGTGCGATGCAGTATTTACATGGAGTCCCAACAAATCGGAACAAGTAGGATATTAAACGCGGTGTGTGAATTAATATATAGTACCAATTAGCAACGTTTTATGAAATCCTTGCCAAGAAAAGGAGATTTTTCCATGTCATCAAAAAAATAACACAGCTGTATCTGTATGTGTGAGATATCTCGGGCAGTTCGCACGAAATGAATTGTACGGAAGGAGTATGAACGTTCCAAAAAAGTAGTGTACAGTCTGTGGGTGGCGGAGCCGATGTGCAACGCGATGCAGAATATGTTGGACCAAATTCGATTCGGTGTCGTTCAGCAAGGAGAACCGAAATGGGGGAAAATGAAAAAGCAAGACCAACATCCAATGAATGTGATTTGTACAGTGCATCAATATCGGAACGTGCAAATCTCGCACCATCGGAACGCGATATGCTGACGAATAAGACAGTACCGCTTATACGCGAGTTCTGTACAGTAGTGTACAAGAAACGACAAGTCGTACCCTCATACGCACACGAGCTCGTAGTGACTCCAAGTATGACGACGTTTCAAATCTACAGTATTCGTTCATGGCCTCAGATATAAAGTAGACACTGCACGATGTGCGAGGAGGCACGGCTAGAAGTCTGTGGGCTAACGCATGACGTCAACGTCAAGTTTACGGGGTGCTGTGGAACGCAGGGCTACGCAAGTATCCAGATTTATGTTCGAACCGGTATGCTCACTGTAGTACCGTACGGCAAGATGAACCTGACTGTATGAGATGAGTGGATGATAACGCAGATTGAAGCATGCGCTATAGAACGTTGTACTGTAGTAAAAGCGCACCAAGTTGAAGATGTCATTATCGAGTTGACACTTTTTCATTGTTTAGTGTACACACTGTGATGGTGCTCATAGCAACGCTGAGAAGCAACAGCAGTTGAAATGGTGCTTAGCAATTCACTGTAGCACGATACATACTGTACGATGGTAGTGAGTGATTGATGTTCGGTGCTGAAAAATCGATGGGTAGGGTGAGACTGTACTGTAGGGCAGTGTAATGCATGGAAGGCTAAAAACGACTCATGCTGCGGTGAACGAACAAGCGAATGGGTATGTGCGCGCAATATCGGGTGACGTCACCATACAAACATTGGAATGGATGAAGGAAATTCGAGAATTACGGTGTTGACCGACGGACGATGGGTGCGGTGTTTACCGCATATGCCAGAGTAAGGCGAAGCCTACTCTCGATCGTCGAGGTCACAACTATGGCATTCGCCACGGGACAGCTACAGTACAATACATCCCATGACATTGCGAGAAGCAATGGGATGACGGTTGGACGGTTCACTCATTAGAAAGGTAGTGCGGCACCTTTGATTCGCAGGAACCACCAGAGTTTTGCATGCATGCTCGATAAGTGCTTCAGATAAAACGAGATCTTTTGACTTGTTTGTTTGTCCCGGCGGTCCTCTTCAACTTGGTGGACAAGTACTAAGTGAGTAAGTGAGCAGGTGAGTGAGCGAGTGCTACTGTAGTGAATGAATATTTTTTAAATGAGTAGCAGTTAGAATAGTAAGGTACGAGAAAGAGGGGTTGCAGAGGTGCGAAGGTAGTGTAATAAATGCAGAAAAGAGGTAGCAAATGGCAGAAGCAAAAGAAGGATAGGGGAATAGGGATGCAAGTGCACCTTCATGCTTACACGAAAGAGAGAAGAAGGAGATGATTGGAAGAAAAGCGAATAAAACGAAGAGTGTAAGAAAAAAAGAAAGACAAGTATTCCACCATAGTACAGTACAGTCCAGTACTAGTACGGTACCAGTAAAGGAAAGAAATATGATCGGTACCCCGGTACAGTACTGTACTGTACTGTACAGTTATACGGAGCGGTATCTACGACGTGGAAGCAAAAAGGTGAAAACGTTGCAAAGTAGAGTCAGAAATTGATCATATTTTTAACGACTAATTAGATCGTCGGAACTTAGATGTAAGCAATAAATTAACTCGGGTAGAGCAGTGGGGAATAGGGAATTTGTGCAGTATGTACCATGGTGTTCTGTACACGAGTGCAAAGGAAAAAAAGAGAGGGCTTGCAACGACGAGGCGTAGGTTTGGTAGTAGTGCTACGGCACCGCACGCAGCATGGCGCGAACCCAAAACGTGGAAGCGCAGACGAGATGGATAATGAAAAAGTGGAACTTGTTTTGCATGCTTGTCCGTGCATTGCTGTTTGTCGCTGCCTTAACCGCGCCCGCACGTCGTCTGTGTGTTTTTAAACCGTGCACCAAACACATTCCCACTCCCTCTCACCTGACCGTGCGACTTGCTAGCTCCTCACCCACCACACTTAACCTCGCCTACCTTACCTTACCTCACCTCACCTGACTCGATTTCAATTTGTCAACTCATCGTCGACCTACCTCTTCTCACGTACCCCACATGTCGGCTGCCCGCGCCAATCATTGGAACATTGTTCTGAGTCCGACCTACACCTCTGCGTCGCGTACAAACACATCATCCACGTCGTCTTCCGCAAGGAAGAGTAACAAGAAGCCTGTGAGCAAACCATTCAAGTGTCCGATATGTTCGCGTTGCTTCGAACGCACTGGCCATTTACAGACCCACATCACCGCGGTGCACGAACAGAAACAACCCTACAAGTGTGACTATCCCGGTTGCTTGCAATCCTTCGGACATCGCTCTTCACTGTCGCGTCACCGCAAGGGAATTCACAAGATAATTTAAACAACGCGATTTATCAGCATTATCAACTGAGCGGTACTGCGACTTACATCTGGTCGTCCGCCCCAAACACCCCGTCGCCGTTGTGGTCAACTCAACCATCACAGTAACTTGCTTTCGTCTAGTTCTGTTGCACATCTTCACTATGTCACTTAAAATTGTTTAACACAACACCTTACATATGTCCACATCTTTTTTTCCTGTCTCTCTCACTTCACTGCGCATTGTACTAGCATCACCAATACGCACTCGCTCACCCTCACCATCACGCACACCTGCCACAGCTAAAACGACACCAAGGTAATCAAGTTGCAGTTCGACCTCTTGTTGATATGGTCGCAAATATCTCGCATTCTATATATCTCGCCGCCACGTTTTGCAAGGTTGGGATCTATTTCCAACATATCTACTATACTACGTAACTAATATATAGTGCTCCGTGACGTCCGCAAAACCCTTCTAACAATAACTCGAACGGGGGCGGGGTAGTACTAATTTGGTGTGGTTAGGAGTGAAGTAGCGTGAGTGAGTGAGGGTCAAATTTGGTGAGAACGGTAATACAAGATTATACAGATGCAGGGGTGGTGCTTACGACGACGAAGCTAAAAAAATACAGAAGGCAGGTAGAAAAAAGGGAGTAGCAGCAAAGCACCAATAGAGCCAATCAGCGTGCAAAGTACATCGTCGCTGTCCTGTTGCGGAATAGTGATCAGTCGCCCTCTTGTTTCCGTCTGCCATGTAACCATGACGTGTGCTGCAAATTGTCTTGTGTGAACAACATCCAGTAGAACGGAATACTACCGGCCAGCGCACGACACTAGATTGCGAAGGGAAAGCAGAGTCAGAGGAGTGATGGAACATCGTATGCTACACTATTGTACAGCACGGTACAGTACGTTCGACGGTGGAATACTGCCGTGGATTGATTGTGCAGGCGAGTGCGCGGCGGGCGGAACACACACACCAGGTGCCGCCATACGAGCGGTGACAAAAAGTAGGAAAACGTCGCCAAGCCGAGGTAGATATTAAGTGGGTGCGGGTGGCGAGTGGAGGTATTGCCCATGGGTGAGGGTGATAGCAACTCATTCAAGGTGCCAGTACGCAAGATGCACCGCCGCTCGCTCAAAGTGCACAACACCGTACTGTACACTATCGAATGGTATCTCAGCGCAGTATCTCGCTTCTATTCCACATTGTTTGCCGTATCCACGCACATCCTTCGCAGGGATACCGCACTGCACCGCAACACAGCTTGGGATGTTGATCGTTTTTATTGGATCTTCCATCAATATTTGCTACCACTATGAGCAGCGAAACAATCAAACGTTTGTGCTGCGCAGTATTGCAGTGAACTGCGTCGTATAATACAGTACAGTGCACTGCAATACACTACACTCAGTAGATCGTTATCCATTTTCTGTGCACACATGTCAACATCCACAAACCACAGCAACCATCCTCTACAACACTCTACTGCTGTTGCTTCTTCAATCCTGTTACTGAACAAGACTAATACTGGGACCGCCCTAACAGTAATTTAAATTAAATATTTTCTACTGCAATACAATTTTCTCATTACTACAACACAATACTGTACACCATCTCACTTCCCACCTCCGCTTTGTAAGACTTCCCATTGAATGTTGTGGCGCAGGAGCGAGTCTTTTCCTCCTAAAGTTCAGTATCCTTAATCTTTCCCACCCACTGTGCCAGTCACGCACAGTACAGTACGATGATCATGTACTGTATGGCGGGTTGATACCCTGCCGACAGCAATAAAACTCTACAGTAAAACATCATGGGTGATGAGGTGTGGTTGATGAGTGATTGCACACCCGCTCGCTCACCCTCACCCGCAATTCATATACAGTCGTCGTACAGTACGCTAGGAGTGTTTAAATTTATAACATTGCTCGCATACGCGCGGTGAAGCCTAGGGAATGTCGAAAAGGATGAACGATATAACAGTAAGAACGAGTCATGAAACAGAAAAACGAAAACAACAATAACAGCATCTGCGGCAACAACAACAGAACCTCGCCACGCGCCGTACGTACGTTGCTTGCTGTGCACCGCTCCATTTTCTGCACGATTGCCTGAGAGCGATTACCTAACTGCTGCTGCAAGGCCTAGTGTAGTGTACCAGTATTTTGGTGTGGTGCACAGTACAGTAGTGACATCAACTCGTATTATACGGTATCACAGTGTGCGCTCTGTAGGAATCTAATCGCTCTCGACAGCGAATGCAACTCTACTGGCAGGCCGGTAAGCTGACTGGCCCCTTATCCTACAAACGCATTTCCATCCGTCAGCAAACCATCCATCCGCGCGGTTTTCGGTTTCCCTCTTCCCACCCCCTAACATATACCAACGTCTCGCATCGAGCAAGCACTTGTGCAACGGCAGTCCGTTGCGCAAGACGTGTTGACAGTCCATGCAACTGTAGCCAGCTGGCTGGCCCGTCGGCTCACCGCTGTACCGCACTATCGGCATGTATCGCTAAATTGTCCTGTAACAGCCACACTGACCTTCACCTCCCTAGGCAACAGACCAGCACATAATTGAAATGCCGCTGGTGGCGGTTTGCAACCGCCTCCGTCGAGTTGGGACATGCGGTGGAGTTAGTTTTCCGGGCCGCACAGAAGTACGTAAGGGGTTGGGATGAGGTGGCGTCTTCGTGTGGTGCGACTACGTAGTGTAATGGCCACATGCTGCGACCTCAGTAAGACCTCGCTTGACATGCTACCGAGACTGTAACGCTGCTGCCGTTGTTGATTCTAGTGTATGTACAACAAACGAATGCCACAGTCGACTTGGACTGATCTGAACTGTTTGAAATTACTATCATTTTATTGAAGTGCTACTGTAGGTGCCCCACTGTGAATCAATGCAGTGCCTTGCACTCTCGTGAGTGGTGCAGGACTTGCGCGCGTGTGTGAGTTGGGCTCGGAGGTTCTGCAATTGATGAACTTGAGATTTTCCCCGATTTCTGCGTCCAATTTTCTAGTTTCTACCATCAAGTATCTGGCAGTGCGACAGTGCGAGGCCTCTGTGTGGTGGAGTCGATGAGATACTATTCCGATTTTCTTCTTCGTGGCGCATCGTCGTGGGCTTTGGCCATGTCAGAGCGAAGGGCAATGATCTCCACTACGCTTACTGTATACCATAGATTAGTTGAGGTGCATTGTGCTCCTCCATCCCGTCTCCTTCTCTGGAGAAACTGGTGCTTGCGCTTGCATTTGCACTTGCAGCATCATCATTGCTTTCCTGATGGTCTTTGTTTGTTTTTGATGAGTGTTTCTTTTCTTCTGCCGCTGTGGCTGTGGGACTGCTGAGTACGCGCGATTCTCGCTGTAGGACTGTACTCGATGCAGTGAGGAGTGCGCGAATCATTTACACCTTGCCGTTGATCGTGGAACCCAGCATACCATTCTCCACTAAATTTACTACACTAGTCTGTCCTTTACCCATTTCTGCGTCATTCCAGTCACAATACTATAATGTACTGTAGAATGAATACGGCACTGCACGTACTGTCTGCGTTATGGTTCTGGTTCTTGTGCGATTCAGCACTCTTGAACCTTCTCCGTCGTGACTCTCTACATGGAATAGGTCAGCGGCACCTCGAGAAAACACGATAGAACCACGCCTCTTCTGAATATTCGCGTACGGTACAATCGTGGCGTGACTGTTTTCTTGTGCTGTGATTGTGCAACCGATGGAATCGTGTTGAGCCACCTCACTCTTCGTTCCAACACTTAGTCGAACAGAGCACTCGCTGCGTCTGCAACTGACATGAAATCATTGCCGCATGATTCGCGAGCAAACTTCCGTCTCAAGCAGAAGAAACGTTACCGGTACAGTAGTGAAATTTCAGAAATGTGCTGATTTGAATTCTTACTTCCTTGCGCGAAAGAGCTGATATGATGTGCTCGTTAAACTCGGAAATAATTGGAAGGACCTGAATTATTTATTCCGTTATCTGCTCTTAACCGACGTTCTCCAAACAAACCAAACGACTCTTTCTACTTAAGCTGTACCATTCCCGCACTTGTTTTCGTGAATTACGCACTACGTGCAGCATGTTTCGGTACCGCTCTCGTTAGGATGCTGTTCTAATTTCTGTCCACCACTACGGTAGTTGAAAGTCGCTCAATTGTCTCGTGCCTATTGCTTATACACTTACGTGTTGATTTGTAGCTCGCCCTCGGACACTGTGGCTTATGCAGCAGTGGTTATGCGGAGAAAGCGACAAAAAAGATTTCATGAGACGCCAGGTTGCCGATGTAGAAATCAATTTCGAGGGTAGGATTAATCAGTGCGTGAACGAGACAGAATTTTTTGATGTCAGTGATGAAACGTCAGAAAGAAACAATTTGACGAGCTCCTTTGCGGAAGCTACAGTACAATCGTAATCGAGGTGAATCGTTGATCCCGTTACCTTTTCTTCGCCTATCACTTGCCAATAGCTCACGGTCTCATCCTTTCGACATCTATTTTCCGAATATCACGCGCAACCTAAATTTACATGGTGTTACTCGGACTTCGCTCGACTGTCCAATACTAGTTCATCGAACTTCCTTGGTTATAGGTAAACCGTGTCTTCTGGTTGTGTAGCATTTACATTGATTTCGTAGGAAGAGTACAGGAAAACAATTAGATATTTCTTAAGGCGTCGAAGAGCCAAAGAACAAGAAGATTAAAGATGTATAGACATTTGCTGCCTGAAACGTTCCGGTTATGGGACTCTGCACGTGTCAAATATACTGTGACTACTAGTGCAGTTTTCATGTTAGAATAGTTGCTCCTAATAACGGCAGAAATTTAGGGGTGCCTGATTTTCAAAGTACAAGAGGATCCTGGAGTTTGTAACATTACTAGGATGAGGAGTCCTGTATTATAGACACTCTACACATTATTGGTTTTGTATTGGGAAAGCTGCAGCCAGACGTGACTACATAGAAATTCCTGAAGGCGTCATCGTGTTCGAATACGGTGCAGTCTTGGGCGAAGGAAAATTCATTGTTCTTGGCAGACGATGCGTTCGTTGGGTTAAATAATAGCTTTCCATCTCAGCTTGAGTCGAAAGGGTCATTGAATTCTGATTCAAAACAGAAGCCCAAGCGGATCTTCGCTAATCTAAATGCAGTCTAGTCATGCCATTGACTCTGAGATTCTTGGGATTCATTTGAATACGATATCAATTGAATTCATTCCTCGAGAAAATGATTTTATGTTACTAGAATCAATTACATGAAGTGATGTGTGAAACATTTTGGCTTCTAGTAATAACCTCTTACTGTGATGACTAATGTCAGTTCACTCTGAGTCATTCAATAGGAATCAACCTGAGTCAGGATTTCTCTCAAGAGTTAGTGTATGAATTTGAATGGGAACATCTTTCGTAAATTCATGGGCACTGGTGCAGTAAGTGGGACACCAAACTGAATTATTATTGAATTTAGACTACCAATTGTATTTTAAGAAGTCTAATGTCCATTTTTGCATATTTAATCTGGTGTCCTACATACTGCAGTAGTACCCATTTAGTTGTGCATCTGGAACTTTTCTCACGTAGCCAAATCGGTACCCTTGCAAGAGACGTCCCCTTGAAAGGATGCTTTTCCTAATGTTGCAAAATTCAGAATTCATTATCTATGTAGCTCTTCTCAGTTCAAAGATGTCAACAATGCTTTACTCTATTCTTCGAATACCTTTCGTACATCATTCCAAAATGTTTCGAAGAGATTTTCGGGATGACGTACACCATCATGAGCTTTCCTCCATACAAGCTCATCCAAATGCGATTGTAGGAGAGGCCCAGTTCCACGAGCTCGCTTAATGTAAGATTTGGCGTCAGCCCAGCTCCGTGCAATAGCTTGCGTGTGAAAGCCTGTTACACGATTCACGTAGTTTCTTTTGTGACAAACAGTGTGATGAGTGTACCCATGATCTCTTAAATTACGATATACTGACCACTCATCAGATACAGTGACGGACCCATCTTGAACATACTCTTGAATAATGGGAATCAACGTAGTAGCCTTACAGTCTTCAACAATAATGAATCTTACTGTTCGTTCGTTTTGGGAAAGGCCGAAAACCCATGGTCCATGTACTTGGCCAACCGACGACTCATCAACAGTTGACTCGTGCTGACGCTGCAATTCTCGTTGCGACCCTGTTTCATTTCGATGAATTCTGTCGCCTTTCATGCTCCTGCCTCGTCCATACTTAGCCTTACCACCAAAATACGATTCATCAATTTGTACAGGATTCCCAGTAGTTCCATTTAGCTTAGGAAATTGTTCGATTGCAAGTGAGCATACTTCACGGAATAGATTATTTCAAACACACACAGTGTTAGTGCTGTTGTCGCACATTTTGAACAACTGCACAATAGTTGCTGTACTAGAATTCCAGAAATCTTTCAGTCGTACAATGTCGCACAATGACAGCTTGCAGCTTGGCCGAGCCTTCTTGTCGTTGAAGTGAAAGAAACGGTTCGCTTCTTTGATAGATTTCGTAGAACGGCCCGTTTTTGTGGCACACTTGAGAATTGTACGGCCGGAACGTCGTCGCTATTTCATGATTCCGTCACAACCAGGATTTTAACAAGGACATGTTGGCTTCGCCTTGATTCCGAACTTACGCATAACTTCAGAGATACATCTCCAGAAGAAATGAAATCACGGACAAGTTCATCCACAATCATGGCTGTTCTGCTGTAGCTCTATGTCTCGATTTGTGCTAGCTTTTTATGTTATTGTAATTGATCAGTGAACAGTAAGGCTAGTACGTACTGAATAGCAGAGATTCAAAAATTCTAACGTTACAAAAGCGAAGGGGGACGTATCTTGCAACGGTACCCAAATTATTCGAGACTGACCTGAGATAAGTGAATTTTCGCTTTCGAATATAAATATACAAGCGTTAAAAATCCCCAAGAAGATGCGATAAATGTCAAATAAACGAAAGTAATCGAATGCACTGGACGATCAGTAAACTTTTCTAGACTTTTCTCTTGCTTCCACTGTTACGGACGTATCAGATAAATTAGTTTTGTTAATTGGGAATCGAGTTTCGAAGGCGATGGAAACGGATATTGCAATAGTCGACAACTGCCTAACTAGTCCGGCGGACATTGAGACGAGTACGATACTCTAGATCGAAAACTTCACGAATGTAGGAAGACACAGGCTACTTCTAGAAAGATTCGTCTAGTTGGCACCGATAACTATATCCGCAACGAACCGAGCAGTTATCGAACACAGCGAATATTCGCTAATCTGCCGAAAATTCGCGCTTTTGGGAGCCGAATATCAGATGTTGTGCTATGGCGCTTTTGGTCTATCAAAGACAGGTGGTAGATTACTCTGTGTCCATCTTAGATTCGCTGTAATAGAGCTGGTTTGCTATCGATGATAGCGGTGTTCGCAACCTTGAACTCAAGCACTTCTACGAAAGACCGTTAGTCATGGCATAACTTCGACCAAAACTTCGGCGAATGTTCGACAAATATTCGCTCGAATGCAACGTTGCAGTCGCATTCAGAATGTAATTTAATGTGTGTGTAATTGCATCGGTATGCAGTCGAATATACGCCGTGTTCGATATTTACCAGGTGCACTATAACGTGACCAAAAAATTTGTGAAGAGTGAAATCCCAGGGCCCCTAGTTTTAGGGATTACGCATCAATATCATTCATTCTATCCGGTGCTATCGCTTCATGAAACCCATAGTGTCCACCTCACATGTTCTCGGTAGTAATGCTGTTAAAATTCGTAGGCGGACTTGCTTATCTCCTTTGTTTACCGGCCACTAATTATTTATATTTCATAAAAAAGTAACAAGTACAACGCTGGCGGTACTCGAATGCATACGTCTTGATTTTCTTGAATATGATACTCCGGTCTCCCCCTATGGTTAAGCAGTCTACATTAATAGGAATGCAGCGATGAGAAAGGCCAGAACACTATTGCTGGCACATTGACGTCTGATTTTTGTCTGAGAACGGAAACAATCGAAAATTTTTAATCAAACTCGAGTCAAACATTGTAATCCTACACGCTAACGCCTTAATCAGCTCGTACTGAAAAGTAGACACATAGATACGAATCATATCATTGATTACAAAGCGGCCTTTCAAAGCAAGATAGGTGCAGGGAAAGTGTACCACTGGCACATCTTCGACTCGGCACTCATGAATTCACAATTTCCAACGCGAGGAAGCCATATCAGATGCTGATTCATGCCTTAAAGATTGTTACCACTGCCTTGTGAATCGACCCTCTAGATTTTCTTCATGGTTGTCCCCTTTTTCTCATATTTTGAAGGCATCACCAGGCGGACCAGCGAGAACACGATCTTCATGATCCCTTCCGTGGGCTTGGAGAAGCTCCCAGGCGCCTCCAGGTGGAGACCTTAAGAAGATACAAACAACGATGTGAACCAACACGGTAGCTGCGGTAAAAGTAACGATGAAGAAAGCAGGAACCAAAGTGCCAATGTACTCTCCGACTAATATTTTCTGTTTTTTGAGAGGAACCGCAATATTATTCATGCCTTCCACGTTCCCGGGTACTTCGTAGAGCTCGGAGCCGTTGGGGTTTGCACTCAAAGTCATCATTCCTCGTGCAATCCCGGAGACCCAAAGACCAGCACTATTTAGTTTCGTTCCATTGACCATATTAGGAAATTTCTTGATTTCTGAAGCGTTCACCTGGAACAATAGAAATTTACCTGAATGCTCTGGCAAGAAAGTCCAAGTTAGACCAGTAAGATTGCGAAGTAAGTCGAAATTGCGTCGCAGGTTCCGTACAAAAGTAGTTCTGTTGTCGGACAGTGCAACTACAGCAATTGTAGACTTGTTCAGGGGTATATGGACCATTTGTCTTGAATAAAACACATATCCTTCTCCGTGTAGTGCGAAATCAATACGTCCTTCAATTTTCTCAGGGAGGGAGAAACTCAAAAGCATCTTGTCTGCTGGATATTGGCCAGTACTTCATTCAAACAGATAATTCTCTTGACAATTAGTCCAAAAGGATTCAGACTTGACATTTGGTCCATCGAGAACTGACGCTATAGTACAAGTGTGGTCTTTTGATATGTGAACTGTGCCATTCTCTAAATACTGTGACTCCCACCTCACCATTTTGTCAGAATCTCGGTATATCTGTCTATTAGCAGGCAACCCAGGTACAACCAAGCAAAGTTCTACGATGAACATAGCCACTGTAGCAAGCATCACCAAGTTATACTGCATGTAATTCCTCTGGGTATAATTACCTGCATCGAACAACCGAAATTTTCGGACCCAGCGAAGCAAATAGCTGTTGTCCAGCAGAAGAATGCGAGCCTGTGAGAAGTACGAGATAGTGTTACGGGCCACAGAAAACCGCGGGCACATGTAAACGATCCGAGTGATGATATCTTTCAGCAGAATTACCAGCAGGAAAAGTGATTTAGCAGCCAGGACGTTGTCCATGAACTCATTGTGAGTGAGGGTGTGTTTCAGGGTCTCCGAATGGTATAAGCTGTGCTTCGGAGGTGCCGTGAAGCTCGGATGCGAGATTTTATAGAACCGATGGAAATCCATCTCGTTAACCGTGGGAAACGCTTGGAGAGTAAAGAACGGCTTTATACCGAAGTGTGCGAATGTTCTTCGAGCGGTGTTCATCAAGAACCCTGCTCTATGCAGCCCTCTAGTATTTAACCTGTTTCGTGATCATCTCCAACAAGGGCTACTCATGGTCGCGCTTCATCCAAAGTAATTTAAATGACTACCATGCTCAAGGAAAAAGCTTCCAAATGACCATTATGGAGGCCAATAAGATTAAATAGAATAATTGAACGTGTAAGATGCTCAGAAGGCTGCCTTGAATTCAAAAGCGAAGTTATCTTTTAGATGTTATAGAATTGCTGTCGCTCTGATTCGCGATCTCTACTAATATTTCTGATTGCAGTAGAGAAGGAACAGCTAATTGAAATCTCACAAGCGTGAAGATTAATTGAAATAACGAGGTACAGCGT
>JAAUYH010015967.1_pt1 | contig 21463 bp, 13 predicted proteins | sample 7278061 | NCBI WGS metagenome assembly JAAUYH01 (sample SAMN14350203, study PRJNA611818) | marine sediment metagenome | isolation source: surface marine sediment (0.6m) | place: French Polynesia: Moorea | collected 2018-08 | reverse complement strand
TCTCCCATTCTAAATTTAAAGCCAGAATACAGAAGTTAGGAGGGGAGGGTTTCGATTCCTAACTCCTGTATTCCAACTCAAAGTTAATCTCGCACTTTAAGTTGATAGCGTAATGCTATTTTGTGATATCCACAAGAGATATTCACGAGGAAATTATTTGTTGCCCCAGGTGGATCACGCCTTTGACGAAATCAATGCCGCTATGGACTAATTGATCAAACTCAACATTCCCAAATGTGGGGGTCGGTAGCACGTTGATCGCCACCAAAGCCATGAGTAGCAACAATACAATGGTAAATGGAGCCACATATTGGCCAAAAGCACTGATCCGACCAAACAAACCAGGACTTGATTTTTGCTTAGAACTTTGCTTGGAGCTTGGTTTTCTAGAAACAGCTTGTCTCTCTTGTTTCACCGATTCAACTGAGAGGGTGAAGCCGCCAATTCGGATAAGGTCATTCGGTTTCAATAGGAAAGCTTGATTAGTTTGTGCTTCTTCATCGTTAACCGTTGACCCTCCGGTACTACCCAGATCAGAAAAGTAGTATTGTCCCCCTCGGTGAATGATCCTTGCATGGACCCGACTAACGTCGGGACTATTCAAAACGATGTCACACTTATTGTGTCTACCAATGAGTCCGCCGCCTTGAGCAACTATTTCAGGAGTCAATTTCCTCTCCTGAAACTCACCGGTTTGTTGATAGATCACTTTAAACTTAAGCATATTTTTTACAGCTCCTGATTTTGGCCAAATTATTTGAGCAAGAAATGACTGGTCACACCATTGAAAAGCGTGGTTAAAGATGAATTTGAATCCCCTTAGATGGGGCCATCTTCCAGTTTTGTTGAATGAGTTCGGCTATTGCTTGATTGGCGCCTTGTGGTTTGATAACGCCTACCGATAAAAATGGCGGCATCATGATTGATAGGAGTCAGGTTTCCGATCGCCCCATACTTGGGTCCGATCATCTAAAGAGTCTCCTTTTGGAGTCTCCTCCGACACCCCCCAAACCTGAGTCCGGTCTTCAGAAGACTTCTCTTTGGAAGACGTCTTAGGCAAACCCCACACTTGGGTCCGATCTTCCGAGGAGGATTTTTGGGAAGACTTCCCAGATAAATCCCATACTTGGGTCTGGTCCTCGGAAACTTTTCCTGAGGAAGAGGGGCTAGACTTACCCCAAACCTGAGTCCGGTCTTCCGAAGATTTTTCTTTGGAGGAGGATCCAGGTCTACCCCATACTTGGGTCCGGTCCTCGGAAACTTTTCCTGAGGAAGAGGGGCTAGACACGCCCCACACTTGAGTCCGGTCTTCCGAAGAATCTTTTTGGGGAGACTTCCCAGGGTTACTCCATACTTGGGTCCGGTCCTCAGAAACCATTCCTGAGGAAGAAACTCCAGGCTTACCCCAGACTTGAGTCCGGTCTTCCGAAGAATCTTTTTGGGGAGACCTCTCGGAGTTACTCCACACTTGGGTCCGGTCCTCTGAAGAATCTCCTCGGGGAGACTTTCCAGATCCAGATAAAGACCACACCTGGGTTTGCTCCTCCGCTGATTCTCCTTTGGATGACAAGGGATTCAACGACTGATTCCCCTTGTCAGAGAGTGATTTCTGGGTTGCAACAGTTTTTTGAACAGACCATACTTGGGTCTGTTCCTCATCAGATCGTCCTCTCAAAACAGATGAATCGGATGATTGATTCCCCTTCGAAAGGGATTGCGCCTGAGATGAACTGTTTTTGGAGGAAGCCCAAACTTGAGTCCGGTTTTCCGATGAATCCCTTGTGGAAGGGGTGTCAGGCAACCCCGAAATCTGAGTCCTTTCATCAGATGACGCCTCTTTTGATGTCGAGGGTTCCGGCGGCAAAGTTGTCTTGGAAGAAAATCCCTTTGAAAAAGTTGGCGTTTGACTTGAATCACGTTTCTGGAAAGTCCAGGCTGAAGTCTTTTCTTCAGCTGCATTCGCCTTAGCGGAAGGCGCTGTTGGGTGAGAGGATGACTCAGATGTCGGATTTACAGAAAATCCTTTAGCTGATTTCGGCTCTGTAGTCGAATCCTTCTTCGGCGAAAACCAAATCGGGGATGACTCTCCCGATGATGTTTCTTTCGGAAACATTGAAGAAGAAGGTGAGCCTGACGCCTGACTGCCATTGTTAAAAGGCTTCACGGAGGAAGAGTCGACTTTCTTAGAAAGCCATGAGGGCTTAGAAAAATCGGCCTTAGGAGGCGTTACAGACTGAGAAGGGGGTGATTTAGAGGTCTGATTTAACCCAGCAGCACCCGAATCTTGATTTGAGTCAGTCTCCAGGAATGCCCAAACATTAGTCTGTTTTTCCGATGACCCTAGCTTATTAAGTGAGGAAGCCCCATTAGAGGAGTAGGATTCTGACGTCTGATCGCGCTTAGCTGAACCTCCTTTCAAAGGAGTTTGCGGTGGGGTTAGCGAACTGGTTGGAAGCGGCCAAATGGGTGTACGCGCTTCGGAAGATTTCTCCAGGGGAGGTGATGATGATGACAAGGGGGTTGCTTGATTTCCCTTGTTATCTAACGATGGCGCAGGAGTTGACGCATTCTTCAGAGGGAACAAACCAGGTGGTCGTTCCTTGACTGAATCGATGTTGGCTGGCGTTGCTGATGGTGATGTGATCGGGGTTTGATTTTCCTTATCATTGGACGGCGCCAGGTTTGAATCACTCTTTGGAGAGAACCCAACGGGGGTAGAAGGTGTGGAAAAATCCACCTTAGGAGGCGTCACCGTCTTAGACGTTGCAGCTTCTGATGTTTGTTTCTCCTCGGTTGCAGGGGACTCATCGAGTAAATCACTCTTTGGAGCTAACCAAACTGGGGACAGATCCTCAGAAGCATCTGACTTGATGGATGCCATTGCTTCTAAGGGGGATATCTCTGAAGGCTGGATGCCATTGGAAGCAGATGATTCCTGATTTGTCTCCGACGACTGGACCGCCCATACCTGAGTCCGCTCTTCAGAGGCGTCCGCCTTAAAGGGCGTAGCAGCCTTTGAGTCCGACGTTTCTGGAGTCTGCTCTTCTGGAACAATGGGTGACTCCTGGGCTGATTCTGACGGCTGGAACGCCCAAATCTGGGTCCGTTCATCAGAGGCGTCTGCGTTCGCAGGCGTTACCGCTTCAGGCGCCGCCGTCTCAGAGGTTGGATTTACCGCTGTAGGGGGCTCTAGCGTTGATTCTGACGGCTGGACCGCCCAAATCTGGGTCCGTTCATCAGAGGCGTCTGCGTTCGCAGGCGTCACCGCTTCAGACGCCGCCGTCTCAGAGGTTGGATTTACCGCTGCAGGGGGCTCTAGCGCTGATTCAGACGGCTGGACCGCCCATACCTGGGTCCGCTCTTCAGAGGCGTCCGCCTTAAAGGGCGTAGCAGCCTTTGAGTCTGATGTTTCTGGAGTCTGCTCTTCTGGAGCAATGGGTGACTCCTGGGCTGACTCTGGCGCCGCCGTCGCCCATATCTGAGTTCGATCCTCAGAAGTATCCGTCTCTGTAGTGGGCATAGCCCCAGAGTCGGAAATCGACGAAATCTCGGATATCTGATTTCCCCCAGAGACTGGTGATTCCAGCGTTGACGCTGACGGCTGGACCGCCCATACTTGAGTCCGTTCCTCATCAGGGGCGGCTTTAGCAGCTGTTGTCGCCTCAGTGGATAATGCCTCGGATATCTGATTTTCACTGGCGGCGGACTCTTCTAGAGATGATTCGGACGGCTGGACCGCCCATACCTGGGTCCGTTCCTCATCAGAGGCGTCTGCGTTCGCAGGCGTCACCGCTTCAGACGCCGCCGTCTCAGAGGTTGGATTTACCGCTGCAGGGGGCTCTAGCGCTGATTCAGACGACTGGACCGCCCATACCTGGGTCCGCTCTTCAGAGGTGTTCGCCTTAAAGGGCGTAGCAGCCATTGAAGCCGAAGTTTCTGGAGTCTGCCCCTCGGTAACAATCGGTGATTCTTGGGCTGCCTCTGGCGATGTCGCCGCCCATATCTGAGTTCGATCCTCAGAGGTATCCGCCTGCGTAGTCAGTATAGATTCAGAGGAAGATGTCTCGGATCTTTCTTCCTCACTAGCAGTGGATGGTTCTAGCGCTGACTCTGACGGCTGGACTGCCCATACTTGAGTCCGTTCCTCATCAGAGGCGGCGGCTTTTGCGGACGGCGTAGCCTTAGACGCCACTGGCTCGGGCGTTTGATCTGACGGTTGCACCGTCCAAACTTGGGTCCGGTCCTCAGAGGTGTTGGCTTTAGAAGACTTAGCAGACGGCGCCTCAGTAGCCAGATCTAACTCAAGATCTGATTCAAAGACGGGAGCTTCCTGAGCAGATTCTGAAGCCGACGACGCCCAGACCTGGGTTCGATCCTCAGAGGTATCTGATTTAAAGGGCTCAGCCCCCTCTGGTGTTGACGCCTCAGCCGTCTGATTCACCTCAAACACTGGGTTTGCCTGAGCAGATTCTGAAGCCGCCGTCGCCCAGACCTGGGTTCGATCCTCAGAGGTGTCCGCCTTTGCAGCAGAGGTTTTCTGAGCGGAAGCAGACTGCTGCACCGTCCAGACCTGAGTCCGTTCCTCAGATGAATCCTCTTTCGATGAAAATCTTGACGAGGAGGCTTCTGGCATATGACTTTCCCCGATAGAAGATTCAATCGGTTCTTGCTTCACTGACTCGGGCGTCGGTTCATCCCATAAGGATTCGATCGTATCCTCTGATAAATCCACATTTGATGAGTCAGTGGTGGAAGGAGAGGTCTGATCGCCCTGCATAGCGGAATCAAGCGCCACTGGATGGGGTTCAGGGTCATCCCATGGGGATTTGATTTCATCAAAGCTCCCGGATGAATCCATGCTGGGAGAGACCATCGAGGGCGAGGGCTCTGACGCCTGATTTCCACTAGTGGAAAAACTTGTCTGCTCAGTTTGCTGGACAGGATCATCCCATAAAGACTCCATCAAGAGTGTTTCGTCTGGAGAAACTTTCTCAGGAGAATTAGCGGGGGGGGATGGCCCTGATGACATAGTTCCCCCCGAGGAACTATCGGCGGGTCCCCCCTCTTGGTTGAAGTCAGATTCCGAAGACCAAAATTGAGTATGTTCGTCCGATGAACGCTTACGAGATTGGGGAGGCTGTGTTCTACCCTGAGATGGATTATTTTGGGAAGACCACACTTGGGTCCGGTCATTGGATGAATCCCCCCTGCGAGGATTGTCAGACACTGCTCTTCGTCGGGGAGGATTGTTACTTTGGGCAGACCAGACTTGGGTCTGGTCATCGGAGGAACGTTTCCCAGGTGGATTGAAAGACGGAGATTTCGGCTGGGGCGAATTGTTGCTTTGGTTAGACCAGACTTGGGTCTTTGCGTCTGATGAGTCTGAATCTCCTGGGGTGTTATTCCTGAGCTGCGATCGCGCCTTCTCTAGATCACTCAGGAGAAAATATCCGCCCTGTGATTGTTCATCAGTCGAATCAGGTTCCTGAGAGTAAACAGGCACTTCAGGATCGGGAGACTGGGCAGCCGGGGGAGAATTTAACAATCTTTGTCCAGCAGACTGAGCTGCATCGGGAAAGAATAAATTTTGTTCTCGGTTCTGGGGCCGATTAGGCGTCTGGGGGCCGTTAAATAGAGTCTTTTCCTCCCCCGCCTGCAAATTTTGGGAGCCCCAAACCTCAGTTTGCTTATTCCCTGAAATTTGGCGTTGGCCTAGTCTTGAAGATAACTGTTTTTTGCGGTCCGTTACCAAGATAAAGACACCAGAGCCAAACAGAATAAGACCGCCAAATCCTTGAGCTAGCGTTCCGTGATACGACTCAACAACATGCTCTCCCCGGGAAGGTTCCTTGGAACTAGGTTCATCGCGGGTTTCAACCAATAAAGCGGCCAGTAAGAGGGTCCCACTAATGACCAGCATCCAAGGAATAAGCCGTTTATACTTTTGAGAAACGATTAAAAGCATTGTTTAACTCCCGAAACTCTCAAAGCTAGCCATTGTGGAATTGCCAATTTTTCTCTCGTGAACACTGTTAAAGTCCCTTAAGCAGCCTTTTTAGGCGCTTTGCCACTTGAGGGCGACGGAGCTTGCGGATTGCCTTAGTCTGAATTTGACGGACCCGTTCTTGGGGCAAATTGAACATGCTACTCACGCGATCCAACGTATAGGGTTCATTGTGAACAAGTCCGTATAGTGAAAAAATGATATCCCGTTCGTGGTTTGTCAGCACCTCCGCCAGGATATCCCGAACCGCTTGCCGCATCATGACTTCCGAGGCCTGCTGTTCAGGCGATTGAGAGGTGTCTTCTAGCAAGTCTACTAACTCAGATTCCTCTTCTTCCTTACCCACAAGACGGTTTAAGGATAAAGACCGACAACTTACCTGCTGCAGCATTCTCAATTTCGGCAAAGGAAGCTCTAAAGCCTTCGCTAATTCAGATTCTGTCGGGTTCCGGCCCAATGTCCGACGGAGATCTCGATTCGTTTGCTTTAGTTTCTTGAGCCGCGTGACAATGTGGCCAGGCAACCGAATGGTGCGCCAGTCATTGGCGAGGGATCGAGTAATTCCTTCACGGATCCACCAATAAGCATAGGTTGAAAATCTGGCGCCTTTCTCAGGGTCAAATTTCTCAACAGCACGGTTAAGACCCAGCACGCCCTCATGGATTAAGTCCGGAAAAGGAGCGTCATGATTGAGATACCGTTTAGCGATCGAGACCACTAGCCGTAGATTAGCGCAAATCATTTTGCGTTTGGCGACCCATCCCTGATCACATTGTTCCTCTAGCTCAGATTCACTAATTGAAAGAGCTGCGGCCAATTCAGACCGACTTGGATTCCGATCTAACTCTTGGGATAAGCGATCTCGCAGAGTTTCAACCGTTAACAGAAACTTAACTTGTCGAGAGAATTCAATCTCCTCTTCCGCCGTAAGTAGCGAGTAGCGAGACATCGCCCTGAAGAATGCTTCTACAGAATCATCATGGAATGTCCCTTTGTGATAGCCCTTGGGTCTAGCGGCTGATTTTTTAGAGGTAACGAATTCATCTACGGAGCTAATATCTTCGTTATCGCTGGAATAGACCGTTGTAGGAAGTTCTTCGGTTGGCGGAGCAGTTTCGATAACTGCCATATTTTCTAATGGTATTAAACTCTTCATGATCGATAGCCAAGATATTGATGGCAGTCCGGCTTTGCGGTCGGATCCAGATTTAGTAGGTTTCTACACGCCAGCAATCAGCCTTCTTCAAATGCTTTTGTCGTTTGGCCCAGTCCATTCATCGGCGCTGAGCAACTTGACGCAGGGCTTGATCAATTCCCCCTTCCATCGCTACCAACCAAAAATACTTTTGTGTCAGCGTTCTACAGGGGGAGGCTCTTCACTTAGAGCTACTTCAAATCCCTGGGTTAGAATGACATCGCATTTTCCATCTCGGTAGATTTCAACGCCCTTTGGAGGTTTGGCTCGATGATTCCCGCCATCTAAATTTTTCTATGTCACTTCAGATTATTGATTTCCAGAACCATTATGTGTATTGAGTTGAAAGGCAGATGTCCAGCGAAAAAAGTGAAAAGAGGAGCGTTGCTCTCTCCTCGCCAACTTTAGATCTCAACTTGACCATAAAATGGCCGCAAGCAATGGACCTTGATCCTATGAAGGGGATCAAGAATCAGCTATTACTTCCAAATTACGTCGGTGGTCGTAACAAACCCGGGACGAAATCGTGAAAAATTTTGAATTTAATTCCAAATTGGGTCAATTCTTGTCATTTAACGGATTCTGTCCAACATGACGGCGCTCTTAGCGGGATTATTCGACACTGCCTTTCTCGGGCATTTAGCCGATATTCGCTACTTAGTGGGCGTTATTCTAGGCAGTCTCCTATTTGATTACCTCTACCGAATTTTGAAGTTCCTCCGGTCAAGCGCCGCCAAGCTTTAAGGTAACCCGCTTTTCAACTGATTAGAAGGGGGAATAAGGGTATTCAAACTTAAGTCGGGGACGTTCTGATGGCAAGAATGCAGAATACAGGAGTCAGAATCCAATTCCTGAGTGACTCCTGTATTCATGCATTCCGTATTCATTCTCTACTAGATTGTCCCGCTTTAAGTTGGCGCCTAAATCTTGCACTTACCCTGCATTGGAACAGTAGAGCGCTGAGCGCAGATGGGGGCTTAAAGCAGACTTAAATTGTTGTTCTGCTGCAGATCTGCTCAGCTGTTGAGTGTTAGTAATGATTGAGACGCATCTGGATATCCTTCCCGAGCCTCAAACGGCCCCGGCAGCTCCAAACAGTATCCAACACCGTAAACGGTTTTGATATACTTTGGAGATCCTGGATGAGGCTCCAGCTTGGTGCGTAAATTTCTAACATGGACCCGGATCGTTTCTGGATCGTCCTCTGGCGCATATCCCCAAACCTCTTTGAGAATATCTCTGAGGGGAACTACCTGTCCATGGCGTTGGAGTAAACAGTGGAGGACTTCGAATTCCAGAGAAGTTAACTTCACCGTTTGATTAAACCAAATCACCCCAGGTCTTCCAGGAATTAGGGTAAGGGGGCCGTAACTTAGAATTTCAGTATGTTTGACCGTTTGGAGCGTACGGTTTGTGCGTCGCAATAGGGCCCTTATTCTCACTAGCAACTCTTCCATTTCGAAGGGCTTAGTCAGATAATCATCCGCCCCAGCGTCAAACCCCGCTATTTTGTCTTGAATTTGCCCTTGAGCTGTCAACACGATAATCGGAACGTCAGATATCCGGTCATCCTGACGCAATCGACGACAAAGCCTTAAGCCGTCTATTTTGGGCAACATCACGTCTAAAATGATCAAATCTGGGTTGAGCTGTAGAGCAAAGGTTTGACCTTTGACGCCATCCGTAGCATGACTGACGGCATAGCCCGCTAACTCTAGATTGACAGTCACCAACTCTGAGTTGGCGCGGTCATCATCAATGATGAGTATTTGAGACATCCTTCAAAAGAATAAAACTTCGCTAATTTCCGCTTGACGTCTAACGCCGCCGTCCTTGCTTTTGTCGTCCACTAAACTGTCAATGCCAACTAAGGGACCCAACTAAGGGACTTTCAGCGCCTAATCGATGACTGGCAAAGTGGATGAATGGAGTAAACGGATTAACACAGACGATATGGCTGAAACGGTTGGGATAAGGCCTGAGTATTGTCGCTCCCCTTCTTTGAGGGTGTTGCGTCAAAATAAATCCCAGTCAAAGGCGGGGGATGGGGGGATGGGCGCGATCGCTATAAGAAGGGGAAGGGGGGGAAGGCAGGATTGCCGCTTCCTATCAAGATCGGTGTACAGGGTCTCTAGGAGGATCTCTAGAAGGGGGGCTAAGCCATCACATTTTGTTTCTCCTGTTGAGGCTCTGCTTACTGGGGGATTAGGGGGATTAAGGGGGTTCCTTAACCCAATTGGCTAAGGAGCCCCCTTAATTATGTCTTGCTCATTCTTAACCGAGGGATACTTTCAGGCTCGACGGTTTAGCGCGATCGCCCTCGAAAATAATTCCCCGGTGGTTAGCTTCCAGGTGACGAACAATCTTATAAACGGCCTCAACTTGCTCAGATGAATCCGCTTTTTGGGCCAGCGCTATCAGATCCAACGGTTGACCTTCATTTTGAAGGACGTGCAAGATCCGCTTCTGTAGATCCAGAATTGACGCCGCCGCCTTTTTACCGGCTTCAACCCCTGGCTGATGATACGCATTGATGTTCACCAAGGAGGCATAAAATCCAACCGCTCTTTCGTAGAGGGCGATCAACGCGCCGATAGTGCGGGGGGTCACTTGGGGAATGGTCACTGTGATCGAGTCACGATGATTTTCGTAAAGCGCCTGTTGGGTTCCTTGCAAAAAGCCGGACAGATAGTCGCCGGTCTTTACGCCGGGTTCTATTTCGATCGTGGAGTCTTGACTATCTTCTAGCACTTCGATGAAGGTGGCGAAGAAATTTGGCACGCCTTCCCGCAGCTGTTGCACATAAGCATGCTGATCGGTCGAGCCCTTGTTGCCATAAACCGCAATGCCTTGATAAACCGTCTGACCATCCAGATCGGTTTCTTTACCTAAGGATTCCATCACCAATTGTTGCAAGTAGCGGCTGAACAACAGCAAACTATCTTTGTAGGGCAGCACTACCATATCTTTATGGCCCTTACCATCGCCAGCAAAGTACCAGCAAAGGGCCAATAAGGCGGCCGGGTTTTCCCTAATTTGTGAAATGCGGGTGGCGATATCCATCTCCTTAGCCCCCGCCAACATGGCTTTAATATCAATTCCTTGCAGGGCGGCTGAGAGTAGACCCACAGCAGACATTACTGAGGTGCGTCCGCCAACCCAGTCATATAACGGGAATGTCGCCAGCCAGCCATCTGCTTTAGCTAGCTGATCCAGTTTGCTGCCTTCGACGGTAATTGCAACGGCATGTTTGGCAAAGTTTAGCCCTTGCTGGTCATACACATGTTTGACCTCTAACATGCCGTTCCTAGGTTCAGGCGTGCCGCCGGATTTACTGATGTTCAGGATTAGCGTGCTCTTGAGCCGATCTTTTAGCTGCCTGAGAATCCGATGAATACCTGCGGGATCGGTATTGTCAATGAAATGAAGTGCTAGGGGAGGGGCTTCGTCAGCGAGGGCGGCTGACACAAATTGGGGCCCGAGGGCGGAGCCGCCAATGCCAATGGAGAGGATATCTGTGAATTTTGGCGCTCCAGGGGGAGAAATCACCCCTTGTTGAATCTGCTGGGCGAACGTTTTGATGCGCTCGAGGGTTTCCGCAATATCTTTCCGGATAGCTTCAGAGGGGGCTAAGTCCGGATCTCGGAGCCAATAGTGGCCAACCATGCGGTTTTCATCTGGATTTGCGATCGCTCCCCTTTCCAACCCTTCCATGTCCTTAAACGCCTTGGCGAACTTAGGTTGTAAGGTTTCCACCAGATGAGCGTCAAACCGCATTCGGCTAACATCCAGATACAGACCAAGGTTTTCATCGTAATACAGCCAATCTTGGTAACGTTGCCAAAGCGCAAGAGTATCCATTAGTTATCCTCAAAGTCTATTCTCAACAGTGGCGCTGAACATAAATTTCGAACCCGACCCCAGCAGTTACAAAATAGGTCCGGTCGTTATCGCGTCGGCGCTAATTCACCCAAACGCTCCTGATTTTGATTCATGCCGCCAAGATCCTTCGGCAGCCAATTAAGGGACTCTGGCAGCTCCAAGCAATATCCAACACTGTAAATTGTTCTGATATAGCGTGGATCACGAGGATTAGGCTCTAGCTTGGTCCGTAGATTTCTGACATGAACCCGGATCATTTCAATATCATTGTCAGGGTTATATCCCCAAACCTCTTTGAAGAGAACATGCGGAGAAACCGCCTGTCCGTGATGTTGCAGTAAACAATGGAGGAGTTCAAATTCTAGTCGCGTTAGCTTCACGGGCTGATCAAACCAGATTGCCTCCAATCTTGTTGGAATCAGCGTTAGGGGGCCATAACTCAAAATTTCGGTGTGTTTAGCCGTTTGAAAAGACTTGCTTGCCCGTCTTAGTAAAGCTCGAATTCGCGCCAGCAATTCTTCCATTTCAAAGGGCTTTGTCAAATAGTCATCCGCCCCTGCATTAAATCCTTCCACTTTGTCCTGAATTTGTCCTAAGGCAGTCAGTATTATGACAGGAATATTGGCGGTCCGTTCGTCTTGGCGCAAACGGCGACAAACCGTAAACCCATCTACCTTAGGCAACATGAGGTCAAGAATTATTAGGTCTGGCATCAGTTGTAGCGCTAAGGCTTGGCCTGTAATGCCGTCACTTGCCTGGCTTACAGCATACCCAACTTTTTCCAGATTGACCGTAATAAATTCTGAGTTTGCAGGGTCACTATCAATGACTAATATCCGAGACATCACTTAAAAGATTAAACGACAAACTGTTAGCAGTCTCTTCACCTTGCCAATCACTAACTTGCCAATCATTAATAATGACAAGGAAAAAAAACACACGTCTTTTCAACTTGTTTGAACTTTTGAGCGGCTTTGGACAGATTACAAACGCCCCCAGTGACCTTCAGCCGCCCTGCCGCATCAACCCACAGCTGGGAGAAATTGTTTCGTCATGCTGTCAGACACCTATCATTCAGCAAGTGTCAAAGGAGTCAAAACCAATCGCTTCAATCGGACCGACAAACTGTCCTATAGTAGTCAAAGACCGGAGCGAAGAACGGTTGAAATCCTCTCCAAGCGTCTACAGCATTCTTCAATAATTTGCGCAGGATTATCGTGGGGAATGCACCTAGCCTTAACCGCAAACATTGGGCGGACATGGGCGATAAATTAGGCGTTATCCAAGATTCCAATAGGATTGTCATACCTTTTTAAAATCTTGGGTATGGTAGAGTGACAAACCTGATATACACTGTTAATAAGCCTGGTATAAAACTGCAGATACGTAGGGTTGAATTCAGCACCTTGATATCCTTCAAATAATCAAGGCTCTTGTAGTACTCTCCGGACAGAATCTATGCATTGTTTAGGACTTACTAGAGTCCTCACATTCTCTTAGAGATGACATGGGCGTTTAGCTGAATGTTCCACTGCTAAGATCCTTTTCTAAGTTTCTGATGTGTAATTTAAGGCATTGCAGTGGGTAATACCGATTCCTTTTGAGACTGAACAAACTTAAAACAGATGGATTAAGCCCTTTAACCTGAGTAAAGATCTAAGTGGATGTTAAAAAAACACACTTTAGTTCTATGCAATCCTTTCAGGTTCTTCACGTACCTCTGAAGTTAATTCTGTATAGTCCCTAAGTACTGTTGCAGAATAGTTCGCACTTGCATTGACTCGATTGGTTTAGCGATAAAATCTGTAGCGCCAATCAGTTTGGCTCGAACCCTATCGACCAAACCATCGCTGCTGGTGACGATAATCACAGGGGTCTCTTTGAAAGCAGGCGCTCGTCGAATGTGAGCACAGATTTCATAGCCGTTCATAATGGGCATTTGCAAATCCAAAAAGATTAGATCAGGCTTATGCTCAAAAACGATTGGCAAGGCTTGAAGCGGCTCGCGAACATTGATAAATCGGCAGCCAATCTGGTTAAGAATCTGCCCCATAGCTAAGCAATCGAAGCGGCTGTCTTCGACGTAAACCACCATCGGCTCGGAAGAGCGCGCTTGCACTGCAGGGACTGGCGGGTTAGTAGATGTTGTCCGGGAGTTAGAAACTCCATTTGGCGACCTTTGATATATTAGGTCTTTAACCTCAACCAAGCCCATAATTTCTTTATGGATATAGGGCAGGATGGATTGGGTCAAGGCTGTTATATTTTGTTTGGATTTGACGGCGAGGTCTCTCAAGGTGCGATCGCCATCCACCAGCGACATCATATTGCAATAGACAAGGAAGGAAGTCTGCCGTCGCAGTTCGTCAGCATCCCAAATCACTGGCGCACGATTGACGGAATAGTGTTCCAAGCCAGCCTCACAAAATATCTTCCACGTTTGAACGGCTTGGTTCAACACCCGCGTTGGCCAAATCTCAATCAATCCTGAATTCAACCTGTATTGTGGATGCGTTACAAGGGTTAGTTGCAGCTGCAAATTACAACCCTGTCGGTTTGCAGCCTGGATGAGGTCAAACAGAATCTCTACAATTACACCTTCAATAATCGCCGCCAGTTGTTGTAGAGACAACTTGCCTTGTCTAACCAACCGCATCAAGGGTTGGTAATCCCAAGGATGATGCTGATCGAAACTGCTGTCCACCAGCGCCACATCTAAGTTTGGGCAATGGTGGGAAAACTGGCGGCGCCATCGACGGATGGGATGCATCGTGCTGGTTCCAGCGACTAATATTCCTCGATGAAAATACAGATCCCACTGGGGAGTTTGAACAGTATGTAGTTTCACAGTCAGCTGGCCAGTGAAGTGGGTTTGCCTAGAGAACCAAAGCCGATGGATTAAATCATTGGCGCTCAAAACGGCATTGTCAGCGTCAGCTTGAGAGGAAACTGAACTATGAGGATTAGAGATAACCATGAACCAGCCGAGTTAATTAGTTGTGACGCTTAAAGGAAAAAAATCTCTGAGCTGACAGGTGCTTCAGCAGAATTGCCTGGACATTCTCCAATCCAATGGGCTTGGCCAAAAAGTCGGTCGAACCAACCACTTTGGCTCGCACTCGATCCAGCAAATTGTCGCAATTAGTGAGTATAATTACAGGGGTTTCACTGAATATCGAAACACGCCGAATCTGGCTGCAAAGTTCATATCCGTTGGTAATAGACAAGTTTGAATCTAAGAAAATTACCTCCGATTTATGCTTTAGCAAACAGGGTAGAGCCTGCATTGGGTTAGGGATTGAAACGAACTGACACCCTAAACAGTCCAAAACTTTGCCCATGATCTGCCCATTCAACTGGCTGAAGCTAACATAGGCGACTGAGAGTGCAGCTGGCTGGGATTTATTCCACTTTGCCGACGGTATAACTGAGATTGTCTGTTGATCAGGTGAAGCGAGGGGTGTAATTGGCTGGACAGGAACTCTACGCTCTTCAACCGCGATCAATTTTATCGGCTCTGACGGGATTCCTGGGAGGTATTTCGAGAAAAATACTTGAAAGGCTTGGAAACGTCGATTGAGCCATCTGATTAACTCTCTACAAAGGTAGGGAGTACTCGATTGGGTTACCCACAGCAGCGTCTGGTTTAACCCACTAGCCAACTCTCTGTCAGTCATTTGACCATCCGCTTGAGGGAAAAAGTTTGGGTGAACCTCAATTGAAATCTGTGAGGCTAGACATTTAGCATCCCAAATTTGAGAGAATATTTGAGATGTCCGACATGGCGCCGTCTTCGAATTAGGGGGAAGTATTCGATGACCCATTCTGGAAGCTTTCTGGAATCTATCTTTTGAATACTCCGGCCCTAGCAATCGGCGAAGATACTTTGCATTCTTAAAGTATTCAAGTGTCCGCATTTTCCTCGCCTCCAGACGCTGATCGGCAAATTAAAATATTCAGATCATCTGGCGGCCACTTGATGCAATTGCCATTATTGCTCTCACGGCATAACATACTGATCTCTTCAATAGATCGCCTGTCGCCAGTTCATCAGTTAAGTTCGAAATTTCTAATCGTTCGTGCACACCCAGAATAGACGGTCTAAGTGAAGAAATCAGGGTTCAAATCGAGAGGAAATCGGGAAGATTAGTGTGATTTTTATGACGATCCCTCTCTAAGCCTGAATCTTGGGCGTCGCATCCCCCTAAATCAGTCTGTTTGCTTAAGGCGATAGCCGATACCTCGAACCGTTTCAATTAAATCAGAGGGGGCGCCCGCAGCCTTTAATTTTTGTCGCAATGTTTTAATGTGGGCCTTAACTGATTCTTCGCTGGGAGGATCTTCAAGATCCCAGAGGTGACTAATAATGGCGCGACGACTGAGTACTCGCCGACCACTCCTCAGAAAAAGCTCAAGTAGAGAAAACTCCTTAGGCGTCAGCTTTAGAGCGTGGTCAGCATAAGCGACTTCATAACTGCCAGGATCCAAATGCAGTTCCCCTTGGGTCAGGATAGGCATAGTGAAGACATTGCCTCGCCTTAACAAAGCCCGGATTCTCGCCAGTAACTCCGGTAGATCGACGGGTTTAACCACATAATCGTCAGCCCCCGCATCCAACCCGATAACTTTGTCTGTCGTAGAATCACGCGCAGTCATTATCAAAATTGGCGCTTTACAACCGTGCGTTCGCAAACGCTGGCACAAACTGACGCCATCTAGCTTGGATAACATCACATCCAGCAGGATGATACCGTACTCTTCCCGCCTGAACTGGTCCCAGCCTAATTCTCCGTCGGCGACAGCATCAACAACATAGCCATAATCACTTAACGCTTCGACCACAGTCTCAGCCAAAGGGATATCATCTTCAACAAGCAGAATTCTCATTACATAAAAATTTGAATATTCACCTTTAATTGGGTCGGCAGTTTCTTCTAAAAATCAGGAAATTTTAAATAATAACAAGTCTAGATGTACTTCAAGTTCTCGAGAATTCAAGTTCTCGAGAATGATCTTAGTGAAAGTCCTGAAAAACTCTATAGCTATCATTTTGTGATTCCTATGCAGCCAAAACTAGAGAGGGAAAACCTCTCATGTAACATCTTTAGCTTGACAACTATTGTCCTAGATCAATTCATTAAATAAAAAAACTCCAATAGGTAATAGTAACTGGTCATTCCAACCTTCCCGAAGGTTTTAAACTACAGAGGCTGGCCAAGGTGTAATAACTGTAATACAAACATTAAAAATATGACATTTGGGAATAGAGAAAATTCCTCCTATGCCTTCAAGATTATCTTAACTTAACAAAAAAAAGCCTTAATTAAAGCCTCTATTAAGCGGGGTATGAATCGGGAAAAAGAGCACAGATGGCTCACTTTATAAGACAACTTTGGAGCACATTATTAATTAATAACAAGCCCTATATTGTGCAAATCATCTTCAAACCGACTTAGATCATCTACAAATAATTAGATATTTGAAGCAAGAACTGTCAGTTATTAACTTAAAGCAGAAAATTATCCCTGAGGAAGAATGCATGAGACATGAGACAGAATCCAGTTCCTTACTGACTTCTGACTTCTAACTTCTGACTTCAGTATTCCTTCCCCACTGGACTTTCTTGGCTTAAGTGATACGCCAAACTGTGGAGTTAAATGGATATCGTAGACTGTGCAAATTATCTTAAAATAGACTCAGATAATCTGAAAATCATTGAATATCCGAGGCAAAAGCTGTCTATCTGAGGGAATGTCTGAAAATGAGGTCAGCCAATCACAATACCTTCTACGGCGAAACAATCGGTATTCTGACAATAAACGTCGTCCCGTTCCCCAAACGGCTCTGGACAGTAATTTTCCCCCCGTGCAGATCTACACACCTTTTGACGACCGCCAATCCTAACCCTGACCCCTCAATTGCGCCAACGTTTTCGCCTCGATAAAAGGCTTCAAACAAACGCGCTTGATCAGCTAAGGAGATGCCAATGCCTCGATCCTTGATGGAAAATACGGCTGCTTTAGCTTGACGGGTGACTTCAAAATCAATGTTGCTTCCTGACGGAGAATACTTAACCGCATTGGACAAGAGATTGATCAAGATTGAGTGCAGTAAATTCTCATCCATGTAGACATCACCGCTTCCCCCTTCATAGGTCAATCGAATGGACGCGTTGAACTTCAGGCTAACCTCAATCTCTTCCACGATATGGAAGCAGAATTGCTGCAAATTGAGGAGTTTGGGATTGAACTCTATTTTTTGCGCTTCAGCCCTGGCCAGGGTCAAAACGTCTGTCAGCATCTGCGCCATGTTCTTGGAGGCATCTTGAATGCGGTGGATCTTGCGCAATTTTCTGGCGTCTAACCATTCCGGCTCAGAGTTCTCCAAAACCTGAGCGGCAAACAGGATGATGCTGAGGGGCGTGCGAAATTCATGGGAAGCCATTGAGAAGAAGCGCAACTTTAGTTCGCTCAACTCCTTTTCCTGCTCTAGAGTCCGGCGCATTTCTTCCATTCTGAGGCGCTCAGTCATATCCGTGAGGGTGCCGACATACCCCATAACCTGTCCATCTATCGACTTTTCGGCAACGGCCTGTCCATAGACCCAGGTAATGAAGCCGTCCGGACGCATAAATCGATATTCAGCGCTAAAGGGGAGATTGGCTTGAGCGGCCCTATACCAGGCATTCGCAACGCGATCGCGGTCTTCAGGATGTAAAGCTTGCACCCACCCTTTCCCATCGGCCTCTTGAGGGAGCAATCCAGCAATCTCGCACCAACGCTCATTAACATATAGACAGTTGCCCTCAGGATCCGTACGAAAGATACCGACAGGCGCAGATTGGGCCAAGGTGGCGTAACGCTGCTCACCAATCTGGAGCGCTTGTTCTGCAAGTTTGCGCTCCAACTCCGAACTGGCGCGAACGGCAAAAATCTTCAGGATTTCCTCCATCAGTTGGATATTCTGGAGCGGCTTGCGACTCAGGACAGCGATCAAACCCAGAACCCGTCCTGTTGAGTCAAGCAGAGGCGCGCCTAGATAGCTTTCAGCCCCAATGTCTTTGAGGAATGTATCGAGGGGAAACAACTGTTGAATATGTCTGGGATAAGCGCATATCTGGTTTTTAACTACATTTTCGCAGGGGGTGTTTTTCAGGTCATACTTGAAATTCTCGATAATTTGACCGTCTCCATACCCAGCGATAGTGTTGAAACACCCTGCATCTGAATCGATCAATTCGCTGACAAAGGAAAATTCTACCTCCAGCACTTTTGATAGGTACTTCACTAAAGAATGAAAGAAGACCTCTCCTGTTTGGGCGGAAATACCGGAGGCTATGTGGCGCAAAATCTCTTCTTTCCATTTGCGATCGCTAATATCTTGAATCTGCGAGATAAAATGTAGGGGTTGACCTTGGACGTCACGAACCAGCGAGACACTCAACAAAATCCAGACCACATGTCCAAGCTTGTGGAAGTAACGCTTCTCCATTTGGTAGGTGCGAATCTCGCCCGCCAGCATTTGTTGGACATAACTCAGGTCGGTCTCCAGATCATCCGGATAGGTAATGGCCTGAAAGGTAGTCGTCAATAATTCCGGCTTTGAATAGCCAACAATCTCGCACAAGGCTCGATTCACCTGGAGCCAGCGACCATCTGGGGCGACCAAGGCCATCCCAATCGCGGCATATTTAAAGGCATTTTGGAAGCGCTCTTGACTCTCGCGTAGCGCTGTCACCAGATGGCTCTGAGCGAGGGCGATACTGACCTGATTTGCCAACTGTTCCAGCAGATCAATCTCAAAGGGAGTCCAAATCCGGATATGGGAACACTGATGGACAACCAGCATGCCCCAAAGTTCCTGGTGCAACAGTATTGGAGTCAGCAGCAAAGACTTGACTTGAAGTTGATGGAAGAAGTCGAGCAGGCAGTCTGCTAGCTCAGCCTGCTCGACATCAGGAATGCTATGGGTTTGTCCCTTACGGTAGCGCTGGATACAGGCTAAACTCAAACAGGCCTCCCGTCGATAGACAGAGGTCCATGGGGAGTTAACGGCTTCCTCCACAACCGTTACATGTCGGTTCGATTCCAGTCGTAAAATCAGCGCCCGATCAGCTTCAAGCAAGGCTTGGATTTCCGTCACGGTTGTTTGCAGAATATCCTTGACCTGCAAAGACTGGCGGATTTTGAGAGTGATATCGGCCAAGAGCTGAGATCGCCGCATTTGACCCTGCAGGGCTGCCTCAGCCTGCTTGCGATCGGTAATGTCGGTAACAATTCCTAAACCCCCGAGATATTCCCCGCTTTCATTAAAGAGGGGAACCGTCGAGATGATCACCCATAAATTAGCCCCATCTTTACGGCGAAGTCTGCAATCGTGCTTCTGCTGAACACCCTGGTGACAAAGCCGGAGCTTCTCGCCTAAAGTTACCTGATCTTCTTCATGGACAAAGACGAACATCGGTATTTCCAGCATTTCATCGATGCTGTGGCCTAACATGTCAGCCATCTGGCGATTCACAAACGTTGTCCTTCCTTCGATATCGAGAATCCAAACCCCTTCTGCTGTCGTTTCAATGATACGGCGATACTGTTCTTCGCTTTCTCGCAATGCTTTTTCGACTTGTTTTAGCTGACTAATGTCCCGCATTACGGTGGAAAAATGCGTCACCTCACCCTTGGACGATTTATGGGCGATGATCATCTGGGAAACGGGAAGTTCACCGCCATCACTCCGCAGGAGGGCTGTTTCACCCACCCAGATACCCTTTTGAATCGCGGTTGGGATTCCCGAATTTTGGACAACTTCCAAAGCCCATTGGGGATGGTAGTCATCAATGTACAACTGGGAGATGTCGGCATCCGGCGCCAGTCCTAAAATTCGCTTCGCCTGGGTATTATTCCAGAAGACATTGCCTCGTGCATCCGCCATACCAATGTGGTCGGTAGACGCTTCTAAAATGGCTACAAGTCGATCCCGCTCCTCTTCCACCCGCTTGCGTTCGGTAATATCATGGGCGACACAATAGAGCAGTTGTTTTTCTGGAAGGGCTCTGGCATTCCACATTAACCACCGATATGAACCGTCCTTACAGCGATAACGATTCTCAAACTCAATAGTCGCCGCTCCCCCGATCAGCTTCTGCGCTTCTGCGATCGTGGCTGCGCGATCGTCCGGATGAACAAATTCCAGATAGGGTTTTGACACCAGTTCAGCGTGTGTATAGCCCAGCGTTTTTTCCCAAGCTGGATTCAGACGCTTGAAATATCCATCGAAGCCAGCGATGCAAAGCATATCCAGCGAAAGCGTGAAAAATGGCTCTAACTCGCTTTCGGCAGTACATTGGGCATCCTGGCGATCCACACCCCCAATAGAATCAATCGGTTGCAGCGAATGAGCCTGAGGGACGCCAGTTACATCGAACTCACCTTTAACAAATGAGCGTTCAGGGAATTGCTCTGACGCCTGTCCTTGCATTTTGAGATTAGTAGAGACAATGGGTGGAATAGAATGTATTACGCCATCAGGAGCGACCTAGTAGCACACCTCTACAGAATTCAGAATCCAGCTATCATTGGCCACTTGAAACTTGACACTTGTCACTTGTCAAGTGGCCAATGACCAATAACTAATAACAATTACTTCTTGCCCAGTCAGCAAGTTTCGCCTTAGAGTGGGTTTGTAAATACTTGTTTATAAATCCCAAGAGCAATACTCATCAAGGTTTCAGCCTAAGGGATGGATTTTGTCTGAATTGCCTCTGATTACTTGTATTCCTTGTCAGACAAGCAGTTCCAGTCTTGTTTAATTCTGTTTACAAGCACACTCTTTAGAAGCTTCCCCTTGAGGAATGCTTTTCAATCAAAAAGGCTCGCTCCCCTTTCCCTGAATACAGCGCAGACGTAGCCAGGAAATATAAAGCCTTACTTCTTGCGGAAAGAAGACTTTATGAAGGTTCAAGAAACATTGCAGGTTTCAACATTCTTCTATGTAAATTGATGTACGACAAATCTTTCCTTTCCTCTACCCCAGAATTACCTGAATTTTGTTCAGAGTTTGTCACCTGTTGTCGACTAACTTAACAATACAACGGTAATGAAAAATGCTACTTCTAGAGAATGGAATACGCATCTACACGGGTGACTGCGCCAAGCAATTACACTGGGTCTCCCTCTTTTCTCCGCCAATAGTCAGCGATCGCACGACAGGTTTGTCAACTTTGCAAGCAAGTATTCAATATCTGAACACCTAGCCCAACCATTTCAAGATGCAAAGTCTTTACCGCATATCTCGGCCGCCGTTAATCGCCTACCAGTCGCGTGGCCGTTGGTGGGGGTGGGCGGGTGGGAGGGGGGCCGCTGGGCCCGGCGGACGCGGGGGGG
>JAAUYH010055635.1_pt1 | contig 21464 bp, 16 predicted proteins | sample 7278061 | NCBI WGS metagenome assembly JAAUYH01 (sample SAMN14350203, study PRJNA611818) | marine sediment metagenome | isolation source: surface marine sediment (0.6m) | place: French Polynesia: Moorea | collected 2018-08 | reverse complement strand
GCCATCGCCTCTGCCCGCCAGGCGACATGGTGATCCGGACGCACCAGCAGACAGCCGGTATCCGTGATCTCCGAGGCCCGCGCCCAGTCGCCGACATGGTCGACATAAGGCTGCCGCGGCCCGATCACATGGGTGGCGATCTCCAGTTCGAACTCGGCGCCCACGGAGCCCGCGGCCTCGGCCCAAGCCTCGCCTCCGATCCCTGTGAAAACCGTGAACTGGCCACGGCCGCAAAGATCGAGGCTCGACACCTGCTCGCCGGTGTCATGGTCGAAAACCCAGACGTGCGGCAATCGCGCGCCGGGCCATGTGGTCGGCTGATAATGCAGCTCGGCGTCCTGCTCGAAGGCGGGCTCGGGTTGGCCATCGGTGACGGTCGCACCAGACTTGTATCGCTGGTTCATCTCGACCCCATGGGCGTCGAATTCGTACTTCTTGAAGGCGATGGCGTAGCGGATCGCGGCGCGCTGTGCCTCGGCCTCGGGGGTGGCGTCGGTGCGCGCCGCCATGCCGGCCTTGATCTTCTCGATATCCGTGCCGCCGGTCATGCCAAGCGCCTGAAAGATAGGCCCGAATTCCTCGATCGACTGGTTCGCGCGGGTCACGATCTGCTTGGCGATCGGCGCGCGTTCCTCGGAATAGCTGTCCAAGAGCCCTGCACCGGCCTGGCCCTTGACAACCGCCGCCAGTTTCCAGGCGAGGTTGAACGCGTCCTGGATCGAAGTGTTCGAGCCAAGCCCGTTCGACGGCGGGTGCCGGTGCGCGGCGTCGCCCATGATGAAGACGCGATCCTTCTGCATGTGCGTGGCGTATTTGTTGTTGACCGTCCAGGTGTTGGCGCTGAGCAATTCGATCTCGAGCTCCGGATCGCCCACCAACTGCCGCGCCACGCTGGTGGCGAACTCCTCGGTCACCTCAGGTTCGGGCTGGTTGATGTCGTAGCCCCAGACGATCAGCCACTCGTTCCACGGCCGCACCATGCGCACAAGCCCCATGCCGATGCCGCCCACGTCGGCGCCGGGCTGCATGATCCAATAAAGCACGGACGGCCGGTGGGCGACGTATTTCGACAGATCCGCGCGGAAGAGGATGTTCATCGAGCCGCCGACGCCCATCTGGCCGTCGAAGGGCAGGGCGCAATGCTCGGCGACCAGGGAATTGCCGCCATCGGCGCCGACGAGGTATTTCGAGCGGATCTGGTAGTCGCGCCCGGAAAGCCGATCATGCACAGTGGTCGTCACCCCATCGGCGTCCTGTTCGTGGCTGAGATATTCCGTCGACATCCGCGCCTGGGTGCCGCGCCGGCAGGCGGTGCCGAACAGGATCGGCTCCATGAAGGTCTGCGGCAGGTCGATCATGTGGCAGGGAGAGGCGAGCTGATGCGCGGCGCGGCTGAGCGGATGCTTGCCCCAGGACTTCATCCGGCCGATCTCCTCGCCCGCGAGGCTTTCGCAAAAGATGTTCTCGCCCATCAGATCCTGGTGCGTGCCGTGCAGATAGGCCTCGGCCTCGACCTCGTGCCCCAGGTCGCGCAGCACCTCCATGCAGCGCTGGTTGGTGATATGCGCGCGCGGAGTGTTGGCGAGCCAGCGGTAACGATTGATCACCACGTTCTCGACGCCATAGCTCGACAAGAGCGCCGCGGTGGCCGACCCGGCGGGCCCGGTTCCGATGATCAATACGTCCGTGGTGATTTCGGCCATAGCGTCCCCCTGAGTGCCCTCGTCGCCCGGCTCGTGAGTCCGGGCGTTCCTCCCCCATACGCAATCCCTGCGCCCGCTGCCACCATCTTCGACGAGGCGGAAACTCGTCAGGCGATGTGTTGAAGGTACGTGGCCAAAGCCTCCGTCGCCTGCCGGACCGCGTTTTGCGTCAGGTCGAGGTCATCGGCAGTCAAGGCGAGGCACGGATAAAGCTTGCTCGGCGACTTGAAGACGCCATGCGCGCGCAGGGCCGCGTTGTAGATCTCGCCCGCCTTGGGATCGTCATGTTTGGCGTTGCGGTAGTTGGTGGGCTCTGTGGCCGTGAAGTAGATGTCGAAGAGCGTGGGGTCGCCGCAGATCTGGTGAGCGATGCCGGCCCGGCTCAGGGCGTCCGACTGCATGTCCATCAGGGTCTGGCCCAACTCGACCAGGCGCTCGAACTGGCCGGGGCGGCGCAGGATTTCCATGGTTTTCAGGCCCGCGGCAGAGGCGACGGGGTTTCCCGACAGCGTGCCGAGCTGCATCAGCCAGCCCTCGGCGCCCACGCGCGCCTTGTCGAAATGGACCATGAACTCGGCGCTGGCGCCGAGTGCGGCCAGCGGGAAGCCGCCGCCGATGATCTTGCCGAGCGTGCAGATGTCGGGGACCACGCCATAGCGTTCCTGCGCGCCGCCATAGGCGAGGCGGAAGCCGGTGACGATCTCGTCGAAGATCAGGAGGACGCCGTGCTTGTCGCAGAGATCGCGCAGGCCCTGCAGGAAGCCGGGCTGGGCCGGGATGATGCGCTGCAGCGGCTCGGCGATGATCGCGGCGATGTCGTCGTGCTCGGCCAGCAGCGAGGCGACGGCCTCGAGGTCGTTGAAGGGCGCGATGAGCATTTCGTCGGCGACGCCTTGCGGGATGCCGGCGCTGTCGGGCACGGGCGTGGGAAAGTTGACCTGTTTCGATGGCGCAAGGCTCATCTGCGCCTCGGCCGACATGCCGTGATAGCCACCCTCGAATTTCAGGATCTTCGGCTTGCCGGTATAGGCACGGGCGAGGCGGATCGCGTACATGTCGGCCTCGCCGCCCGATGCGACGAAGCGCACCTGCTCGCAGCAGGGCACGGCGTCGATGATCGCCTCGGCCAGCTCGATCCCGCGGGCGTTGTTGGCGAAAAAGGTCATGCCCTTAGGGAGCTGTTCGAGCACCGCCTCCATCACCTCCGGATGGCCGTGACCCAAGAGCATGGGCCCGGAGCCGATCAGGTAGTCGACGTATTCGCGGCCATCCTCGTCCCAAACGCGGGAGCCTTCCCCGCGGGCGATCACGATTGAGGGGTCGAAATTGCCGAAACCGGCGGCGGGCAGGACGGCGCGGGCGCGGTCGATCCAGTCGGCTTGGGAGTGCATGCGGTTCATGGGTCTAGTCCAGTGTCAGGTCGGGTTGGCCGAGCAGGTCGGTGTCGACGGTGATGCCGAGGCCGGGCCCTTCGGGCGGCGCGATCCGTCCGTCCTGCCGCACCGGGCAATCGGGCGCGATCCGGGGGCCGACATAGGAGGACAGATCACAGGTGTTCAGAAGCGCGCCCTGCGGGGTGGAGGCCGCGAAATGCAGCGAAGCCGCCGTCACGATATCCGATCCCCAGGTGCATTCGGCGCAGATCTGAGCCCCGAGCTGCACCGTCAGGTCCCGCGCCCGGCGCATCGCCGAGAGGCCACCGAACTTCGACAGTTTCAGCGCCACGGCGTCGAGCACGCCTAGCCGGTGCGCCTGCATCAGCGAGTGGAGGTCATAGGCGCATTCGTCGATCTTCATCGCCAGCCCCGTGGCCTGCCGGACCGCGGCACATTCTTCCAGCGTCTTGCAAGGCTGCTCCAACATCACGTCGAGATGCGCGACCGCGCGGCCGGTCCGGGTGGCATGCAATTTTGTCGCGCCGCAATTCCAGTCGCCGTAGACAAGCGGCCCGTCCCCCACCGTTTCGCGCACACGGATCAGCCGTTCGGCATCCGCCTGCCAGTCGGCATCCGCGCCCAGCTTGACCTGGAACTGGCGGATTCCCGTGGCCTGCGCCGCGGCCGCGATTCGGGCCATCTCGTCGGCCGCAATGCAGGTGATCGAGTGATAGACCGGCATGTCCTGCCGGGTTCGCCCACCCAGAAGCGCGTAGAGCGGCTGGTTCGTGGCGCGTCCGAAAAGGTCCCAGAGCGCCATGTCGACGATGGATTTCGCGGCGAGGTGGCCTTGCAGTAACCCATCAAGTTTGCGCATCGGGGCATCCACCCCGAACGGCCTGATGCCCAGAATCTGGGGCGCCATCTCGGTGATCGCGGCGGGGATGCCATCGGCGAAGGCGGGCAGGTAATGCGGGATCGGGCAGACCTCGCCCCACCCCGAGAGGCCGGTATCGGTGTCAAGCCGCAGGACATGGCTCTTGACCGTGTCGCATGTCTTGCCCTCGGCCATATAATAGGTCTCGTGGCTGGTCAGCTCGACCGACCAGAGGGTCAGGCGTGTCACTCTCACTGGTAGGTCTCCACCGGGTCGCCCAACGCATCTTCGTCCGGGTGCACGCCGAGCCCCGGCGCCTCGGGCAGGTGCAGGTGGCCGCCCGAGTTGCGCGGGCCGCGGCCGCAGGCGATGTCTAGGGTGAGCATGTCCTGACAGGCCCAGACCGCGCGGCAGGCATGGTCGGGGATGGTGGCGGCGAGGTGCAGCGCCTCGGTATCGGCGAGCACCGAGCCCCCAGTGGCCATGACGAACATGTCGATGCCATGGGCCAGCGCGATGTCACGCATCCGGGCGGCCTTGGTGAGGCCGCCGACGCGGTTGAGCTTGATGCCGAAAACCTCGGCCAGCCCGTCCCGCGCGATGCGGGCGGCGTCCTGCAGGGTGACGAGGCTTTCGTCGACGCTGACCGGGGCGGCGTGGCGGCCGGCGATGGCGGCGATGTCGTCGAGAGTCTCGCAGGGCTGTTCGAAGGTGACGTTGAGCGCCTCGGTCGCGCGCATCACCTGCAGCGCCTGAGCGCGGGACCAGGCGCGGTTGATGTCGTAGAGGATGATCTCGTTTTCGGGCCGCTGGGCCTCGACATCGCGGATCCGGGCGATATCGCGGTCGACATCGCCGCCGATCTTGACCGAATGCGCGACGTAGCCCCGGTCGCGGTAGCGGGCCAGCACCTCGCGAGTTTCCTCGACGGTCTTGGCGCCGACGGAGGACGCAATGGGCCGCGGCGTGCGTGACCCGCCGCCCATCAGGTCGGCGATGGGAAGCCCCGCGGCCTGGCCGGCGATGTCCCAGCAGGCCATGTCGATCGGGGACTTGGCGTAGAGATGGCCGGGCAGGGCGAGGTCCATGGCGCGCTCGACCTCCAGCACGCGGCGCGGGTCGAGGCCGAGAAGGAAGGGCGCCATGGTTTCGATCCCGGCGCGGATGCCGGGCCCGTGGGCGGGGACATAGGTATGGCCCCATGGGGTGCCCTCACCCCAGCCGACCAGCCCTTCGTCGGTGTCCAGCTTGACGAAGGTCGCGTCGAGGCTCTCAAATTTAAGCCGCCCGCCGGAGAGCCAATAGGGATGCTCGAGCGTCAGATCGGCCTGGTAGACGGTGATGCGGGTGATCTTCATACGGCGTACTCCGCTACCGGGTTACCAAGGCTGTCGAAATCGGCGGTGACCCCCAGCCCCGGCGCGTCCGGCGCATAGAGCTTGCCGTCCCGCGCCACGGCGCCGCCAATGCCGGTGGAGCGGGTATTGTAGCTCATCAGGTCGGTCGTATTCTGCAGGTACTCCGGCGGGGTGGAGGCGGCGAAATGGGCGACGACGGCGGTGGTGATCTCGCCGCCCCAGGTGTCCTCGCTGACCACGGGGATGCGGTTGTCGACGAGGAAATCACGCACCCGCCGCGCCTTGGAGAGCCCGCCGAGGTTGGAAATCTTCAGGCAGCAGATCTCGGCCCCGCGATCGGCGACGATGCGCTGCGCGGCGGCCAGGCCGGTGACGCATTCGTCGAGCTTCATCGGCTGCTGGGCGACGCGGCGCACCTGCTGGCATTCCTGGTAGGTGCGGCAGGGCTGTTCGAGGATGTAGTCGAGATCACGTGTGGCGCGGGCGACGCGGATCGCATTGTCGACGCGCCAGCCCTGATTTGCGTCCGCCATGGCCTTTTCGCCCGGCTCCAACATGGACACGCCCACATGGATGCGGTCGATGTCGCTTTCCCAATCGCCGCCGACCTTGATCTGGAACTGCCGGTAACCCTGGTCGCGGTAGGCCTGCATCTCGGCCACGGTCTCGGCGGTCGCCTTTTGCGGGGCGACGCGGTACATCGGCGCGCCGTCGGTGAGCTTGCCGCCCAGGAGCATCCAGACCGGCTGACCACATGCCTGGCCGAGGAGGTCCCAGCAGGCGGTGTCGAAGGGCGCTTTGGCATAGCCGTGGCCTTGCACGATGCGGTCCATGAGCTGTTCGATCCGGGCGACCTGGCGGGGGTCTTCGCCGAGAAGCTTCGGCGCCACCAGACGAGCCAAAGCCTCGACGCCCTCGGAATGCGCGACCATGTAGTTTTCACCGCAGGGGGTGAACTCGCCACACCCCTGCAGGCCGGCATCGGTGTCGATCACCACGACTGAGGCGATGGCCGTCTCGATCGCGTTCCCCGCGCCCCAGCCATAGCTGCCGCCAACATACGGCAGCGACGTTCTGTAGACGCGGATGCGGGTGATCTTCATGCCGCGATCATGCGGGGCAGCCCTTCGATCCCCGCGCCGCGCCAGACCGCGTAGGCCAGGTAGGGCCGGTCAAGAGTCGCCATGAAATGCGGCTGCTCGGTCAGGTGCTGGCGCGCCTCGGCGGGGCGCAAAAGGACGTTCGAGGCCCCCCGGGCACAGAACATCGCGCGGCCCGACAGGGTGAAATAGAGCTCTTCGGCTTCATGCGCGTGCCAGTCGTAGATCAGGTCGGGGCCCCAATAGCCGATATAGCCGCGTGCCTGGGTCGAGTGGAAATGGCCGTTCGGGCCAAAAAGCTCGACATAGCCGTAGGTCGCGAGGAAGCGCGCGCCGACCTCGGCCTCGGAATAGGTCTGTTTCCAGTGCAGGTCGGGCGCGGCGCGGCGGAGGGCGCGGATCACGGGCGACGTGGCGCGGGTGCCGGGCAGCGCGCTGTCGGTCAGCGTTGCTGCCGCGGGGCAGGGGGCGGCGGCGAGCTCGGTCGGCGTAAGGTCCTCAGGCCAGGGAGTGAAGCCGTTGAGCGCCGGTGTGGCGGCGTGCAGGCGCTGAATCGCGCGGAGAAGGGCAAAGAGGGGGGTCATGGCGTCACCACGATGTTGCCGGTGTGTTTTTTGGCGATAAAGGCCGCCTGGGCGTCGCGGAGGTCTTCCAGCTTGTAGGTGGCGGCGAGGGCCGGGGCGATCTCGCCACCCTCGATATAGCGGATGAGGTTCGGCATGACCTGCGGGTCGATGACGGTGGAGCCGGTGAAGGTGAGGTCACGCAGGTAGAAGGTGCGGAGATCGAGCTCGACCATCGGCCCGGCAATGGCGCCGGAGCAGGTGTAGCGCCCGCCGCGCTCGAGGATGTCGATGAGGGTGGGCCAGTACGGGCCGCCAACGACATCGGCGACGACGGTGATTTTGTCGCTGCCGAGCGCGGCGGGCAGGTTCTCGGGCGCGCGGGGCAGAATCCGGTTGGGGCCAAGTTTGGCGACGTCTGCGTGCTTGGCCTCCGAGGCCAGCGCGATGACCCGCGCGCCGCGGCGCTTGGCGAGTTGCACCAGCGCGCCGCCGACGCCGCCCGAGGCGCCGGGCACCAGCACGGTGTCGTCCGCGGCGACGTTGGCGCGGGTTAGCATGCCCTCGGCCGTGGAGTAGGAGCAGGAGAAGGTCGCAAGTTCCGCGTCCGTCAGGTTCGACTGCACCGCGACCGCATTCTGCGCAGGAATGGTGGTGTATTCGGCGTAACCGCCGTCACGCTCGGAGCCGAAATACTCCACTTTGTCCTTGTTCAGCGGATCGTCCGGGTCGCGCAGCCAGTTGTCGGTGATCACGCGTTCGCCGATCCGGGCGGCATCGACACCCTCACCGACGGCGACGATCCGGCCGCAGACATCGGCGCCCTGGATGCGCGGGAAGGTGATCGGCGCGCCGCCCCAGGTGGGGTCTTCCTCGTTGACCTCTGTATAGGCGCCGCCGGTCGTGGCCTCGCTCACAGCCTTGGAATACCAGCCGCTGCGGGTGTTCACGTCGGTGTTGTTGAGCCCGCAGGCACCGACTTCGATCAGCACCTCGCCGGGAGCGGGATCGGGGCGCGGCCAGTCTTCGAGCAGGACGATCTGGTCGATATCGCCATGGCCCATCGTGACCATGGCGCGCATCGTGTCGGACAGGGTCATTCGGCGGGCTCCGTCACGGCATCGGTGCGGGGCAGGAGGCTTGCGGGGTCATAGGCCGGCTCTGCGAGGACCCGGGCGGCGCGGGGTTTGCCGTGGATGACCACCTCCAGCGCGGTGCCGGGCTGGGCGGCCTCGGGTTTGATATAGGCGAAGGCGAGGATCTTGCCGACCGTGGGCCCGAAGGCGACCGACGACGTGGAACCCACCACCTTGCCGTCCAGCAACACGGCCTCGCCGCCATGGCCGTCGGCCACGCCGTCGGGCTCGATCTCGAGATAGGCGCAGATCCAGCGCAGGGGCTGCGCCAGCGTGGCCTCCTTGCCGAGAAAGTCCTTGTCGGTCTTCACGAAGCGCATCACGTCGGCCTCGGGCAGGGTGACCTCGTTGGTCAGCTCGCCCGCGCCCTTGAAGCCTTTTTCCATCCGCATCGCGTTCATCGCGAAAGAGCCGTAATTCGTGAGCCCGGGCGGTTTGCCGGTGGCCATCAAGGCGTCGTAGATCGGTTTGATATGGGCCATCGGCGCGTGGAATTCCCAGCCCAACTCGCCGCCATAGGACATCCGGATTGCATGGGCGCGCGCGCCGGCGATCTCGATCATCCGGGCCGAGAGCCAGGGGAAGCTCGCGTTGTCGAGCCGGGCGTCGGTGGTTGCGGCGAGGATCTCGCGGGCGCGGGGGCCTTGCAAGGCAAGCGCGCCGAACTCCTGCGACTGGTTGTGAAGCTGCACATCGGCATCGCCGATCCGCTGGCTCAGGTGGTCCATCACGCGCTGCTCGAAGAAAGCCGCGCAAGTGATGTAGTACCAATCCTCGGCGATGCGGACGATGGTGACCTCGGCCTCGATCGTGCCCTTGCGATTGAGGAAATGGGTCAGGACCACACGGCCGTCCTTGCCGGGCAGCCGGTTGCCGACGAGACCGTCGAGGAAGGCGCGGGCGTCTGGGCCTGCGACCTCGATCTTGGCGAAGCTCGAGATGTCCATGATGCCCGCGGTCGTGCGGCAGGCGCGGACCTCTGCGGCGATGATGCCGTCGAGCGCGGATCGTTTGAAGCTGTAGATATCTTGCGCCGGCGTGCCCTGAGGTGCGAACCAGCGCGGGCGTTCCCAGCCGTAGACTTCCTCGTGCACAGCGCCCTGGTCCTTGAGCGTTTCGTAAAGCGGCGAGGTCTTCACAGGGCGGGCGGCCAGGCGGTTGAAATGCGGGAAGGGAATCTCGTGGCGCAGGCAGTAATCCTCGCGCGCCTTGGCCACTTGATAAGGCTTGTCCGCGTAAGGCCCGAAACGCCGCGGATCGTATTCGCGCATCGAGATATCGGCCGCGCCGTGCACCATCCAGCGCGCCAGCTCGCGCGTCAGCCCCGGGCCCCAGCCGATACCGATCTGCGTGCCGCAGCAGCACCAGTAGTTCCGCACGCTCGGCGCGGGGCCGATCAGCGGATTGCCGTCTGGCGGGTGGCTGATCGCGCCATGCACATCGCGGGTGATGCCAAGCTCGGCGAAGACGGGCATGCGGTTGAGGCTTTCCTCGAGCCACGGCATGACGCGGTCGTAATCCGCCTCGAAAAGCTCGTTTTCCGCCTCCCAGGGGCAGTGATCCTCCCAGACCGTGTTGGGATTGGCCTTTTCGTAGATGCCGATCAGGCCCTTGTTCTGCTCCATCCGGATGTAGCCCGAGACCTTGCGATCGTCGCGGATCACCGGCAGTTCGCGGTCGAGGTCGCGGAATTCGGGCACCTCTTCGGTGACGAAATAGTGGTGCGTCATCGAGGTCATCGGCAGCTGCAGCCCGGACCACACGCCCATCTGCCGGGCATAGGTGCCGCCGGCGTTGACGACATGCTCGCAGGTGATGGTGCCCCTCTCGGTCTCGACGATCCACTCGCCGGAGGGCGCTTGCGTGATGTTCGTCGCGCGGCAGCGGCGGATGATGCGCGCGCCTTTCGCGCGGGCGCCTGCTGCCATCGCCATGGTGACGTTGGTCGGGTCGACGTGGCCGTCGTCGGGGGTGTGCAGCGCGCCCAGAACGCCCTCGAGATTGTAGAACGGATGCAACTCGGCGACCCGGTCCCGGCCGACGAGTTCGATGTTGAAGCCGAGGCTACGCGCGACCGAGAGCGTGTGGCGCAGCCAGTCCACTTCGTCTTCAGTATAGGCGAGGCGGAAGGACCCGCAGCCGTGCCACGTCACTGCCTGTCCGGTCTCGGCTTCCAGCGCGCCGGAATAGAGCCCGATGTTATAATCGACGCATTTGCCAAGCGAGAAAGACGAGGTCGAATGCGTGATTTGCCCCGCCGCATGCCAGGTGGAGCCGCTGGTGAGCTCGGCCTTTTCCAGCAGCACGACCTCGGGTCCCCAGCCCACATGGGCCAGGTGATAGGCGAGGCCCACCCCCATCACCCCACCACCAACAATCACCACGCGGGCGTGGCTGGGAAAGTCCTTGTCCGACATGGGGCGCATCCTCTCGAAGGGCGTCGCGAAACTGCTCGACAGGCTAAGTGGACATATGTATCAATGTCAATCATGAATGGCACAAACGTATCATCACATGTTCTGGACCGCCTCACCGAGGAATGGGACGCGCTGACGCCCGAGGCTCAGAAGGCGGCGCGCTACGTGCTGGAGAATCCAAATGACGTCGGCGTTTCGACCGTGCGCGAAATCGCCGAGGCGGCGAAGGTGAAGCCCAACACCTTCGTGCGCATGGCCCGCCAGGTGGGCTTTGAAGGCTACGAGGATTTCCGTGCGCCGTTCCGCGAGGCGATCCGCGGCGGCACGGTGAGCTTTCCCGACCGCGCGCGCTGGCTGCAGGACATCCGCAAGTCGGGCGATCTCGGCGGGCTATACGCCGACATGGCCGAGGGCGCGATTCGCAATCTCGAAGAGACCTTTGCCGGGATCGATGCCGAGGCGCTGAAGGCCGCGGCCGAGGCGATCTGGAATTCGCGCCAGGTTTTCACGTTGGGCGTCGGCGTCAACAACTCCAACGCGCGCAACTTCACCTATCTCGCCTCCACCGGCATGAAGCAGTTCCACGCGATCCCGCGCCCGGGGTCCACACCGGTCGACGATCTGGCCTGGGCAGGGGACGGGGATGTGCTGATCGCCATGACCTGTCGCCCTTACCGCGCCGAGGTGATCGAGGCTGTGGGCGTGGCGCGCGAGCAGGGCATGACCATCGTCGCGATCAGCGACAGCCCCGCAAGCCCGATCATCCGCAGCGCGGATCACGGCTTCGTCGTGGCCGCCGACACGCCGCAATTCTTCCCGTCCTCGGTCTCGACCATTGCGCTTCTGGAGACGCTTCTGAGCTTCGTCATCGCTGTCGCCTCGGACGAGATCGTCAAGCGGGTCGAGACATTCCACCGCCGCCGGCACCAGCTGGGCATCTACATGGAGGAGCCGGAATGAACGTGCAGCCGCAGCCCATCCGTTCTCTTGAGGCGCGGTTCTACACCGATCCGCAGGTGTTTGAGGCGGAAAAGGAGGGGCTTCTCGCGCGGACCTGGCAGTTTGCCTGCCACGCGAGCCAGCTCGAAAACCCTGGCGACTACGTGGCCTTCGACATGGCCGACGAGAGCCTGTTTTCGATCAAGGGCCGCGATGGTGCCATCCGGACCTTCTACAACGTCTGCCAGCACCGCGCGCATCAGCTGGTCTCGGGCGAGGGCTCGACCCGCGTCGTCGTCTGCCCGTACCACGCCTGGACCTATGAACTGACCGGGAAGCTACGCGCCGCGCCCAACGCGAAATCCGTCCCCGGCTTCGATGCCTCCAAAATCTGCCTGACCGAGGTGCGCACCGAGGTCTTCCTTGGCTTCGTCTTCGTCAATCTCGATCCAGATGCCGCGCCGATGGACGACTGGTTCCCCGGCGCCCGCGCCGAGCTGGAAGACTTCGTGCCGAACTGGGCCGAGCTCAAGCCGCTCGAGTGGGTCGAGATTGAGGAAAACTGCAACTGGAAGGTCTCGGTCGAGAACTACTCCGAGTGCTACCATTGCAGCCTGAACCACCCGACCTTCGCCACCGGCGTGATCCGGCCCGAAACCTACGACATCCAGCCGCAAGGCTACTGCCTGCGCCACACCACGGAATGCAACGACCTCAGCCAGATGTCCTATGACATCGACAGCGGATTCCCGAACAACGACAAGTATTCCAGCTGGTTCCTCTGGCCGATGTTCTCGTTCCAGGTCTATCCCGGAAACCTCTTGAACACCTACCACTGGCGCGCCGTGGATGCGGATCACGTGGTGGTCTGGCGCGGCTGGTATTCCGTGGGCGGCTACGACGACGAAACCGTCCGCCGCATGGCGCAACAGGACCGCGCAACAACGGTCGAGGAAGACATCCACCTTGTCGAAAGTGTGCAGCGTGGGCTTAGGTCACGCGGCTACGTTCCCGGCCCCCTGGTTGTCGATCCGGAATGCGGCGTGAACTCGGAGCATTCGATCATGCACCTGCAACGCTGGATGCGCGAGGCGGTCGAGGCCTGAAAACGTGGCTTCTCGGCCATGACGCCTCGCGGGCCACCTGGTCGGTTGAGTTCGGGCGACGGTGGCGGAGGGAACGAGACCGGGTTCGGACGTTCTCCAACCCTTTGGGTCAAATGGCCCTGAATATGCCTCGCCGCCATTGGGAGGCGAAGGCCTTTGCCGCCAGACCAACCTGAAAACCGGGTCGATATGCGAAGGGTCGTTCGCCGCGTTTCTGACTGGCGTCTTGTACGCGGGACGATCAGCGCGTTCGTTGCGCCATGCTCGACGCCTCGGGTTGCGCCACAAGCTGACCTCGGTCGACCCCAACCTTTCTTGGCGTTGCGCAGCGTTCTCTCATAGATTCGGGTTTGGAAGCGCATCTGACAGCTAAATCAATTGCTCGCCTTCGACAGAATCTCGAGCAGACGCTTTGAGATTCTAAAGGCCGTTCCGCTACTGAGAGGGTTCAATACGATTTCGACGTCGCGACTAAGCCCATGCTTCAACCGATCCTTTATTCTCTTGGCTTTGACGGGATCAATTTCGCTCGGAACAACCCCGAGAACCGGACCACTCAGGCGGGGCTGATCACTGGCACCAGCAACTCTTCAACTATGGGTAGAGCTTACCTTAGAAGCGGCGTGAATGCTTCCCAAAAGGCCAAAATGGGATCATGGCCAATTTTTGCCGAAGCCAAGCCGTTTGCCGCTCTAGTGTCGCGTTGAGCGCGGATACCGTCTCTGGAAGCCGGATGTCGGTTTTGGCGCAAACCGACGCAACGGTGGCTGGCCACGGAGGTTTGGAATGCGCTCTCTCCTACCGATCGCTGCACTCTAAAGCAAGGTCCTCAGTGCGGGGCATTCCAGACTTTCGCCAAGGTTCCTGCAAGTGCCGCTGTGCATCAGTGTTTCACTCACTGAGAATACGTCGGCGCCAGACCTGTGAGCGGATATAGGCGCATAGGTGGTCTCAAAGCCGAAAGAAACACCTCAAGGTAGAATCTGCCACGGATTTCGGGTAGGATGATATTCGAACCGGTCGCATTTCGCGCCGGATCATAAAAACGATTTGATTTCGACCCGCCGGTGGCGAGGGACCTGAACGAATACGCAAGGAGATTTTGATATGGAACGAATGTCCGACGCTCCGGAACTTCCGGAAGAAATTGCACTACCCGATGACTCGTTGACTGAAGACGCGGCGACCGGCGACAACACGATTGCCACGGCACGCTTGGCCAACCCAACCGCTCGCCTCGTCAACCCGATCTGGTGGCAGATCCGCTCGTTGCGCCACGGTGCCTATTTCCTGCAGTGGCGCCCACTCAATAACTTTTGGTACCGCTACAACGGCACGATGCGGATCGAGCGTCACAGCGGAGGTGTCACGGCCTCTGGCGATCTTTACCGGCACAACGCCTTCCGTTTCACAGGGTTCCCGAGTTTCCGGTTGGTCCCGAACCCCGACCCAAGCCCGGCGGCCGGCATCCCGATCTTCCGGAGGAACGCCTATTACAGTTACCTGCGGGTCACCGAGATCCTGGAGTATTTCACATTCTCCAACAGTTTCGCGATGAAGTTCGAGCGCTGGGAGTTCGATTCCTCGACCAACAGCTGGACCAACCGAGGGGTCCATTCGGCGCAGATGGTGTTCAAGACGGCGCCGGCCAATTATCCAGCGGGTGCGGTCTATCTCGAGGGTGATTTGAAGAGCCCGAGTAACGTCAGTCTGGGCACGATATCGATGGGATGGGTGTCGAAGTATCTCCGCAAGGCAACGCTAGAAATCGATCGTGTGGCGCAATCGGAAATGCCAAGTGACAATGGCTCAGGGCTCGACTGGGCCGACGTTTTCGACGCGGTCGACTGGGACCTGAACGCGTTCGAGAGCGACACCAACCTCACTGAACCTTCCGGGCAGGGCTGGTCGAACGCAGAGATGCATGCCGCAATGCTCGCTCGCCGCGATAGCGCCGATCTCGATACCGAATGGCGGTATCACATCCTCTGTGTGCGGCAGCTGGACGCGACCAGCCGCGGCATCATGTATGACGCGTACGCTGGAGACAGCAACAACGTGCCGCGCGAGGGCGCGGGTATCTCATCGCATTGGGTGATTCCGAATACGCCGCAATGGGGCACCGTGCAGGGGCAACGCTTCGGCACTGCCGATGCGCCCTATTTCCGCACCGCGGTGCATGAATTGGGCCACGCGCTGGGGCTTTATCACAACACGGCTGACAACGGGTTCATGAACACCACAGGTACGATCGCAGCCAGTCCCGGGACTTTTCCGTCCAACATCCAATGGGCGTTCAATCCGGCGGACGCCAAGCGGCTCAGACACATGCCTGACCCCTGGGTACGGCCTGGAATGATCCCGTTCGGCAATCCCTATTCGTCGTCGCCGATCAGCCCGACGGATGCCGTGGACCTGGCAGGGCCGCTGTCGCTCAAGGTCGAGCCGTTGATGGATGCGGTGCCGATCGGGGCTCCGGTGCGTGTAAAACTCACACTGACCAACCATACCGACACGCCGATCGAGGTGCCCGACGACATTTCGCTGAAATCCGAGCACCTGACCGGCTCTGTGCGCGATCCGGGGCTGACGGATCGCAGCTTCCGCACGATTGTGAAGTGCTTGGAAGAACACGAACATTCGGTTCTGAAGCCGAAATCATCAGCTTCGGCAGACGTCACGCTATTGCGTGGCGGCGACGGGGCGTTGTTCGCGACACCGGGGCTGCACGAAATCGGGATGACCCTCGCCTGGGGTATCGATGGCGTGGAAGTCGCGGTCAGCGGATCGGGCAGCGTGATGATCACTCCGCCCCAAGATGACACGCATGCTGCGGCGGCCAAGGTGGCGTTGTCAGAGCCTGATCTGCTTCTGTCGTTGGCCATTGGCGGTGATCACCATGATGAAGCCAACAAAGCGTTGTCCGTGATCATGCAGTCGGACGTGCTGGCACCGCATTTTGCGGTGATCGAGGCGAAACGTCATGGCCGTCGGTTCGGCAAACGTAAGGCCAATCCGACAAAAGCCCTCGAGGTGTTGGGCGACTCACCGGTCTGCTCGGCTTCCGAGGCCGAAAAGATCGCCCGCATCATCTCGGACGCCGACGGAAAGGCGTTGAAGAGCGCGCCGAAATCTCTCGCCAGCCGGCTGCTTTCTGTGGCAGAGGACTCCAGAAGCGTGAAGAAACTGGCCCAAGCGTTGGGAGGCTGAGACGTCGCGCAGCTCGACAAATTTGGCACTGACCGTGATGGCTGCTTGCGCGGCCATCATCTCTGCTTCAGGTTTGATCGCGATGGCTAGCGGTGCAGATAATCCAGGTCCTTCGGCGACCGATTTGCTGGGAGACTGGCGGTTGGTCTCCGCCGAGGGCTGCGAGGATGTATTTCCCGGCCGAATGGAGTTTCGCGAGTTCGGCGTCTACGCGACCGCTGACGGTGTCGAAATCGGTGCACGTTGGCACGGGGGTGACTGGGAACTCGAAGACGCCGTGCTGAAGATTCAGGCCGCCAACGACGAGATGCTGCGCTACGTCGTGGCCGAATGGGAGGACGGTGATTTGCGGCTGGAAGGGAACGGGTCCTGTGAGATCCGCTATACGCGCGACGCCGATTGACTATATTGATCGATTAAGCGCTTGAGTTGGTCTTGGAGGGTACCTCCAGTGGTCGCAACGTAGTCGCGTCTCAAATGCGGCAAAAAATCTCTGGTTGCAGGGTAGTTTCATTTGTCCCGGCGTCGTGCAAATTCGCGGCCGGCTGGCCGGGTCTCCATGAAGGCACTGCATCAGCTTATCGCAGAATAATCAGCTTGATTCCTTGTAGTTTTGGGTCAGCCGCCCGAGAAAAGCGCAAAGAGTTTTGGGTTGTGGAAACGAAGCCCGCGAGATTTTTCCGATATAGGTTTTAGATTCTTCAGCAGACAAGTGAGCGTATACGAGAGTTTCACATTTGCGACCACCATAGGCTCGTAATCTTCTTGGGCTGTGGTTCTATGAAGGCAGTGCTCCTGCCCGGGAATGCCCCGAATGTTTCCATTAGCCGACATTGAGCATTCCTAAAACGAATGCCCAGATCGAGCACACTCCGCAAGTGTCAAATTCTCGCTGCGCACACTTGCAGAAAAACTTCGGCCGCAGTCCAGAGATAACCATCGCCTCAGAGCAACAAAGAAAGCGGCAGTTGACTCAATCTGCGTCGACATTTTCAACCGTATCGACCGGGATGCGGAAGAAGCTGCCTGGTGCTGATGCAACGACATCGACCTGGTCGATTAGAGCTGACCATCGGGTGCATAGCGTTTCTGCGGCGAGGGCTCCCTGCAGCGGACGTTCCAGTCAAGATATCCTGACCTCGGAAGTCAGATGACCGCTTCAAACCCATTCTAACCTCTTCAAAAGGTGCATCCGGGGACGCACAGGGCGAATAGCTGGCATTCGCCGACGACTTGGTCAACGTTTTTGCCGAACCCGTGGCCGACATTCAGGCGGGTAGTCGATTGCCGGTTTCCATTTTGTGCAGACTCCAATCCTGAGCCGTACATCGCGGCGTTTCCGTGACTTTGCAACTCGCTTCCGAGCCGGCGCACGACGTTAAATGCCGAAATTCGCCATTACCACAAAGGCCGACATCGAGAAGACGCCCGCTGCCATGTAATTGTTGATGATGCGCACGCGCTTCGGTGGCCTCGACCAAGCGCTCCAGTGTTCTTGTTTGGCAGTGCGCTCGGAGCTTTCGATCCAGTTGCTCATTTCATCCTCGTTTGTTTTGATCGGTGGTGCCATTTGAACGGGAGAGCAAGTCAGGTATCCTCCCATTTCAGTTGCGGTGCGAAACGTGGGCTGGTTACGACTACGGTCTCGAACCACATCGGTTTGACGGCGATGTTGAGGAACGGAACGTAGGCCATCCAGGTCTCCACCACGATCGCGGAGCCTGCATCCTGCATCGCCGGGATGTGGCCTTCAATGGTATCCAGCGAGCCCTCGGAGATTTTCTGTTTTCCGGGCGTGGCATGCGACCAGACCAGAATATGTTTGTCCGCGTCACCATCGTAGCGAACCACCGATACCCGCATGATGGTGTCATGTGGCGAATGCGTCAGAAACGCCAAGACATCGTTCAAGCCATTCATGTAGTCCGCATTGATTTCGTCGGTCTCACGCGACAGCAAATCTCCGATGGACGTGGCGGCTTTTACATTGGTGCTCTTGGCATGGAAGGCGTCAAAAAGGACAAAAAGCCCAAAAAGCCCCCAAAACAGAACTGGAATGATAAGGACCGTCTCAACCGACAGGCTGCCGAAGGTATCCGCTGAAAAACGCTTGATTCTACTCCGGATGGTCATCTCAACCTCCATCAGCTCGGCTCGTTGACGAATACTGCTGCGGATACCAGCGCATAATCGCTTGAATTGATTTTCGGGAGTTGCAGTCCCAATGGCGTGATCGGGCTCATCGGCCGAACTGCCGCGCAGACCCGCACCAGCATCAACTCATTTGATCCACCCTGCGCGAAACTCACGACTGGCGCGATTCCTTCGTCGCGGTCGATACAGGCCGTCGCGCCCATACGCATGTCCCAGGTATCAGTACTAACTGATGACAGTTCGATGTGCAGCGCTTCCATGCAGTCGGGAATAAGGCCAGCGACATTGCAGATCCGGGCTTTCAGTTCGTCGAAGGTGTCGACATTGTCATTGCCCAGGCGCAAGTCGCGCACGGCCACATCCGTGGCGCGTTCAAGCAAGACCAGCCGGGTCTTCACCAGACCGGCCTCGAATGCCGAGCCGAAAATGGATATGAACAGCGGGAAGAGAATGACGAATTCGATCGAGGCGTTTCCGTCTTCGCGCTGGAAGCGCCGCAGCAGGGCATTGAGCAGCGTTTTCATTGTGTAAGCCTCAATTGATTGATCTGGCCCGCGATCGACTTGAACGCGTAGCTCAAGTCCTGGCCGTTCACGAGAAAGTAGTGGTTCGGCGACGTTGCGCAGTCCTCCAGCAGTTGACCGGACGCCTGGGTGACTTCGAGCCCCACGCTGAAGATGATGACACCTTTGTTCTTTGCTGCGTTGCACGCAGTTATCAGATTGTCGTTCTTCGCGGCCGGAGCCACATGGGTGTAGGCGTTAAGGATTTCGTTGCGCGCGGCACTTCCCCACACTGGCTCGACGTGTTCGTAGGCGTGATGCCGTACCGTTACATGCGCCCAGAGTTCCTGATAGGTTAGGCGGCGGGAGTGAGTATGGTTGTGCGGCCGGTCTTTCCATTGGTCAGCGTGCGGCCAAAAAAACTCGTCGTCCGGAATTCTCCAGTCATTGCTTTCCTCGGGTTGTTGTCCTTCTCCTGACCAGATCGAGAACTTGATGACCCGACCTTGGCCGTCGAAGCTTGCCCAGACATTGGTCAGTTCGTCGCCGCGGTAGTCGTCCTTCATGTAGTACTGCTGAGTGTGCACGCCATCGGACATCACCACCATCACCTTCATGCTATCGCCTGAGTTGAAGGCAAATGGGCGACCACGAAGCGTTTCGTCGACAACGCCGTCGTCAGCAAGGCTGTGAAGGACTTCCTGCGAGCCGGGGTCAAGCAGGGCATTTCCCCATTTGACGCCAACGTCGGTCGATGTGTTCCCTCCGGCGACCAGCGTATTAACGCGGTCTTTGATTTCTTGAGGATCGCGCGACCAAGCGACGATGTCCACACCGGCCTCGTCCCGGCAGACTGGCAGACGCAGGTCCTGAGAACTGTACCAAGGATCGAAGTGCTGGGTCTGTTCCAACGCCTGGTTCGTGGGCAAAGCAGTGCTTCCAAACGTCGACTGATCGAAATTCACACAATGCGAGTCTTCGTGTTGGTCCGATGGCTTGCGCCGGTAACGGGCCAACAATTCAGGTCCGGCGCTGACCTGTGTTGCGTAGGGCACGATTGAGGTCGACACGATACCTCTGGTCGAAGCCCCGTACACCGTGTCGACAAAATCGCCAGCAGCACCCTTGAGATTTGTAAGCCGGTTGTAGCGGTTCATCGAACCTGACACGTCGAGAACCATCGAGATTTCAACGTCGCCGATGGACTCCTCGGCCGCGCCAGATGCGGGCGCAGGCAATGTGTCGATACCGGCGAGATTCATGAAATGCATCGGCATGTTCAGCGTCGTATCGACGGCAACATGGCGGGATCCGGGCGACTCGGTGACTTGAACGCCGCCGAGAAACTCTGACAGGCCGGCCTTCTCGAAGTAGTCGGCGACAACCTGTTCGGGCGGAAGCTCCTGGTTCAGGTTGGCGGCGGCGAGTGCTGCGCGATCGACCGTGCTTTGCAACTGAACACGCGCAGTTTCGAGCCGCATCAGGTCCAGGCCCATCCCGCAGGCAAGCAACATGAGCGTAAAGATAAAGAGCCCGAAGACAATCATGCTGCCGTCTTCGCGATGCGCGAAACCCCTGAAGGCTGCACAAAAATTCTTCGGAACGGAAATATCGCGCCGGGAGTCCCACCGGCGGATATCCGACTTCGGGCATTGGGGCAGCGGTTGCATCGTCTCACGTCGCCTTCACATCGCAGCCCCCACCACGATCTGATCAGAGCGTTTCGCGCCCGAATGTGTCGGAAATGTGGCATGATCGCCAGATTTGGCCGACACCTATCCAAAGGGATAGTTTGTCCAGAAATTGGCAGAAACGGAATTGCAGTTTCCCCCGTTTCATTCCAGATCTGCGTACAATTGTTTAAGGTTTGTCGTCTTTCGAAAGACCGATTTCCCGGCCCGGATCCATGAAAACAAAGCATGGTGTGATCGATTCTCGTAACAAACAGCTCTTTGGTGGTGCAGCTCAGTTTGCGAAATGCGCTGGTTCCAAGACCACCTAGCGTGCACTGAATTATCGCGCTCAGTTTCCGGAAGCGGGTGACTGGAGGACGCTCATCAAGGACGAGATTGGGCGGAAATGCGATGCGGCGCCCCATTCGTTGCCAAAGGATTGCCGCATTTGAGTCTGCGATTGGAGAGTTGTGGCAGCGGGTGGCTCCAAGATGCAGTTGGATCGATTTCTTGCGAACATCTTTGCATTCCGTCCGACATCTTGATGTCGCCTTCCGTGTGCGCCACCCCAGCATCGCAATTGGCTGTGAAATTCCAAATACCTATGCCGACTTTATCGGCATAGCCTCTCCCAACAGCCGCTCTGTCCCGCTTCTCTGTCGTCGGGCAGAGTGCGGCGATTGTCAGCTTCGCCTTGCAACAAGCCCCGGAGCGTTGGCGGGCTTTCAAAGCAAACCGAAAAGCGCGACGCGGGCGGCCGGAGAATGTTGGTTCTCGGTTCTTCTCCCGCCTCCAGATCCTAAATGTGCTGATTTATGGTACTTTCCGACCGAGACAATCATGTGCTCGCCAATTCACAATTTGAGCACTGATCAACCGGTGCGGGCGGCGCGCCGCGCAGCGGATCCTCTGGTAGAATGCGCCGAATTTCTGCTCGGAGCCCGCTTCAGCTCTGGCGACGTGCGCAGCGTAATCTCAGGATGTACCGGGACGCCCTTGTTCGCTTGAAGAGCAGGATCCCGGATCGTGAATTGCCAGAACGGACTCTAACTCGGAATGAGCAGATCCGGCTTGTATCAACTCGCTCGGACCCTGCAATCTCTTGAATTTGCTTTGACCTGCCAGGTGATTGCCTAGCGCGCCGAGGAACACATCTGGAACTCTAGAGCACGAAATCATTCGCGTCCAAGTCGCCGAGAGTGGTGTTGAGCAGAGTAATCGTGTTGCCGGCGAAATCGTTGATCACCACATCGCCGCCGACCTGGGTCATGTGCGGGTTGCCCGGGTTGGTCAGATCCGCGAAATCGGTGATCGAGGCGACGCCGCTGAGATCGATCTTCTCGAGATTG
>JAAUYH010051265.1_pt1 | contig 21464 bp, 11 predicted proteins | sample 7278061 | NCBI WGS metagenome assembly JAAUYH01 (sample SAMN14350203, study PRJNA611818) | marine sediment metagenome | isolation source: surface marine sediment (0.6m) | place: French Polynesia: Moorea | collected 2018-08 | reverse complement strand
TATAGCAATCAATACGCATCGCAAATAATAGACGTAATTTGTTCTCTTGGCTTAAAACTTATTACCAATAAAAGTAAATAGCTACATTGTAGACTATTTCTATGAAGTAATAGAGCTTCTATTCTACAGTTGGACAGCACTGCTGTGAATTGATCATTTTTGTGTAGCTTGTTTTCCCAATTATGCATGTACAAGATTTAATGTTTTTATCAGATCATACAACGGAAGTTAAATACGTCAAAGTGCCTGGTATGTCAGCATTGATAGCAGTGGAGAATTCTATCGAAAAGCTCAATTCATATATTTGCATAGTAGGAGTTTGAATGTTACTTTTGAACTACTATCATTCATTTGGCTTCCGAAATTCGTACAACATTGCAAAAATTTGCTGATTTGGTAACATCGATAAAGACTCAATAATTATTTGACTCAAGGATATTTATTTGAATGACTGTAGTTTTAAACTTTGTTTGCAACAGCAATAAATTGGAGCACGACCAGAGCTCAACGAATCGGGCAAACGACATCTACCAAGTACCAGTACAGGTACACGACTGTAGATTGTAGCGAGCAGCATCGTGTGACACGCGAGGCCAGGGAATTCGAACCAAGTGTGGAACCTACAATCGCACAGCGAGTAACTCATACAAAATTTGAGAGCACTCTTGCACTAAGAATATTTGCCAAGTTTCTTGCTTAGTGCAACGAGAAAAATGCTTTCTAAACTTATATCACTAGGAGCCAATAAAGAAAGCAACAGCTTATCGTTGCTACGATACAGATATCTACTCTGAAATAAGGCCGAAGTTATGGCTAAATGAATAGCAGTTGTTATTTAGTTCGGGCAGTTTTCCCTAATGTATTGTTCTTGTTTTCGGCTTATTCTAGACATTTGTCATATTTTAAATCCATGCAAAAATTTACATTGTAATTACAGTCCGCGAAACACCTTATCTTATGGCGAAGATCATTCGTTTTTTGTCCAGTATCTTACCTCAGTCAAGTCACTGTAGAAACTTCGAACAGGCAATCATCGAATCCGAGTATTCACCTTACTGACATTATTAAGCTACTGCTTTCGTTATGTCATACATTATCCAGTTATTTATTTCTACATTCAATTTTACCTGAGCTCATCGATAAATTATTTACCACAAAGCATATTTAACACATTTATAATTGTTATCCAATTCATTATTTTTTTGTTACTCATGATTGAATTCTGACTCTGAAATTTGCTCAGCATTATTATGATTGTTTGTCAATATATTAGATATCAATTGTACCTTCAAAAAATCATTGAAAAGTATACTGGTATTATCGTCAACGGCGCGAATTTGAGAACTGGTAACATTCATTACGGAGATATTTCAGATTATTTCCTTCAGTTAATCCTTTTTCTCAGCGAAATGATTAATATAAATTGCGTCATAAGCTCGATTAAATTAATTTTGAGGGTTCACCCAGCGATTATATTTACATGCAAATGGCAATAAAGAAATCAAAACCAATTTCACAAATGGAAAGCATGCTATTCTTTGGAGAAAATCAATAATTAAAAATATTGGTTAAAGTAACTCATTTTACATCACTTTCGATTTGTGCTGCTACTTGATTCGACGTCAGATTTTTGGTGGTACAGCTCGATAGAATTTTATAAGTCCTGATAGTTGCACAGTACTAGTGCAAACAGTCCCATTGGCTGGTAATTGCTTGAGACATAGACAGATTAAGGATATAAAATTAGGTGGGAAGAATTCAGAGCGCCATGAATCTTGCAGTTATTTTCCTTGACGATATTGCATCCGAAATCACAATGCTTTGTCTTCCACCTGCAATCCAAGTTTTTGGCAGTTCATTTTGTACTGATCGACTGAGTACTTGGTTTTCTGGAAACCGGCACTAGCAGAAACTGTATCCGATTTTCTAACAATCTCATATATTTAACTTACAGTAATGGAGAATCAAATATTTCAAAACCGAAGAATGTACAGGTGGGGGAACATAATTGTGTGAACGTTTGGTTAGGGTACAATTTGCGTTGACAGAAATGGTCGAAAATTAATCGCTATTTAGGGTTTTCTGTAGAAGTATTCAGATGAATACATTCCAGAAAATGGGCTTAATGGACTTGAAAATTTTTTTAGCCTTCCAAGACGGGTTGGAAGTGATAAGTGAAAATTTTGAAACCTGCTAATGTTGAAAATTGTGACCTGAAAGCTCAGTAGAATTTTACATAAACTGAAATATTTCAGAACTCCAACATGGAACATGTTCTTATAGGTAAATGGGTTAATCAATGCACTTTGAGCCTTAACCAAAAGTTCACACAATTATGTCCCCCTACCGTACATACAATGCCTACGAACTATGTGCACAGATCTGGCACAAACGTCTTGTCAACAGCTTCACCAAATCAGGTACTCCTACATGCCCCTCTATTCTCATTCACCATTCGTTTGATATGTCGAATATCACATCCCATATTGCACAGAATGGCGAGCACTCTTCGCAATCAGATCCTAGTATTCTACTCACCCCTTCCCAATTCAGTACCAACGACGGGAATAGTCAGAACACGAAATCAAGCAAGGGCGCGTACCGAGGTACAAGCACACGTGCTGTTAGATTCACATTTCATCTTGCCATTATTCAAACTGCTCTCGCTCCTAGACAACCGAGGCATGTTCCACCGTCATCTTCTTGTTTAACGTAAACATCCCTTTCATCATTGTTGATCCTTTTGTTCGATGTTTCAATCAGAATATGTATAAAGCGCATTCGGTGCCATTAGATCCACAACATTCACATCATTACGTATATTAACAAACTGTTCGGTATAGATGCTTGCTGAAACGTTTGCCTCTATTTTTGCTATTCCTGTTCCCCTTTTTGATGCTGTTGCTGCATCGTCTGCTCTAGCTTATGGACTGTGGATACATGACGGTTAAGATTCGCCCTAGACTGGAATCGCTGTTCGCAATTCGGCAGCGTACACACAAACTTCCGCTCTTTCTGATGCACCGTCTGAACATGTCTCTTCAGGTTATACTTCTTGTTCTTAATAAGCATTCCACATTCGGGGCAAGGAAAAACCTTCGATTGCGCTTGTGATAGACCTTGATTCTGTACATCTACACGGCTTGTTGCAGATCCGCTTCTAGACCTTTCATTCATTGACAACGCATCCGGTGCCACAGGAGAAGTGTTGACAATCATTTTTGTCGCACCGATAACTGAATCAACATCTCGGCAAGGCCATGTTGTCTCAGATTCCCTAGAATTCGGTAGTGAATTTGCCCTGTGTGCTGTTGTGCACTGGACGCGCCCGCGTTTATGAGTGCTAGGACTCAATGAAATCAGTTCTTTGCTCGATGCCATCGGTTTGTAAGGATCTATCAAGGACGCAGTGATAGGCTCTGAAACAGCTTCCACTGAGACCAGCGGTGGTATCAACTGCCGTTTTCCATTATCGTTCAAAAGGAGCGGCAGTAATAGCGTGCGCCTCGCATTCACGGACCGTCCAGTTAACGTGAGGTGCTTCCGCAGACATTCACTCGTAACAACGTTCAGTCGAATTGTATAGCCCATCGGAATGATCCCAGAAGCTATTACTCTCGCACATCGACTGTGCGGCGCCTTGGTGACGTTGAGCAACACCGTGCCCCGATTTGCACAAACAGACTTGACCGTACTAAATTCGGTCCAAACAGTCATCCCTGCTCGCACTTCGTATGCGATTATCTCCGGTGCTTTCCCCATGCGTCGTCGCATAGGCAACGGACAACCGCAAACCGCTGCGCCATCACTAGCGCAAAACACGCAAGCACTTTGAAAACGCGTGTCGGCCAACTTCATTGCGTACCAATCCTCAGATAACAGAATTCTTTCAAATCGAGCATTCACAAAATCGTCGCTAGGTTCGCCGTTATGGAGTGCAGTCTTCCTCAATGTTGGAATGTCACTGGGTAAAAAGGCGTAGGCCGTGTGATTCAAATGAAGTTCATTCCGTTTTGCAATATTGAGTGATTGGAAAGGTTCGAATCGAACGTTCAACCCTCCAGACTTCAACCAGTAAAACGCAATCGCATACAAACGTCCGGCCACGGCGCCACAGATCAGTCTGGCGACGTCAAGCCGAGGGTCCTTAAAACGGGGTTCGAACGCCCCGAAACAAGGCACAAGTAGATCAATGCATGCACTGTTGAGTACGAAGCCCAAGTAGGTACCGTCTGGCAGCCGCCGTGCCGTACAAAATACTTCTTTTATATTGTGTTTAGACACGTCCACTAGAAAGGCGAGCCGGTGAGAGGGAGGGTCGAACGAAATAGTCATGTTGAACGGCTGGTTTTCGCGAGCACGAAGCAATTCGTTCGCGGAAGGAATACAGCTGTTGAACGCCCATTCCCGCTTCGCTGGACACTTCATCACAGAAGCCCATGCCTCTCGAAACGAAATCGGCGAACTGCATCCGGTATCTCCGTCGAGAGTAGCAACGTTAAGTGTTGTCATCGCGCATTGGACAGGGTGAGGAGGCCGGGGTAATCAGCAGCAGCAGGCAACAGGGCTAACCAATTTCTAAATACACCATTGATTTGTTTGTCTGGAGAGCCAGACTGCTACTAGGGAGAAACTATGGATTTTACTGTACTCAAGTAGTAGCTCGACTTGATATCATTTGATTGCCATGTGTTTTGGGTCCATTTCGCGAATTATGACCACTAACAGATTCGACTTAACGCGAGAGGTTCAATTACTTTATGTGCACCTCTCTTTCTCTGCACCTGGAGATTTCAACTGGTAATATTGTTACTCATAAGTGGGTATGAGAATGAGGACGGTTTATGTGTGCTCAAAGATAAGAAAATTCTAGCCATCCACAGATTCTATCTCTCTTTCCCAAAATCAAATCATCACTCTCATTCTGTGAAGCCAGACTTTTGCGGTCTTACATCTCAAGCTTAGCTAATATGACGAAATTTCGGAGGTAAATTTCACAGCTTATCAATCGCATCTGCTAGCCGCCCTGTCCAGAATCTTTCGTACGAGAAGAAATGTGACTGAATTTTGGGAATGCAAGTACTTTAATTGAATTGTCATCATCTGTGCACCGATACTAGCTTTGTTGCAACATGCGTGCGTACGACATGGAAAATTAATTCCACAGTACAGCTATGCCTCAATCTGAATTCAGCGATAGTGGTGTGAAGTAGAACCATAAACAGTATTGATTAGAATTACGAATTAAGTGAAATCAAAGACAGGCGGACCACTGACCTTATAGCTTGCATATGCAGTCCAAAATTATCAATTCTGCGTAATATTTCTATTTTGAGAGTTTGCCACAAATATTACAAATTTAATGAGTCTAGTGCATGATTTTGATGGACCACCAAAGAATTTTACATTATCAACAAATAAAGTACTTTTAGTGGCGTAGCTGGGATAGAGTGTGTAATTTGTGTAATCTGCAGCACGTATATCTCTTTTTGAAATACCTGATTTTGGGCAAGTTCCCCATCGTATACAGAATATCCACCACTCTTTTCCCCATTCAGAACCCCCAACCATATGCGAACAATTACTGGTCTGGCAAAAACTTATTTGCTCTAGAGTGATGCCCTTCAGAAACTGATTATTTCGCAAATCAACGACAGAATTTAGTTCACTATTGAATTTCGAGTCACTGTGGCCTCACAGAAAGTTATGACGCATGATTCGTTCACTAATAGACCATACTAAGTGTCTTACATTTGCTTTCGAATCCAATTTATCCAGCGCCTTTGTTTTCAGCTTGTACTCGCTTTTCTGCAATAGCAAAAATTCGATGTACAGCAGAGGAAATGACACAAAAGGCTTACTTTTCTATTTTTCTGGAACACGATTAATTTAACACCTGCAGAGTGAGCTGAGTGCTCTACGGAGACTACAGAGGAGGTTCGTTTGATGCAAGTTAAGGAAACAAACGCGTAAATCCGTTGTGCTTTTTTCGAGTAGATCTTACAAAACTATCGGTTTTTGTAATGGATTTGGTTCCGATTTTCGCTACAGAACAAACTGAATATCTTTACATGTGCCAACTAACTTCCCATTGCAAGAATCTATTAAGAGGAGTTGATTTAATCGATGACGGGCACTTCCAAAATATTTATCGAATAAATTTGAACATAGCCATCACCTGGGTCTACGATATCTGGAACCGTATAGAGAATCAAATCATTCATAATTGTTGGCTTAAGTCAATTTTAATGTAGGAAATGTTTTAACTATGCATACCTTCTTGGCTCTTTTCGGTCATTCGCAAAATTATCTCCGCTTCATTCTGAAGGGGGCCACCGTGGACTTGATCCCACTACATTTGGCTTTCACTTTGGTGCGTGAAGCATAGTGCAGTTGATGAAAGAGCACTTCCACTGCTTATAAACCGATTCCATGAATTATATCTAGAGTGAACACTGTGCTGGGTTATCCATTCAGATTCTCCTGCATGCTTGCTAATCTCATTTCTTATTTTTTTGTTCTGTGTAATTCCTCATTGCCTATCGCATGCGTCATAATAACGTACTTAAGTGATGCTGCTTCTTTCTACTACTGAATTTACTCTCAAGTAGTCAAAACGAACAAAGTAAGATGCACACCTGCTGCCATTGTTCAAACTGCTATTGCTCCCTAGCAACCAACGCATGTTCAACCCTCTACTCATTACGCGAATTAAACATTCTGTTCGTCGTCACTTGAAGTGATATCCATCGATCTTTTTTATTGACATTCCTATCATAGTGTGCATGAAATGAGGCATTCGGAAGCATTGGATACATAACGCTCACATCATAATGCATACTAAACAAACAGCTCGACATCGCTTCTTGCTGAACCGTTTGGCATCACTCTTAGTGTTCCTATTCCACATGTTGATCTTTTTGTTGCACGGTCTGCTGATGCTTATGAACTGTAGATATGTGCCGCTTCAGATTGGCCTTCGTCTGAAATCGTTGTCCACAATTCGGCACCGTACACCCAAATTTCCTCTCTTTCTGATGCACCGCCTTAATATGTCTTTTCAGGTTATAGCTCTTGTTCTTAATAAGCATCCCACATTCTGGGCAAGCATAGAGCTTTGGTTGTGCTTGAAATTGGCTTCTATTTTTAAGTTCTACATATCTTCTGGAAGATCCAATCCTACAGTTTTCATCCGACAACACCTCCTCAAGTACCGCTGACAAAGTATTATCAGGTATGTTTGTCGAATCGATAACCGTATCAACATTCCACGATAGCTCTGACTTGTTACTTTCTATAACATTCGATAGAGAATCAGCCGTATGCGCTGATGCGCCCTGGACACGCGCATGCTTGCGTGTATTTGGAATCAAAGAAACCAGCTCATTTCTCGATAGAATCAGCTTGCCGGAATGCACTGATGACGAAGCGGTAGGCGCAGCAACGTCTTCCACTGACGACGGTTGGGGCATCATTTGTCGGTTCCCGCTATCCTTCAAACTGAACGGCATTAGTACAGTGCGCCTCACGTTTACTGACTGCCCCGTCAATCTGAGATGCTTCTGCAGACATTCGTTCGTTTCAACATTCATCTGAACGGTGACATCATACGGAAATATACCTGAAACCATTACTCTCGCCAATCCACTGTGCGGTGACTTGGTGACGTTGAATACCATCGCGCCGTGATTCGCGCTAATTCTTTTAGCCATAACTAATTCTTCCCAGCATGTCTTCCCCTCACGGACCTTGTACCCAATCATCTGCGACTCCGAACCCAGACATCGCCGTCTCATTGGCAACGGACAGCCACACATCGCTAAGCCACGACTACCACAAAACACGCAAGAGGTCTGAAAGTACGTATCCATTATCTTCAACATGTAAAAATCCTCTGATAACAAAATTCTTTCAAATCGCCCGTTCACAAAATCTTCGCCACGTTCACCGGGACAGTAAGCCATCGCACTCAACATCGAGGCGTCACTAGGTACAAACGCGTAAACTGTGTAATCCCCACGAAGCTCAATTCGTTTCGAAGTACTTAGTGATAGATAGGGTAGGAATCGTACAGTTAATCCACCAGACTTTAACCAACAAAACTCCATTGCATACAATTGGCCAGCCACAGCACCGCAAATTAGCCTGCCTACATGAAGCTCAGAGGCACCAAAGCAAGATTCAAACTGAGCAAAGAACGGTGCACTGAGGTCAATGCAAGCACTGTTAAGCGTGAAGCCCAAGTAAGTCCCATCAGCGAGAGAACGCGTGGTACAGAACACTTCTTCCACACGGGATTTGAAGACATCCGCCTCGAAAGTGGGTCTGTAAATGGAGCCGTCAAGGAAAGCAGACTTGTTGAAGGGCTGGTTATCACGGCCGCGGAGCAGTTCGTTCGGAGTCGGAATACAACGGTTAAACACCCACTCCTGCTTCACTGGACACTTCATGATTGACGCCCATGTCTCGCAAAAAGTAATTGGGGAAGTGTACTGGGGATCTCCGTGCAGGGAAGCAACGTTGCGCGTTGTCATGGCGCTTTTCCAAGGCAGAGAACCCAAAATTTACGGCAGCATAGCGAGTAAGTCGAAAGGAAGAAGAGCTCGCGGCAACAAATCCATGGCATTCATAAATAGCGCAGGATGGAAGACTTCATTGATACGGTTGCGAAATGACGCACAAACTCTCTCTAGAAAAGTATCCATTTCACTACTGAAACCCTTCAATATGAATTTCTGCTTGGCGACACTCGTATTCAAGGTCAGTTTCATGGATTGTGCCAAGTTAATAATTCGATTTGCCCTCAGAGCTTTTAGTACACTATGTGCTCTTCCTTCTCATGGTACTTGTAGATGTATAGTGGTATTATATTCACACATAAATGGGTAGGATAATGATGCAGGCTTATGTTTGGCTATCGATATACTAATTCTACCTATCCACTTGATCTATAATGCCTTCTCATGACCCTAAATATCAATTATTTATGACGACAGAGGATCCGGCTCTGACGTCACAAATTCAGCTAATATGACGAGATTTCTAAAATTGATTCTCAGCTCTTCAATGGAATCTGTTCGTGCTCTTCCTTGGATTCTGTATAGAAAAACTAAAAATGTAGCTTGCTGGAGTAGCTGCACTGTGATCTTATTTTACAAATGATTTACTTCTTGAAATACGTAAGACTTTCTCGAACGCAGATAACCTCTCATTAGTAGAAACTTATAGCCACATAATGTACCGTTCGCTTGTCTAAAAGGTAACGTTAATTAAAAAATTTTGCTTCCGCCCTCGAAAAAAATAAAACATACAGGAAATTATGAAAACTCAAGTTAGATCCTTCCCCAAGGAACTTCTGATTGATACACACACGACAAGAGAAAAATTTACTTCTAGATGCTTCTAAAATGCTGATCGGGTCACATCCTACGATTTATTGTTGATTTCTTCAAAAGAACATAAGCGATATTTTCATTTTGAACAGCTTCATGGACAAAGGCTGTTTATCGCATTTATTCTGTCAATGACAAAACTTCGACGATGGGCAGTGTTCTCAAAAAATAACCAAACGCAAAAAACATAAAATCGATAAATAGTATTCCGATCTACTCATTTAATTAGAGTCTCGCCATTGGATTTAAAGAAAAGAGAAGTAACAATGATTTGTAAAGCTGAAATATACATCGTACTACAGGGCATAGATACCAGCATAAACATATGCTGAATTCAACATAGCCTATATGTAAATCGGAACAGTTCATGTTCTATCAGATATCGCTCCAAAGCAATTGTGTGTTACAGCGACGAATTATGACAGGTCCGAAGTGATTCTGCGGAAATTTTCCGAAATCCATCGAACACGTATTGAAGAAATTAAAGATTGCCTTCGATTATTTAATCGGTACAACTATAGTATACGTACCCTCTCCTAGTATTATCTGATGAGTGAGTATAGATTCATTTCAATTTACGACCTTACCATATTCCCTATTCTCTGATCAACCCAAACTAAGGGAAGGTACGAATTTTGTAGCCGCACCAATAAATCTCCACGAATATTTTGAAAGCTGCAAATTACTTTGGATTATTGAAAGGTTGAACCAAGAAGACGTGTAACAGTGAATCGTTCGCGCAACCTTTATTCAGAAAAAACGAGAAATCTTAATTTACACTTTTAAGTGTTAATTCTTCTAATCTAAATAGTCTAAGATGAAAATGTGTTTGTTTAAAATTTCGTAAAAAAGCAAAAACATAAATAGAAGGGATGCTGAATTGCTGGTTTACAAAATTCATGTCTAGCACTTCACTGGATGCAGTGAATAACCTTTGTAATTGATCTATAGTCCCAGTGTTTAGAAACGCAGCAGATGGCTTTCCTATTTTCCGACAATTTTCATATTTGTATCTGCGCCAAGTAGAGCATTCATAATCCTATGGGCCGAATATTACAGCAAAGCTCAAAATCTGCTCGGCCAAGTCGCAGATACAGATCCTACACTCATCATTCCCATCACTAAAATTTTATGATGTCGCAATGCATCATATGAGAGCTTATGAAATCTACAACTGGAGGATGTATAATCTACTCAATTAATTTCCTTATGGAAAAAGAGAAATCCTAATTGGGACAGAAAACCTGTTCTTGTAGACGTCTGTCTCCACTATCATCCTTTCGGACATCAGATCTGTTCTTCATCGTAATGGGACTACCTATCCAGCGGTCTCAATCTTCGAAATAGAAAAACAAGAACGACATACATTGATTTCGGCTGCATTTACTCCCAGTTGTGCTTCCGAATCAGATCCTTTAGCATTCTCGGTGACCGACTACATTATTTTTAGTTATTTATATTACATCAACAGAACACATTGTAAGTAACGAAGTCCAGAAGTACTGCTTTACTCAACAGCTTTTCAGAGTTTGATGCACGCCACCAGACCCAAGCAAGTAATCTATCGCATTGTTCATAATGCGATTCTCAGGAAGTTTTACTCTTTTTTGCCTTGACCATCAATGGATGCTCTTGATTTGTTTGTTGATGTTAATTGTAGCTTTTGATCTTTTTTAGAAATTGATGGATCCATTCAGATTCAGATGCCATGATAGAGTATACTAATTAAGTTTTCATATCACTATTCCGCAAATGAGACGCTTGATGTATGTTTTTGCAGTTATGTGTGTCTCAAACCAAGATATCGAGAATTTTTCGATTTAGAGTAGTTCGGAGAGGACTTTAGCGGCCCATTTCTCAGTACAACCGTACATGCCTAACGTAGGTAAGCAAAGAACTTCAATTATAGATTTCTTTCCGACGTCTAGAGGCCAGAGTTTTCTTCTGCATACTTTTGATACGCAGCCTTTTCCAATTCTTAATAATCAATGCAAGAAAGGCACGATGGAGAACAGCAGTGAGGTTCTCGGATTAATCAGATAGATAGTAGTTTTAATATGCTTTTCTTGAATTATTTTGGATACATGCTATTGTTTATTCATTTTTGTTTGATATCTCCCATCATACTTGGAACTATTTCATCTGGTTAATTGTAGGGAATTAATAGGCAATAACCTGTCCTCTCTCATGGCTCGAGCACCTCATTTTCTCTCTGCTAGATTTGCTCATTTCAATGAACTGTTTGTGATCAAGCCCATACAATATGCTTCTGCCTTGCTTTATGGTCATCACTTGTTACGTAATACAATAGACATGCCTTGCTGGCGAGTCCTATTCTTAATATCGAAATCGTGCATGAATATTTTTAGTACACAAGCATTTTTGCCGCACGAATATTTTATTCCACTTTCCATTACGCACCGCTCTCTGAGCCATTCTGCTTTGATAAAACCATCCGACGTACTGTCGGATGGGACAAGACACATCACAACCCGCGTGTATCCACAAGGTAGTCACTCCTTCACTCGTCGTGAAGAAGACGACTTGCACCGACGCGTTACAACCCAGTGCGACACGTGCGACACGTAGATACATAACCTACCGAACGTCCGGAAGGTTCTTGGAACTGTCGACAACCGCGATTCGCGCAACATTTTCACCCATCGAGAACTTGCGAACATCCGGGAGGTTTCTCGAGATCACCGGCATCTGAGTTCGGTCACTTACTTGGTGTTCACAAACTTGCCGGACATCCGCGAGGTTCTCTGGAAAAAGCCAACCTCTGAGTTTCGTCAATTATTTGGAATCGGAAACCTTACCGAACATCCGCGAGGTTTCTCGAAAGTGCCAACATCTGAGTTTGCGTATCTTTCAGGAATTGTCAATCCCGCGAAACATCCGAGAAGTTTTACCATAGGTACTTTTGTCACAGGTACCGCTTTGTGTATTCATTCTTCCCATCGTTTTTCTGAACTTCGTGGATCGACGCGCAACATCACTTCAGACATTCCTAAACTTTTGACATTGATGCTGAACACCCAGCATTTTTCCAACCATTCGCAGAGTATTCACTCACCCCCTAGCAGTCTAGCAACAATTTCGGGAACATTTTGATACTAATAAAAAATTTTGAATCAGTGCATTCTATTGACATCGAAATCCTAAAGATTCAGAGTACAATTTTTCAAGGTACAACTATCATTCAGTTTCATATTCAAAAGATACACGGTACAGCTAAACAATCAGATGAACTATGATGTCGATTCGGCAACCAGACATAATACGAATTGAATAGTAGATTAATATTGGAGGGAGTTCAACACAGACGTTTTATTGACCCTGAGAAAATTCAGTATTCATATTGAATATCACTATTTGAGAAACATGGATTGATATCATAGAACAAAGCTAAGGTATATGAAATCTGCTGCACTATTCCAAGTCTTCATCACTCTCAATGGAAATGGTTTCAATATCAGTTTGCACACGAGCCCTTTATCGCAAATATTGATCAAGCCATTTGAAACTCCAACATATTAGAATAAAATTTCGATGTATTAAATAATAAGGACATACCAGTATCAATTTTCTAATCTGAGTGTAACGGCAAACGAACTCTATTTGGCTTCACATTGGACGATGCATTGTTGCCTGGAACTTCGGTGTGATTATCGCACACTTAATGAGGAAGATTACCAAGAGCATTGTTTCTATTCTTCGCTCCATAGATTGAAAAATGCAAAAACTTCTATATTGAACCGTTTCCACCCATATTTTTCGAACTTTCTAGGTTTTTGAGCCAGGATAACACCCAGAAATATAACCATTTCCGTAAAGAACAGCAATTGGAGTTCTTCAAATCGTCGATTATAAGCCAATTAAAAAGAGATTAGATAACTGTATGAAAAGCAACGGAAAGAGCATCGAAAAAGCAAAAATCAGGTCACTTCAGCGAATAGATACACAGAAACTAGGTTGATTGTTCGTGTTTCTAGCATTTTTCCGCTCTTTAATGGGAATTTCACTCATAGACATTCTGAACAACGCCTTACTTTCGTACACGCTTTCAATAAGATTTATTCTCGGTACTAGAAAGTTGATGCCGAATATTGCCCAGACGGAATCCATACTAGAGCATTCTTTGTATTGGGAACATGGGTCCGGAATAACTACTTAGTTCTGTGCTTCTCGAAAATTTTGGAACGGAACATCTTACTTCACTAGCATTTCGGCTTGGATAGAAATTCATAATGATCTTTTCTTAAGAATGAATACGAATTTTTAAAGAGAATTCAAAGGAATTCAAAAAACAATTTACAGTTTGTTTTGTGACGCTGTGCAAAGGGAATTAGTTTCTTGCTGTTTTGAATTTTGTCTGAGGTTATACATTCAAATAACAACGTAAATGTAGTAGGCATCAGGGCATTGAGTCATAGTGTTACAGTGTGTTTCAAAAAAACTTTAGAGAATCGACTTAAAATTGCTTTTTGTAAAGTTGTCACACTGAAAAAGCAACTGATTGAGAGAACACAAGAACTTACGAAATTTTTCGGTGCTTAGGGTATCCACCCTAGCAAACGCAAGTTACAATTTTCTTTCATTTTTGAACCTTATTTACTCAGCTAAACCGACTAGAAATCTTTACATATGCTAATCAACTGCATTTCACACAAACCTATGAAACTAGATCAGTTGAGTCATTAAATTCAACCTTACCTTCGAGATATTTGGTTTCTAATTTGAGCTCCAATATGCGATTTTCAACTTTCGCTCCACTGTAGACTCTCTGAAAGCTTGAAAGACATTTAAACTGCATAAATGCATGCCTTGTATTCCGTATTTCACATGGTAATTGCATATTAATCTACTCGGGATTTATTCAATCTATATTGAGCATTTGCATGCCTATTTTGCTTTATTTTAGAATTATTTTGTCTATGTTCTACTGCAAGCTTGTCAAGACACTATGGGAGGACTTCTATACACGTATATAAAATTGATCTGTACCGAAATCTTATGAAGAATCATTGAGGCATTGTGTCGATACTGCATGAAAGCTGCGCGTCAATAATTTTGTAAAGTTTTTTTGAAACACCCTGTATATTAAAACTATCAAATACCCCACTATATAGACAGTTTTTGGGATAATTATCTCAAGAATAATTTTATACAAATTTTTTTCAATAAGCAGCGAAAGTTATAGCAAAGAATAAACTTGTAATCACTTGTAACCAAGAAAAATAAGTTAAATAAATTCTATGAATGTATTGGGAAAGAATATATTATTCGCCGAGTACTAGTCAAACCAAAGCAATAAAGTTAATTTTACTGTTTTCGAATTATTTGTGGCTTGTAGTTTGTTCACTTTTATGTACTTTTACATCCGACGATCAAAGTTGAATTTTCTTAAATCAACTTGACATCCGGTATTAATGTTAAATTATATTTTCCTCAAAGTCTGGGTGGTACTGTCCTGTTTGTGTGGTGGCAGCACTCTGGCTACTTAATTCATTCCTCCAAGGATCGAAACATGATTGAGATAAAACAAAGGGCGTGTGTTTCTAAAGAAGCACGCGCGCCGTAATATTTCCATTTCGTATTTTGTATTATTCAAACTTCTACAGTTCCCTAACAATGAATGCAAGTTCAAGTGCCATGTTGTTGGTAAATTAAACATTCTGGTCGTCACCCCTCACTGTGGGGTCTGCTGTCCTTGTTGTTCAACTGCCTTTCATTGTATGTATCGTACGAAGTATGTGGTACCTTTTGCTGCTCAATATTCACATCGCTATGTATCTTATGGAAACTGCCTGACATTGATGCTTGCCGACTTGTTTACAGCGATTCACGCTGTTCATGTTCCACCTGTTGCTCCTGTTCTTGGACTGCATTCTGCCGTTTGTGCACCGTCGATACATGACGCTTAAAATTGGCCTTTGTCTGAAATCGATGATCACAACTCGGAAACGTACATTTAAACTTCCTCTCTTTCTGATGGACCGCCAAAATATGTCTTTTGAGGTTGTATCTCTTTTTCTTAATCAGCATCCCACATTCCGGACAAGGGTAAACCTTGAAATGCGTTTGAGATTGACATCGATTCTCAACTGCTATACGGCTTCTCTCAGATCCATTTGTGCACCTTGAATTTGACGACAACGCCTCAGTGGCCACCGAACTGCTATTAGCAAGCATGCTTATCACAGTATTCGAACGCGCATTTCCCTCTTGTGCTGCCGCATTTTGGACTCGTGCGCGTTTGCTTGAGCTTTGAATCAAAGGAATCGGTTCATTATTCGACGAGGAGCTGATCAACGAACACATCGGTTTGTTGGAATCCACTGATGACACAGTGATAGGCTCAGCAAAGTCTTTCACCGACGACGGAAGGGAGATGGGCTTTCCTTTCCTACCACCCTTCAAGCTGAACGGCACCAATACGGTACGGGTTGCGTACACCGACTGACCAGTCAACATGAGATGTTTCTGCAGTGTATTATTCGTTACAAAATTATGTTCAAGCACGGTGTCAAATGGAAACACGCCAGAATCCATTACCTCCGCGTAGCGACTATGGGGGGCCTTGGTGATATTAAAGACGACAGTAGTGGGTCGTGCATAACACGACTTTAAGGTGTTGAAATCGTCCCAAAGCGATTTTCCCGACCTTTGTTTGTATCCAACAACGTCTGCCACAGCCCCCGACCGCCTCTTCATCGGTAGTGGACAGCCACAAATCGTCAAGCCGAGACTAATGCAAGACACGCAAGCTATTTGAAAGTAAGTGTCGCTAGCCTCCAACATGTACAGATCCTCAGCTAACAAAATTCGATCAAATCGTGCATTCACCAAGTCATTTTTTGGTCCACCAGGACCGAGTGCCATCACACTCAACTTTGACGCATCACTGGGCAGGAAAGCATAAACCACATGATCCATACGAAGGTCACTTCGACTCGACACACTCAGGGATTTAAAGGGGCTGAAACGCGTGGTGAGGGCACGAGATTTCATCCAGCAGAACTCCATGACGAAAAGGCGCCCAGCTACAGCGCCACATATTAGCCGCACAACGTCGAGCTTGGGGTCACCGAAACAGGGATTGAACGCGGTGAAGCAGGGGACTGTAAAGTCCGAGTGTAGGTTATTGAGAACAAAACCGAGATAGGTGCCATCATCTAAGCGTTGAGAGGTGCAAATCAAATCTTCTATACGGACGCGATATAAACTGGTATCGAACGCAACATTGGATGGAATGTCAAGAAACATTGACATGGAGAAGGGCTTGTTTTCGCGGGCGCACAACAACTCGTTCGGGGTGGGAATACGGCGGTTGAACGCCCACTCGCGCTTCACTCGACACGTCATGATTGACGCCCATGCTTCAGAAAAGGTAACCGGAGAATTGTGTGCGGCATCACAGTCCTGTGTTGCTAGGTTCAAGGTTGTCATAGTGCCCTGGATGAGGAGAGGAAGTCGGCTTTAACCGCAGCACCGGCAACGGGTCGACAGAAAACATGGGTCGAAATCAAATTCATAGTGTCCATATATATGTCTGAGGAGGTAAGATTTCATTCACCCCTTATGAAATGCTGCAAGTTCCTACTCAAGAGAAACAGCGCATTTTTAGTACAAATTTCTACTTGGTGTCAATCGATTTTAAGTATGTTAGGAAAGTCTGATGGTTCATGACTACCGAGAGGTTCTACTGTCGTTGCGCTGTTGCTGCGTTGCCAAACGTACGGCTGGCTCGTGAATCTTTTCTGAGCGATTCGACTTGCCTGATTAGTATCCAATGGACTAACTAATATGCACGTCCCTTAATTTGCTTGTGAAGATACAAATGGCACTTATGTCAAACATAAACGAATACGAAAATGAAGTACACTTTTAGTTACTAATCAATAGAACAGTTCTACCTATTGAACCAGACCTATCAGTCCTTCCGAGACCCGAATCGTCACTTGTGTATGGAAACTGATGCTTCGGCTCTGAAGCCAGAGATTTGGCTAATATCAAAAATATCGAAAATTAAGTATCAGCACATCAATCGAATCTGTTTAATACAAAACAAGGTTACTTGTTGAAGTCCCTTGCTGTTAATAGCACTGCAATCAAGCATTAAAGTCGACGTAAGCAGTTGCCACAACATCTATGCAGGTTTTGAAATCATGCAAAGCAAAACTGAATTCGGTAATAATGATAGGATGTAAATTTACAATCTACGAAAAGGGTTCACCCTTAGAGTTAATCCAAACCGGTACGCGTGATGGGAGCTAAATGCAATCGGGAGTCTGTAAAACACTTGAAAGTTTCCTCAGTTCTTTCTACTACAGGACAAACAGCTTTGAAAATATCACTCGCGTTGTAAACGAAACCGATTAGAAGGTTGACATATTTTCCATTGATGAAACACCGAGAATCAAATTCTAATAGACAATGAAGCGCGAAACGTTTCTAAATTACTTAAATAGACCGGTTCTCATTGAATGCACAAAATTGCGAAGCGCATGAACATCTTCACTTTTCCACGAATCGAGCAAGCCTCGTTCAAAGAGCCTACTTCAAAATGGCGACAACTCCAGTAGATAGCGCGAAATAGTACGTTCCACAGATGTTAATTGATTAAAGCCAGGATTGCGTGCAGAAAGTTCCACTAACTGATCTTCAAGTCATCTTAATTGTTTTCTGTACTGTTCAACTGTGCAGCAATGATGGTGCTAGTTCCACTTGCTCCTTCGAAGTACAATATCTAATTGCAATATATTCGTTTCTTTCGCTGCAATGCATTTTGCTATATAGGGCAGTAGTGAAATAGAAGTCAAATTCATCTGAAGTACTTTTGGCTGCATCAGTTACTGATTAATTTTCTGTCGCAACATTTTCATTTCGTTTTTCATCTTGTTATTGGTCGTCGGAAGCTTCTAGTTCCAAAAACAAAGATTTAATCAGCCTAGCACAATCCAAGTTCAAGGCCACGATAAACTAACAATTCACCTTAACTTTTTATGACATATTGCATACCTTCATTACTCAACAGCAATGAAATGTTGAAATAGATGGCTACAGCAATATACAGGAACACATCACTAGACATCATTGTATTTTTGATTACTATAGCACGACTATAAGGATCGATGTTGGGGCTGTTTGTAATGAACTTTCTGCGTTCTGATGTAGTTTGATCAGCTAATAAAGTTCATTAAGCCATGTATCGAATGGACATTCACTACACTCGATAGTCATGCGGCTAATAAAATTTGCATTAATGGTTCTCATTATTAGAGCCAGTTTTTCTCTTTCTTGTGCTCTCGGATGTCTAGAGGTATAAGGTTAAGTTTATGTTTGCTATGATTAGAAACAGAGATAGAATTGACGCAGAACTTTGGAGAGCTATTATAGTTTTGCACTAACATTCTTAAGACTGCTGAATATTGCGAATCATTATACAGTTTTTTTCGAAAGTAATTAAAGGAACAAATAAAATGCATACGGGTTTGAAAATTAGAGCTTAACGATTTTACAAATATTTCTTTTTTAAACTGAATACAAGGCCGGGTCAGAACGAGAGAAGAGCTCTTTCCGATTTTCGGGCCGAAACCTGCATTTGAACAATTCAGCATGGTGTGTAGAGCGGTATTAATAGTATCGTGCATATTGCCTAGGTTGAAGATGATCATTTCTAAATAAAGCTCTTCTTGTATGGGCAATGGAGCTTGAAAAGTATTGGCGATAAACTTCGTGAAAGGAGAATCGACTATGGAATAAGGGATCAGTAACACTAATTAGTAAAAACAACTATCTTATATTGTCTCCTTTACTGGAAAGCTCATACTACGGAGCAAGTCTACTGATTTTCTAAGATATGGCTACAATTCGATGTGTTGTTGCTCACAGTAAGCTAGCATGCAGAACTGTTACCAAATTCTTTGTAGCCAGCAATTAAACTGTGATGCGCATTCGACAAGCCATCATTATCCCTTTCTGATTCTCTTTTTCTGATTAATTCGATATAAAAAAATCTTAAACGTGTACATTAAGGGCTCTATTGAATGAAATCGGGTTAATTTCACGAAATAAAGAGTATTTTATAATGTTTACCCAGAATTATTTTCTTTTCTGATTTCTTTACTGTGAGCTATAGAAATTCTCCTTGTGAATGCTGAATTCATTGACACATTTCACGAATTGCCGATCCATACAAAATCCTATTTTCTTATCTGTACTCGTTAAGTTGCCGAACGATCTCTTGAACTTAATAATATCAAAAACGTTTCTTCGGATCGTTAGAATCACTTCAATAAACTCAACTACTGTCTTTGTTGTGATACTCTGACACTGTCAGATAGTTGACACTAGTATCATGTTCTATTTTATCTTAAGTAGCCTGGGTCACTAATCTGATTAGCTTACGCGTAATTCTTTATTTCATCTAGAATCAAGCGTTTGGCACGAAAATCGTGCACACGAAAGTGCCCTTGCTGATTGCGACTCCACATTGCCCAGATACTCATTGTATCCCATAAATAAAGAGACATTTATTGTGTCTTTTTTGGGGAGAAAAGAGCCGCTGTATTCGGTACATTTCATCACATTTTGATCTAAATTCAATCAATCTGCAGCAGAAACACATTTTATCATTCCATCAGAGCTCGGAACGCCAATTGGAAGTCATCTGGATCTCAACAAGTAAGTCCGATGTAGTTGAACGCTTGCTTACGTTAATCCAGCTTGCGAACACCCAAATGAACAGTCCGTCGCACCAGCAACACAGCAATAGAAAAAGAAATTAGTGGCATTGCAGCCGATGGGAAATTAATCCAGGGGCAGGTGTGGCAGTACAAAATCCTTGCTACTAAAAGGACGAGGTAAAAATGTGGTGACGGAAGGATTTTTATTGGTCAACAAATTCTATTTTTTTCCAAAATTCGAGCCTTTCCATTTTTGCCCCTGATCATTGGACCAGCACAGCATTATCCACCCCCACCCCCACAATGAAGTTTGTTTTCTCGCTCGTGCGTGCTCGCGTTCCCTTTCGCCCTCCTTTCTTTTGCGCTCCCTCTTCCGCGCTCGGTTCGCTCGCTCGCGCGCTTGCTGCGTCCGCCGCGCCGCTCCTTTACCCGCCCGCCCGCCTGAAATGGAAACCTTTCTGCACTCGCATTCGGCGCCTCTCCTCGGCCTGTCGGTTCCGTTCCGCTCGCTTGGTGGCTCGCGCTCTCTCCCTCCTCGAAGTGAGGGGGCGGGGCTACCCAAAAAAATATTGCGGGTTGTTGTCGTCGTCGTCGATTATTTTTATTGTTAACGACACTGACGATGACGACACAGCGACAAGCCGCAGCAGCGGAGAGTTCTACATTCCCCCTGGTGGGTCCCCGCCGCTGTCTCCTTCGTGGGTTTCGGCTGTTTCTTCCCCTTTGCGTAGTCCTCTTCATCGCGCGTGCAAACCTACCTCTATCGTCGGATAGATTAGAAATAAACGTTCTCTACTTTTCCTAAATTTTCTTATTTTTATTATCCTCTTTTCGATCTCCTACAAATATGGAATACAAATATGTAACAGGTTGTTTCTATATTCGAAACGGTACTATTTTTTTTTCAGGAGCCAATGAAAATTCAGAAAAAATGTGTAGCGGTCGTTTTTGGAAATTTTCCGAAGTCTATAAAATATGTGTTCCGAATTTCTCACTTTTTTCACTGTCAGTGTTGTGGATTGGCAAGTCGGCCGTTTGGACTCGGTCCGTTAGAAGAAGCTATTGGACCTATCTTCGGACCACAGACCACTAGCAAAAGGTGGTCTAAAGGGCCAGTGGGGTGCTGAAATAGGCGCAGCTATACCCCCGTTCCGTACTATTCCATCTGCGCCAAGTGTCCCGAGGGCATCTGGTGATCTTTTGGTACCCGTTGTTGTCCCTCCTAGGTAAATAAACTTATTTTTATTTTTCATTTTGCCAGGTTGATTATTTCAGAGGTAATTAGCTTAAGAAATTAATTGGAGGGGCCTAATTAGCGACAGAGACAGTAGGACATTTTGGTTGTTCGTGAGCAGCAGAAGGCGGAATTAAGTGGAACTTG
>JAAUYH010028371.1_pt1 | contig 21465 bp, 14 predicted proteins | sample 7278061 | NCBI WGS metagenome assembly JAAUYH01 (sample SAMN14350203, study PRJNA611818) | marine sediment metagenome | isolation source: surface marine sediment (0.6m) | place: French Polynesia: Moorea | collected 2018-08 | reverse complement strand
GAAGATCGGGGTCAGGAAGATCGGGGTCAGGAAGATCGGGGTCAGGAAGATCGGGGTCAGGAAGATCGGGGTCAGGAAGATCGGGGTCAGAGTAAAGGGACAGAGTAAGCCGTAGGTTACTCTGTCCCTTTACTCTGACCCCAGTGCTATTCTGTCCCATGACGCGAGCCTGCTCATGGGGCCTACATGCCGACGCTGAACCTGGTACCCGCTACTGCTGCCGATTTCCGACGTCTGGCGGAGAAACGCCTGCCGCGACGGCTGTTTGACTACATAGACGGCGGTGCGTACGACGAGATCACCATGGCCGGCAACGAGGCGGGGCTGCGCAAGCTGCGGCTCAGGCAGCGGGTCATGCGGGACGTGTCCAGTATCGACATGTCCACGGAACTGCTGGGGGAATCCTGGACCATGCCCCTGGCACTGTCGCCGGTTGGTCTGGCGGGCATGATGGCCAGGCGCGCGGAAGTCCAGGCCCAGCGTGCAGCTGCTGCTCTGGGCATCCCATTTTGCACCTCCACGGTGGGCATCTGCTCCCTGGAGGAGATTGCCGCGGCCTCGGACCGGCCGTTCTGGTTTCAGCTGTACATGCTGCGCGACCGGGGCGCGGTGGCGGAAATGCTGCAGCGGGCGCGTGACTCTGGCGTTTCCACGCTGGTCTTCACCGTAGACCTGGCGGTGGTCGGTGCCCGCTACCGGGATACCCGCAACGGCTTGAACGGCGGTGCCGGGCTCCTGGGCCAATTGCGGGCCGGGTTGCTGTCCTACCTGTCACACCCTGCCTGGCTTCTGGATGTAGGAATCCGGGGAAAGCCTCATGTTTTTGGAAACCTTGCGGACTACGTCCCCACGGCCAACACGCCGGCCGATTTCAAGGATTGGGTCGACTCCCAGTTTGACCCGTCGGTGACCTGGCATGATATCGAGTGGCTGCGGTCCCAGTGGAATGGGAACCTGATCATCAAAGGTATTCTGGACCCGGAGGACGCCGTGGCCGCCGTCCGGGCGGGTGCTGACGCCGTGATTGTCTCCAACCACGGCGGGCGCCAGCTGGACACCGTCAGCTCCACTGCTGCAATGGTGCCAAGAATTACCGACGCTGTGGGGAATTCCGCCACAGTGCTGATGGACGGCGGTGTGCGCAACGGACAGGACGTCGTGAAAGCGGTGGCCCTGGGCGCCCAGGCAGCCATGATCGGCCGCCCGTGGATCTACGCCCTGGCGGCCCGGGGAGAGCAGGGGTTGACGGCGATGCTGGAGAATTTTCGCAGCGAAATCCATGTGTCCATGGCGCTTACCGGCACTACCGGGCTGGACCAACTCACGCCTGAAATCCTGGATTCCGAAACGCCCGGGAGCACCCATGCCGGCTGACCGGCACCGGCTGAACCTGTCCGCCCAGCTAACAAGGAAACACTGATCATGACAGACTACTCGGCCGACGTGATCATCGCGGGCGCGGGCCTTGCCGGGCTCGCAACGGCGTATGAACTGCTGGAGCGGGGCAGGAAAGTACTTGTCCTGGACAAAGACTCACCCCAGGCTGTGGGCGGACTCGCACGGTTGAGTTTTGGCGGTGTCTGTATGGCCGACACCCCACAACAGCGCCGCACGGGCATCAAGGATTCCCCCGAGCTGTTGCACCGGGACTGGCTGAGCTGCGCACGCTTTGGTGTCGGGCCGGAGTACGACATGCCGCGCCAGTGGGCCCGGCTTTACGCCGAAGAATCGCGTCAGATCTACCATTTCCTGGATCAGAAAAAAATTCGGTTCCTACCCGTCGTCAACTGGACCGAACGCGGCTTGTTTGTGCCTGGCAACTCGGTGCCGCGCTGGCACATCGTCTGGGGTACGGGCTGGGAGATCATCGACAGGCTGATGAAAGCACTGGAGAGCCATCCGCAAAGAAACAACCTGCAGCTGGTTTTCGATCACGAGGTCAACGAAATCGACTTTGAAGGCGATCGCGTCGTGGGTGTTCGCGGCAGGAAAATGGAGGACGGCACGGACTACACGGCCCGCGCTGAAGCGACAATCATCGCATCTGGAGGAGTCTGCGGCGGCGACATGTCCTTCCTGCGTGAGAACTGGTTCAAGCCGTGGGGCGAACCGCCGCAGAAAATCCTGAACGGCGCTCACCAGTATGGTGACGGCATGCTGCATAAGGTAGCCCAAAAACACGGGGCCTGGCTCACCCATCTGGATAAACAATGGCACTACGCCCAGGGCGTACACAAGCCAGGAAACCAGCGCCCGGACGATGGTGTGAGCACAACGCCACCGCGATCCGGCCTGTGGATGGACAGCAGCGGAAGACGGGTTGGGCCTGTCCCGCTGATGGGATACTGCGACACGCGATGGGCGGTGGAGCAGATCTGCAGGATGCCGGGCCAGTACTCCTGGATGATCATGAACGATAAAATCGCCCTCAAGGAGCTGGCGGTTTCAGGTTGTGACTACATGACGAGTTTCCGCCACAAAAAGCGGCTCAAGATGGTGAAAGAGCTGTTGTTTGGCAACCGGGAGCTGGTCGATCGCATGATCAACGACCACGATGAGGACTTTGTTGTGGCCAATTCCGTGGACGAGCTGGCCGACAAGATGCAGGAAAAGCAGCTGTACGGCATTGACCTCGACAAGGAGGGGATGAAATCCGACATTCGCGCCTACGACGAGACCATCGCCCGCGGCGACAAATACATGTGGGACCTGCAGTTGATCCGTATCGCCCAGTTTCGCAAGTACCGCGGCGACCGAATGCGCCTCTGTAGTTTTCAGGCCATCGACGATCCCGCGGCCCGGCCCCTGATCGCCGTCCGCTCGTTTATCATGGCCCGCAAGAGCCTTGGCGGCATCCAGACCGACCTGGAGTGCCGTGTCCGAAAAGCCGACGGCCAGTCCATGGACGGGCTTTTCGCCGTTGGCGAGGCAGCGGGATTTGGCGGGGGCGGAATACACGGTTACGGCTCACTGGAAGGTACATTTCTCGGTGGATGCGTGCTGACCGCCCGAGCGGCTGCCCGTGCGATAGCCTGAATCCACTCCAACAATTTCCCGGAACATGAATCCATGAGCAACGGCGCCAAAGCACTCATCGATACACTCATCAAAGCGGGTGTGGACACCTGTTTCACCAATCCCGGCACGTCGGAGATGCATTTTGTCGCGGCCCTGGACAGTACCGGGATGCGGGCGATCCTGTGCCTGTTTGAGGGCGTGGCCACCGGCGCTGCCGACGGATTTGCCCGCATGGCGGACCGACCGGCGGCGACCCTGCTGCACTTGGGCTGTGGCCTCGGCAATGGGCTGGCGAACCTGCACAACGCCCGCAAGGCCCGGGTGCCAATGATCAACATCATCGGCGATCACGCCACCTACCACACCCAATACGATGCCCAGCTGCAATCCGACATCGAAACCGTTGCGCGCAACTGTTCGACCTGGGTCCGAACGTCGACCTCGACCGGGCAGCTCGCTACCGACGCCGCGGAAGCGGTCCGGGTTGCCGCTGGACCGCCGGCCCAGATCGCCACGCTGATTCTTCCCGCTGATGTGTCCTGGAGCCAGGGCGCAGCCGCGGCTGATATCGCGGCCGTGGCAGCACCACCGTCTGCTGACGACGATGTTATTGAGGAAATCGCCAAAGTGCTCAAAGGCGGAAAAAAATCCGCGCTGCTGCTGGGTGGCCGCGCCCTGCGCGAAGAGGGTTTGCGGGCAGCATCAAAGATCGCGGAGAAAACCGGTTCGAAGCTGTTTTGTGAAGTTTTTCCCACCCGTCTTCAGCGTGGTGCCGGCGTCCCCCCGGTCGAGCGTATCGCCTACCTTGCGGAGATGGCGTCGGTGCAGCTCAATGACTTCGAGAACCTGGTCCTGGTGGACGCAAAAGCTCCCGTGTCCTTCTTCGCCTATCCCGGCAAGAAGAGCTACCTGGTCCCCGATCGCTGCACGGTCCACAAGCTGGTCGAACTGGAGCAGGACGCGCTCAAGAGCCTGGATAAGCTGGTCAGCGCGGTTGGCGCGTCCGATACCGCGCCAGTACTCCCTGGAGGAGAGAGGCCAGATCTTCCCGGCGGCAGGTTGACCGCACCCAAGGTATGCCAGTCCATCGGTGCGTTGCTGCCGGAAAACGCGATTATTTCCGACGAAGCCCAAACCTCCGGGGTCCAGCTTCCAGCCTTCACTGCCGGCGCCCCGAAACACGATCTGCTGACGCTGACCGGCGGCGCCATCGGTCAGGGTCTTCCGGTTGCCATCGGCGCCGCTGTGGCCTGTCCGGATCGCCCGGTCCTGGCGTTGATCGGAGACGGCACGGCCATGTACACCAACCAGGCGCTTTGGACCATGGTCAACGAGGACCTGGACGTCACCGTGATCATTTTCAACAACCGGTCCTATGCAATCCTCAACGTCGAACTGGAGCGCGTGGGCGCGGAGGGCGCCGGCGCCAAAGCAAAATCTCAACTGGATCTGTCAGAACCACCGATCGACTTTGTCGCACTGGCCCGGTCCATGGGGATGTCTGCAACCAGCGTTTCGACGGCAGAGGGCTTCAACAAGGCCCTGCGGCACGCTCTCAGCGAACCGGGACCGCACCTGATCGACGCCATCGTTCCCAGCGAATTCAAAGGCCTGAAGCTCAAGGCACTACCCCATGTCCTCGGCGCTCTGGACAAAGTCCCGACCGGGCTGGCCAAGCTGATCAAGAAAAAAATCGCGCCCTGACCACACCCCGTCATCCGACCCGGGTTCTGGCGTGACCGCTGACGAACCCAGGTCGGGCGTTGACCGGTAAGCGCAACCGGGCTTACCTGCCCTTGAACTCCGGCGACCGCTTTTCGAAGAACGCATCAACGCCTTCCTGGGCGTCTTCGCTGTTGACACACTGGCCCTGCAGGGACGCCTCCATTCGGAAAACTTCGTCGTAGCTGGCGTGTGTGGCCAGGCGCATGGCCTTCTTGGTGGCCCAGATAGAGAGCGGCGCGCGTTTGGCCAGGGATTCCGCCCATTCCCGGGCATTGGTCATCAGTTCGTCGGCCGGAACCACGCGGTTGGTCAGGCCCAGTTCCAGGGCGCGCTGGGCGGGGATGCGCTCGGCTTCAACAGCCAGCTGGAAGGCCCGCTTGTAGCCCAGGTGCTGCACCAGCAGCCAGTTGGCACCTCCGTCTGGCACCAGGCTGATGGTGGAAAAAGGCGACAGCAGGAAAGACTCCTCGGTCATGATGGTCAGGTCGGCCGCCACGGCCAGGGACAGGCCGATGCCGGCGGCAAATCCGTTCACCGCGGCGATGACGGGCTTGGGCATGTTGAAGATGGCGTCGAAGGTCTGCCGGTACTCGGTGTTGAGCATCTGCTCCACCGAGGACGGGATGCCTTCCTTGAGATCCGCACCGGGGTTAAAGGCCCGGCCGGCGCCGGTGATGATCACTACCCGAATATCCGTATCGTTGCCCGCCCGGTTCAGGGCTGCGGGCAGGTCTGCCCGCAGTCCGGCGTTGAACGCGTTCATGGCGTCGGGGCGGTTGAGGGTCACCGTGGCGACGGCACCCTCAACGTCGTACTGAACCGTTTCGTAGCTGGTCATGCCGCTCGATCCTGGGCCTGGTCGGCACGGGGATAGAACGCCTCGCCGCTCTCGGCCCGCGCGCGCAGCCCGGGAGTCGGCTCGAAGCGGGGGCCGTAGGCCGCCGCCAGGCGGTCACACTCGGCCACGAACTCCCGTACGCCCACCGTGTCGATGAAAGACAGGGTGCCGCCGGTCCAGGGCGGGAAGCCCCAGCCGAAGATGGAGCCGATGTCAGCGTCGGCCGGCTCAACGATCACACCTTCCTCGAAGCAGCGCGCAGTCTCCAGGGCCTGGATGTAGAGCAGGCGGGTTTTCACTTCTTCCACGTCGGGCTGCTCGGCTGCCGGCGGGAAATGCTCCGCCAGCCCCGGCCACAGGTACTTCTTGCCGCCTTCCGGGTACTCGTAGAAGCCCGCACCGAAGCGCTTGCCTTTGCGCTCCAGGTCGTCGTTCATCTTCAGCATCACGTCGATAGCCGACGGTGGCTGGTAGTCGTCGCCGAGATCCAGCTTGGTCTGCTTGTACACCTTGACGCCGAGATCCAGGGTCACCTCGTCCTGCACGGCGAATGGTCCGACCGGCATTCCGGCCAGCAGGCCGGCATTCTCAATCAGGGCGGGATGCACGCCGTCCTTGAGCAGGGCCTGGCCTTCGTTGACGTAGGTGCTGAAGCAACGGCTGGTATAGAAACCGCGGCTGTCGTTGACCACGATGGGGGTTTTGCGGATCTTCTGCACGTAGTCCAGGGATTTGGCCAGGGTTTCCTGGCTGGTCTTTTCACCCATGATGATTTCCACCAGGGGCATCTTGTCCACCGGCGAGAAGAAGTGCAGGCCGATGAACTGGTCCGGACGCTTGGACGCCTCGGCCAGTCCCGAGATGGGCAGGGTCGAGGTGTTGGAGGCAAAGATCGACGACTCCGGGATCACCGCCTCGGTCTTGGCCGTCACGTCTGCCTTGATCTCACGGCTTTCAAACACCGCCTCGATGATGAGGTCGGCCCCTTCCAGGTCGGCGTAATCATCGGTGGTGTGAATGCGGGACAGGATCTGCTCCGCTTTCTCCGGGCTCATGCGGCCGCGCTCGGCAGCCTTCTTCAGCAGCCCACGGGAGTAGTCCTTACCCTTCTCGGCCGCTTCCTTGCTGGTGTCCAGCAGCACCACGTCCATGCCAGCCCTGGCGCTGACGAAAGCGATGCCCGCCCCCATCATGCCTGCACCCAGCATGCCGAGTTTCTTCACATCCAGGCGCTCCACGTCCTTGGGACGCCGCACCAGCTTGTCGGCGGCACCCTTGTTGATGAACAGGGTGCGGGTCATGTTGCGGTAAACCGGATCCATCATCAGCGAGGTGAAGTACTTGGATTCGATCTGCAGCGCCTTGTCCATGGGCAGGATGGTGCCCTCGTAGACACAGGACATGATGGCAATGGGTGCCGGGTAATTGTGCCTGGTCTTTTCTGCAATCATGGCTGATCCCGCCATGAAGGTCTGCACCGCCTTAGGATGGAAAGCGCCGGCGCCGCCGGGCACCTTGAAGCCTTTCTTGTCCCAGGGCTGTTCAGCATCGGGCTCACCCAGAAGCCAATCCCGGGCAGCGCTGATCAGCTGGTCCGCCGGCACTACGGCGTCGACAAACCCCAGTTCCAGGGCTTTGCCGGGCTTCACGTGTTTGCCCTGGGTGATCAGCTCCAGGGCCGGCTGGATGCCGATCAGGCGCGGCAGCCGCTGGGTGCCACCAGCACCGGGCAGCAGACCCACCTGGACCTCCGGCAGACCGAGTACCGCCTTGGGATGATCCACCACCACGCGATAGTGGCAGCCCAGGGCCAGCTCCAGTCCGCCGCCCAGGCAGGTGCCGTTGATGGCGCAGGCGAACGGTTTGCCGCCGGTTTCCATCTTGCGCAGGATGTCGGTATAGGTGCGATTGCGCTTGTACAGGTCTTCAGCGCTGATGCCGCTGCCGTAGACCTGGACCAGCCAGGTCAGGTCAGCCCCGGCCAGGAATGCGTCCTTGCCAGAAGTGATCAGCACGCCCTTGACGCTGTCGTCGGCCAGGGACTGGTCCACCAGTTGCTCCAGGTCTTTGAGCAGTTGGTCGGTAAGCACGTTCATGGAACGGCCGGGAAGATCGATGGTGAAGGTGGCGATGCCCTCGCCGTCTACCTGGTATTGAATAGTGTCTGTCATGTCCGTTCTCCGTTCACACGCGCTCGATGATAGTGGCGGTACCCATGCCGGCGCCCACACACAGATTGATCAGGGCCGTGTTGAGGTCACGTCGCTCCAGTTCGTCCAGCACCGTCCCCAGTATCATGGCGCCGGTCGCACCCAGGGGATGGCCCATGGCGATGGCACCGCCGTTGACGTTGATCTGGTCGTGGGGAATATCCAGCTGCTGCATGAAGCGCATGACCACTGAAGCGAAGGCTTCATTGAGTTCAAACAGGTCGATGTCCTGCTTGCTCATTCCCGTGCGCTTGAGCACTTTTTGCGCTGAGGGTGCGGGCCCGGTCAGCATGATGGTGGGCTCGCTGCCAACGGAAGAAAAGCCGACGATCCGGGCCCTGGGCTTGAGGCCCAGTTCTTCGCCGATTTCCTTGCTTCCTACCAGCACCGCCGCGGCGCCATCTACGATACCGGAGGAGTTGCCGCCGGTATGGACGTGGTTGATCCGCTCCACCTCGGGGTAGCGCTGCAGCGCCACGCTGTCAAAGCCAAACTGTTCACCAGGAATGGTAAAGGCCGCCTTCAAGCTGGCCAGGTCTTCTACCGTGGTGCCTGGGCGCATGTGCTCATCGTGGTCCAGCACGGTCATGCCCAACTGGTCCTTTACCGGTACCACGGAGTTGGCGAAGTAGCCGTTTTCCCAGGCGTTGGCGGCCCGGGCCTGGCTTTCCGCCGCGTAGCTGTCCACGTCTTCCCGGCTGAAGCCATACTTGGTGGCGATCAGGTCGGCGCCGATGCCCTGGGGAGCAAAGTAGGTCTTGTAGGCCACCTGGGGATCAGCCGCCATGGCGCCACCGTCAGAACCCATGGGCACCCGGGACATGGATTCCACACCGCCGCCGATGCACAGGTCAGACTGACCCGCCATGATCTGGGCAGCGCCGGTATTCACCGCTTCAAGGCCCGACGCACAGAATCTGTTGAGCTGCTTGCCCGGCGCGGTCAAGGCGTAGTCGGCATTGAGGGCTCCGACCCGGGCGACATTGGCCCCCTGCTCTCCCACCGGTGCCGTGCAGCCCATCACGATGTCGTCCACTCTCCCGGTGTCCAGATCGTTACGGTCGCGGATCGCTTCCAGCACCTGGGTCACCAGCTCGATTGGTGTAACTTCGTGCAGGGAGCCGTTGGGTTTACCTCGACCCCTGGGGGTCCTTACAGCGTCGTAAATGTATGCGTCTGCCATGAGTGTTTTCCTCTGGAGATTGAATTGGGTTATTCCTGACCTTTGGGGGTCGTGAGTTCTGCTAAAACCATTCGCTTGAATTCCTGCTGGGCGCCGGCCCAGTCCACGTCCCGGGGCTTCAGCATCCAGGACCAGGTGATACCGCTGGTGTAGGCACAAAAGCGCGCCGCGAAAACTTCGGGATCCACATCCGCCGCCACCACTTTTTCCCGCTGGGCCGCCCGGGCCCAGGCCGCCAGCTGGTCGCGCTGGGCGCGGAAGATCCTCCGCACGATGTCGGCCAGCTCGGATCCCGGCTCCACCGCCTTGTGAAACAGGATCTGCATGGCGCGGATGTCCTTGGGGGAGCTGCTGACAAAGCGGTAGTACGCGTCGGTGGTGGCCAGGATGGCATCCAGGCCCTGTTTGCCCCGGATGGCTTTTTCAAGCTTGGCCAGCCAGCGCTCGGAGACCGCCTTGATCATGGCTTTGAACAATCCGGCCTTGGAGCCAAACCGGTAGGTCACCAGTCCGCGGCTGTAACCGGAAACTTCACCCAGCGCCTTGAGCGTGGTTTTTTCCGGCCCCCGTTCCACGATCAGGCAAATGGCGGCGTCGATCATCCGGCTGTCGGATAAAGCGGTACGCTCGGCCTGGGAAAGTGGTTTGCTGGCGGCGGTCATTCAAAGATACTTGCTATCGACAAGCAAGTATACGCCTCGGAAAATCACCCGACAAGACCACCCGGGACTTTTAGCGGGTATTGACACACCCGCTCACTGAGGCTGCAATCGCCCCACCATGGATCGAGTCCTGCCATTGACCACCGTTCACAACTTCCGTGACCTGGGCGGATACCGCACCCGCGATGGCGCCAGCGTGCGCTGGCGGCGGCTGTTCCGGTCAGGACAGCTGTCCGACCTGGACGGCGAAGACCAGGATGCCGTGGCCGAACTGGGTATCCGGGAGGTCCACGACTTTCGCCGGCCCGAGGAGTGTGAGCGTTTTCCCAGCCGGTTACCTGGCAGCGTGACGACCCGCACCTACCCCCTGGGCATCGCCAGCCTCAAGGCCGTTACCGACCTGGTATTCAGTGGCCAGGCCAGCGCCGCGGGGACACGGCAGATGATGGTGGACGGTTACCGCGGATTCGTCCGGGACCTGTCTCCCGAGCTTTCCACATTCCTGAAAGCCATGGCGCAGCCGTCGGACCACGGCATCCTGATGCACTGCCTGGCGGGCAAGGACCGTACCGGCGCGGCGGTGGCCCTGCTGTTGTCAGCCCTGGACGTGCCGCGGGACACCATCGTTGAGGATTACCTGTTGTCCGCCGAGCATTTCCCGGTGGACTCCATCATGGATCTGCTGCTGGGCTACTTCGCCCGGAAACAGGCGCCGCCGGTCAGCCGTGAAGCCCTGCAACCCTATTGCGGCGTGGATGCCGATTACCTGTTGGCCGCCTTCGACGAAATTGATGCTCGTCACGGCGGGACCGACGCCTACCTGTCAAGGACACTGGGGCTGAGCGAGTCCCAGCGTCAAACGCTGCGGGATAACTTTCTCCGTTGATCCCCCCATGCTGCCGCACCGCCGCCCCGGTGCACCTTCCATTGGGTTTTACCCCTGCTGGAACCTGTGCTAGAAAACAGGCTGTCTCGAGTCCTGCATATTTGATCACCCATGAATGAGCCTGCCCTCGACTGGGCCAGGGTAACGACGCTGGCCGAACATGCGTTGACCCTGGATCAGTCATCGTGCAATGAACTGCTGACCGGCCTGGGCGCAGCCCAGGCGGCCGAGGTCGAGCGGCTGCTGCGCCGGTTGCCGCGAGGTTTCATGGCCACCTCCGCCGACGGCGACCACGCCGACCCGGAGCAGCTGGAGCCTGGCAGCTTACTGGGCCCCTGGAAGGTGCTGGAGCATATTGGTCACGGGGGCATGGGGGACATTTACAGGGCCGTTCGCGCTGACGGTGTGTATGAGCACACTGTCGCACTGAAGCTGATCCAGGGCCTGGATGAAGCGCGAACCGCCCGGTTTGACGAAGAGCGCCGCCAGCTGGCGGTGATGAATCATCCCAACATCGCGCGGATTATTGACGGCGGACAAAGCGACCAGGGGCTGCCCTTCATGGCCATGGAGTTTGTCGACGGCCAGCCCATCAACCAGCATGTGCAATCCCTTCAACTGTCACGGACGGACGTGCTGCGGATGTTTTTGTCGGTCTGTTCGGCGGTGGCCCACGCCCACAGCCGACTGATCCTGCACCGGGATATCAAGGCAGACAACGTGCTGGTGTCGGCGGACGGTGATCCGCGACTCATCGACTTCGGCATTGCCACCAGTCTCGACGAAGACGGACTGCGCGGGGGTCCACTGACCCTGGCCACGGCTGCGCCGGAGCAGCTGAAGGGTGAGCCGCTTTCGGTCCAGACCGACGTCTTTTCCCTGGGCGTGCTGCTGCACGAACTGGTCACCGGCAAACGGCCGGAGCGCCTGCCCGACGGCGGTATGACCGTCGCCACGGCCCAGGTCAGAAATGCCGAACTGGCAACCATCCTGGCAAAGGCCCTGGCCGCGGAGCCGGAACAGCGCTACGCGTCCGTCGAGGAACTGCACGACGAGTTGACGGCGCTGCTGGAGCACCGCCCCATCGCGGCTCGCGGCGGCGGGAGGTCGTATGCGGCCTGGAAGTTTCTGCAGCGCAATCCGCTGGCCTCCGGCTTCGCAGCGGCGGCGGTGCTGTCGCTGCTGGTAGGGCTGGGTGCAAGCGTGAAATTTGCCGCCGACGCCCGAGCCGAAACCGAGCGGGCTGTGGCCAAGCAGCTGGAGGCGGAAGAAAACCTGAAGCGGTCTCAGTATTTCTTTCAGCAGTCGGTCATTGATCAGGGCATCCAGAGAGCCTCGTCCGACCTGCAGCAGTCCTTGTACGGCGGAGAAGCGGACGTACAGCGGCAAACAAGGATATATATGGAACGCTGGAGGGAGGCCCACGCTAGGAGTGACGAGGAGCCTGATCGAGCCAGCCAGATCGCCTACGTAGTTGGGCGCCATTTCCTGTTTCGCAATGACTATCCAACCGCCATCGAAGTCTTATCCGGATGGGTCGAAAAAGGCTACGGCGAGGAGGACCTCCAGCTGTCAGGTCAACACCTGCTCGCCATTGCGTACTCCCAATCCGGGCAGACCCAGGAAGCGCTGCCGCTATTGAGAGAAGTGGAAGCCTGGCGGGCTTCGACCTACGAGGCAGGCCTGGCTGACCATATCGCTACTGCGTCCCAGATCGCCCAGATCACCCGCAAACCTGCCGACATCGAAAAAGCCGAAAATCTGCTGCTCAACGGCATTGAGAACCACGACGGGGCCTACGTCATTGCCTACTACCTGAAGCAGCTTGCCAAGTTCAGGGAAATGCGCGGGGATTTTTCCGGGGCGCTGGAGGCGCTGCGCCAGGAAATGGACGTGGTGGAAAACGAGCTGCAACTGTCGGTGGAGAACTCCGACACGTCGCGGATAGGTCTTGCCCGGGTCGAGCTGTTTTTCGAGGGCAATCTGGATCGTACATTGCAGCTGGTCAATGACGTCATTGACTGGTCACGCGAGGTCAAAGGAGACAGTGCCGTACTGGGACGGGCGTACTTTTACAAGGCCGTGGTGCTGGCTCGACAGGGTGAGCTGGACCGGGCGATTGAACTGATGGAAGCAGGCGTAGATCTTCTCATCCGGTTCAACGGGGCGAATTCCGGCACGACACTGGTTGCCCAGATGTACCTGGCCGAAATGCTGGCGGAAAATGACGCGCCACGAGCACTGGCGCTCCTGGCCGATATCCGGCCAGCCGTGGAAACGGGCAACAGCAGAATTGCGGCCCAGCGCTATCAGCTCAGCACAAAGCTGGTGGGCCATATCACCGGTGAAGTATCGCCAGCGCAACCAGGCACCCCGACCATCGACTTTGAACTCATCCGAACCAACGTGGAACTGGATTCTGCGCTGCGCAAGCTGGAGAGCCAGGGACTGGTGAAGCGGCCGGTGCAGACCATCCAGGCTGATAAATCCAGTCCCTGAACCTCAGAGAACAGGAGTGCCTGGGCCCGCGGGAGAGTTGTCTCCGTTGACCAGTTGATACTGCCGCAAAGCCTCAATCACCGTGGCGGCGTGGATGTCCACGATGTCCTCCACTTCCTCGGCATAGCCACCGGCCATACACACCACGGTCGAAATGCCTGACCGTCGCAAGGTGTCGAACACGAATTGATCCCGCCGGGCCAGCCCCTGCTTGGTCAGACCCAGGCGTCCAAGACGGTCGCCCTGGAACGGGTCGGCGCCGGCCAGGTAAAAGGCCATGTCGGGCTCGAGCCGCTGCACCAGCGCGGGCAGATGGCTTGCCAGGGCTGCCAGATAGTCTTCGTCGCCGGTGCCATCGGCCAGGGCCACGTCCAGGTCGCTGAGCTGCTTGCGCGCCGGGTAGTTCTTCTCGCCGTGGACCGAGAAGGTGAAAATGGAGGCATCGTCCCGGCACAAAGCCGCGGTGCCATCACCCTGGTGCACGTCCAGATCCACCACCAGCACCTGGCCCACACCGGCCCGGGCCTGGGCCCAGCGGGCCGCCACCACCACATCGTTGAGTACGCAAAACCCTGCCCCGGTGTCGTGAAAGGCGTGATGGGTGCCGCCCGCCAGGTTCACCGCCAGCGACTCCGCCAGGGCGGTTCGGGCTGCGCCCAGGGTGCCCCCTACCGAGCGCCGTGAGCGCTCCACCATCTGCTTGGACCACGGGAAACCGATGCGCCGCTCCACCGAGCGTTCCAGTGTGCCGGTTTGCAGTGCCGCCAGATAGTCGGGGCAGTGCACCCGCAGCAGGTCCTCATCCGCCGCCGCAGCGGGCACCTGGAAAGCCGCATCCGTAAACAGCCCGCTGGCGCGCAGCCGCTGGCGCAGCAGCGCATACTTGGACATGGGGAAGCGGTGCCCCTGGGGCAGGGGCAACACAAAATGATCCGAATAGAACAGCTTCAAGCGGATTGAAGGTTCAGTTTATTCCTGGAACAGGCCCGGTTCAGGCGGCCAGCTCAGCCAGCACCCTGCGGTGCCGGTCCAGCAGCGATGCCGGCGTCCGCTCACCGAACTCACCCAGGTATTTTCCGACAGCCTCCATCTCCTCACGCCAGCCCACACTGTCTACGGAGATTAGCGCGGCCAGGGTGGCGGGCTCAAGATCCAGTCCGGAGATGTCCAGGTCGCCAGCACCGGGCAGCAGGCCGATGGGCGTTTCGTGAGCCTCCACTTCGCCCTTGCACCGGCGGATCATCCACTGCAGCACCCGCAGGTTTTCACCGAAGCCCGGCCACATGAAGCGGCCACTGCTGTCCTTGCGGAACCAGTTGACGTGGAACACCCGCGGCGGACGGGTCAGCTTGTCGCCAAAACTGAGCCAGTGCTGCCAGTAGTCCCCAAAGTTGTAGCCGCAGAACGGCTTCATGGCCATGGGGTCACGCCGGACGACACCCACCGCGCCGGTAGCCGCCGCCGTAGTCTCCGAGGCCATGGAAGCACCTACAAGCACGCCGTGCTCCCAGTCCTTGGATTCGAACACCAGGGGTACCAGCCGCTCGCGCCGGCCGCCAAAAACGATGGCGGAGATCGGTACCCCCTGGGGCGCCTCGGCCTTGTCGGTGTAGCTGGGACACTGGTTGATAGCTACGGTGAAGCGCGAATTGGGATGCGCCGCTGGTCCACCGTTGGTGTACTCCCGGCCCTGCCAGTCCCGTACCGGTGTCTCGTCGGACTTGCCTTCCCACCACGGCTTGTTGTCCGCGGTGGTCGCCACGTTGGTGAAAATGGTGTCGTGGTGCAGCATGGCCAGGGCATTGGGATTGGTCTCTGCGCTGGTACCCGGCGCCACGCCGAAAAACCCGGCTTCAGGGTTGATGGCCCAGAGACGGCCATCGTTGCCCACGTGCAGCCAGCTGATGTCGTCGCCGATGGTCCAGACCTTCCAGCCTTTGTGACTTTCCGGCGGGATCAGCATGGCCAGGTTGGTTTTGCCGCAGGCCGATGGAAAGGCCGCGGCGACATAGTGAACCTCGCCATCGGGGCTTTCCACGCCAACCAGCATCATGTGCTCAGCCAGCCAGCCCTCGCTGCGTGCCTGCCAGCTGGCAATGCGCAGCGCATGGCATTTCTTGCCCAGCAGCGCGTTGCCGCCGTACCCGGAACCATAGCTCTGGATCATGAGGTCATCGGGAAAATGCATGATGAAGCGACGCTCAGGGTCCAACTCGCCGGTGGAGTGCAGGCCCTTGACGAACATGCCGTCCTGTTCGATTCGGTCCAGGGCACCGGCCCCCATGCGGGTCATCAGGCGCATGTTGGCTACCACGTAGGGACTGTCGGTGATTTCCACACCGCAGCGGGACAGTGGCGATTCCAGCGGACCCATGCAGTACGGCACAACGTACATGGTGCGACCCTGCATGCAGCCGGCAAACAGGCCCTGCATCTTGGCCTTGCCTTCGCTGGGGTCCATCCAGTTGTTATTGGGGCCAGCGTCTTCCTCGCGGGGGGTGCAGACGAAGGTCAGGTGTTCTACCCGAGCGACGTCGCCGGGGTCAGAAAGATGTAGATAGCAGTTGGGATACGCCTCCTGGTTCAGTTCCGCCAGGTCACCGGAATCCAGCATTGCTTCGACCAGTGACTCATTTTCGTCATCGCTTCCGTCACACCAGTGAATGCGTTGAGGTTGTGTCAGTTGCGCCACCTGCTCGACCCACTGGGCCAAGGCCTGGTTCCTGGTTGCCATCTCCATCGTCCTCGTTTTCGTCCGCTCCTCAGTAGACTGCAGCGGGACCAGCCCGCGCAATCGTGAGATTCCGATATCAGCAGGCTTGTGGCTCCGGTATTGACGGAGCGGCTGCGAGGCGGGTTCAGGGAATCAGGGTCTGGATGACGTGTTCGATGTAGTCAGCAAGCTCCGCCGGAACCATGCGCGCCGCCTTGAAGCTCTGGTAGTACTGCAGGAATCCAACGTAGGACAGGTAGGCCAGCCGGGCGCGCTTCAGGGCTTCGTCGGTGTCCAGGCCCAGGTCCCGGAAACCCCGGGACAGCAGGTCCGTCCGATGCTCGGACACCCGCTGCATGACCACACCGACTACCGGAAGGTCCACGGCCTTGAACAGCGCGCAGAAGATGACGTGGGACTGCACCTCGCGCTGGGTACGGCGGAACATCTCGCACATGCGCTCCCGCGGGTGCTCCACGCCGAAAAAATCCTCTTCGAAAGCCCGGCACTCCTGGTTTTCCCAACGCTCCAGGGTGGCGACCAGCAGCGCGTCTCGGTTGGGATAATGCCAGTAGAAACTACCCTTGGTGACCCCGAGTTTCCGGGCCAGGGGCTCAACCGCCACCCCCTGGACACCGCGCTCGGCCAAAGCCTCAAGGGCGGCATCCTGCCAGTCGACGGCAGAAAGGCGGATCTTATCTTGTTGTTTTGAATACACTTTTGCCAAATCAATTGCTCAAATATGCCCTGCTGCTCCATTAGACCATACGCCAGCGTATTGAAAAAGCAGCGACAACAATCCATACTTGCCTGCATGGTTCAAACGAACGTTTGAAACTAGTGTTTAACCCCGGTTTCCTGAGGGGGGAAGCCTTGAGACAAGAGGTGACATGATGTCTGGCCTGATGTTGACCCTGGCTTTGCTCGTCGTTTCCATAGCGGCGGCCTTCCTTAGAGTATCCCTGAGATCCTGGACCATTGCGGCAGCCGCGACCCTGGCCGCCTTTACCCTGTTCGGCTCCGTGTCCCCTGGCGGACTGGTGCTGGCATGGGCCCTGTTTGCGGTGGTCGCCGCACCCCTTAATCACGCCCCCTGGCGCCGCAACTACATCACCAAGCCGGTGCTGAAGACCTATAAAAAACTGGCGCCAACGCTGTCCGATACCGAGAGCATCGCCCTGGAAGCCGGCACCGTCGGTTGGGAAGGCGAGCTGTTTGCCGGCAAACCTGATTTCAGGAAACTGCTGAAGCAGCCCAGGCCCGAGCTGAGCACCGAAGAACAGGCCTTCATGGACGGCCCGGTTGATGAGCTGTGCAGCATGATCGACGACTGGGACATCACTCACAACCGAGCGGACCTGCCACCCGAAATGTGGCAGTTCATCAAGGACAACCGGTTCTTCGGGATGATCATTCCCAAGCAGTACGGCGGCCTGGAGTTTTCCGCCCTGGCCCACAGCCTGGTGCTGCAGAAACTGGCCAGCAAGAGTGCCGTGGTGGGTTCCACCGTTTCGGTACCCAATTCCCTGGGCCCGGCCGAACTGCTGCTGCATTACGGCACCGAAGAACAGAAGAACCACTACCTGCCCCGGCTGGCCCGAGGTGAGGACATCCCCTGTTTCGGACTGACCGGCCCCACCGCCGGCTCCGACGCCACTTCAATTCCCGATGAAGGCATCATCTGCCGGGGTGAGTTCAACGGCGAAGAAGTGCTGGGCATGCGCCTGAACTTCGACAAGCGCTACATCACCCTGGCGCCGGTGGCCAGCGTGATCGGCCTGGCGTTCCAGCTGAAGGATCCCGAGGGCCTGATCGGCGACCAGGAAGACATCGGGATTTCCCTGGCACTGCTGCCCCGGGACACCAAAGGCATGGAAATCGGTCGTCGGCACATGCCGCTGAACGTGCCCTTCCACAACGGCCCTATCCGCGGCAAGGACGTGTTTGTGCCGCTGGACTTCCTGATCGGCGGCCAGGCCATGGCCGGCCAGGGCTGGCGCATGCTGGTGGAATGCCTGTCGGTAGGCCGCTCCATCTCCCTGCCCTCATCCGCCGCCGGCGGTTCCCGGGCGGCGGCACTGGCCACGGGCGCCTACGCGCGCATCCGCAAGCAGTTCAATATGCCCATCGGCCGCTTTGAAGGCATCGAGGAAGCGCTGGCGCGCATCGGTGGCTATGCCTACGCAACCACCGCACTGACCCAGTCCACCGCGGCTGCCGTAGACCGAGGCGAGAAGCCCTCGGTGCCGTCAGCCATTGCCAAGTACCACGCCACCGAGATGGCCAGGAAGGTCGCTTCGGACACCATGGACGTGCACGGCGGCAAGGGCGTCATCCTCGGCCCGCGCAACTACGCCGGCCGCGGCTGGCAGGGTGCCCCCATCGCCATCACGGTGGAAGGGGCAAATATCATGACTCGCAGCCTGATGATTTTCGGCCAGGGCGCAATCCGCTGCCATCCCTACGTGCTGAAAGAGCTGGAAGCCCTCAACATGGAGGAGCCCCGGGCCCAGGTGAAGGCGTTCGACAAGGCGTTGTTCGGCCACATCGGTGTCGCCATCTCCAACGCCAGCCGCGCGCTGGTGCTGGGTATCACCGGCGGACGACTGGCTTCGGTTCCCCGGGATCGGAACCGGCGCTACTACCGGGCCATCGCCCGCTACAGCGCGGCGCTGGGCTTTGCCTCCGACATCGCGATGCTGACCCTGGGCGGCAAGCTCAAGTTCAAGGAAAAACTGTCAGCGCGGCTGGGTGACGTTCTGAGCCAGCTGTACATTCTGTCAGCCATGCTCAAGCGGCACGCGGACCTCGGCAAACCCGTGGCAGACCAGCCCCTGCTGGACTGGGCCTGCCAGGACGCCATCGACAAGATCGAGACGGCATTCCGCGAGTTCATTCGCAATTACCCGATCCGTCCGGTGGCTTTCGCACTGCGCGCCGTGATCTTCCCCGTCGGCAGCTGGGCCAAGGCACCCACCGATCGGCTGGGTCACAAGGTCGCCGCCCTGCTGCTGTCGCCCAACGAGGCCCGCTCGCGGCTGTGTGAAACCGTCTATGCCGCCAACGTGCCCAACAACCCGGCCGGATTCATGGAAGCCGCCCTGCCCGACATCATCCGGGCCGAGCCGGTGGAGCGTAAACTGCTCAAGGCCGTTCGCAACGGCGACATCACCGCCGACCCCGAGGATCAGCTGACCCAGGCCGTCAAGGCCGGCATCATCAACGACGCCGACATGGAGCTGCTGATCAAGACCCGGGCCGCCACCGCTGAAATCATCGCAGTCGATGACTTCGACAGCGAGGAGCTGATGGCGGGTCAGGCCCAGGAGAAGCCTGAGCAACAGCCGCCTGTTGCGGCGTAGGGGAATAGCAACGGCTCTTCGCGGAGCCGGGCTTTGAAAAACCGGCGATACCGTCTTGGGTCGCCGGTTTTTTTTCGTGACTCCGTGACTCGGTGGCTCCGTGACTCGGTGGCTCCGTGACTCGGTGGCTCCGTGACTCCGTGGCTCCGTGGCTCCATGGCGTCACAGCGGCAGTCAACGGCCGCCAAAAGCTGCCATCGATTTCAATGGCATGTGAATGACTCTGAGCTGACTAGTTGCTGGTTCTGGCCGCGAAATGGGCGGTCTAAGGCATTAAATCCTCGGGCCAGGGGACAGTAACGCTTTGATAACTGCAGGTTGGCGTGGTCCACCCCAGGGCGGGCCAGGGAGGGTGCAGGGCGCGCGGGGCGAAGCTTAGGGGAGGCACTCACTTAAGTGCGTCTGATTAGCAGGCGGACGAGCAATCTTGACTCTGTCACCCGCTGTGACAACTACCCATTGCGCGTTCGCTGGACCCGTGATTGGATAAATCGTGGAGGTGAGCGCAATGCGTTTCCGTTTTGGTTTTCTCCTCGTCGGCATACTCGCCGCACATTCCTCGCAGTCTCAACTCACACCGGCTGGAAGCCAGATCGTGTTAGTGCCAATGGAGACTCAGGTATCTGAGCACCGACTTCTAGCTCACGATGGGCGACCATTGGCAATCTGGAGGACGACGGACCAGACCCATTTCGCGTTGCTCGATGCTGACGGCGCTCCACTGCACGAGCAGGCTATAGATTTCCGGGTCAACGCTGTCGCTTTCAATGGCAGCCAGCTTGCAGCTACTGACGATGAATGCGGCATCAATGTTTACGACGTCGAGTCGGGGTCGTCCGCCCAATTTACAGTAATCGAAGAGAACTGCACTGAGTTTTCTCACAGTCTTGCCTGGGTAGATGAGACCACCTTGGCCATAGCGCTCAATGAATGGATCCACGTGCCGCCTCGGGGAACACAGACAGTTGGTGTCGCGGGAATTCTCAACGTGGAGACACGGGAGTTTCTGGAGGTAGACCTTTTCCAGGGGTCGGAGCAACCAACCAGTTTTGGAGTCGGAGGCGTTTCGGCGCTTGATGGTCGCGTTATGTGGACTTACTCCGGATCTTCTCGCGTATTCGATGCGCTTTCCCTGGAGGCCCTGACCGATCCGATTCCTTTTTTGGAATCGTCGGAATATGAGGGTGAGATCGGTGCTCTGCTGTTGCCCGACGGCATCCTGCAAATCGGCTCGATTTGTGCAAATCAACGGTGCGGCCGACCCGTTTTTCAAATCAGAGCGCTGGACGGTTCGCTGTTTCCTGGGTTCGAAACGCCACGCCAAGTGGTCTCGGAGTTGATTTTCAGCAGCAATCCATCGCTGCGGGTGCCCATGGTGGATGTACGTCGATTGGGTGACAGGATTTTTTCCAGGTGGAAACTGAAACCCAAATTTGGATCTTCTTCCCTGGATGACTTCAGATTCAGTATCGTGACTACCGAGAACGGCGATCCGGCTGGAGACACAGACCCGCTGGCTGCGGTTCTCGACCGAGACTTTCTGTCCGAGCACGGCGTGCTTGCGGACGACATCGAAGTCACCTCCCTTGGGCCGAACCGGGTATTGGCGACCTGGCGCAACAGAAACGACCGGGGAGTGCCCGTTCTCGGCCTGAATGCACGCGTGTTTGAGTCATTTGCCGGTTCCGATGATTTGCCGGATGATCCGTTGCGCCTGGACGTCGTGGGCGCTTGCGGCGAAACCATCGCTTGGGTCGTCCCTGACGTTCGAGGTTCGAGCGAAACACTATCGAGATTCGAAGTCAGGGTCGGCAGCCCCGACAGCGCAAACGCTGCGCCGGCAACGCAGTCGGAACAGGTCGCTGGACTGGCTGAGACAGGGACCACTTATTTTCTGGTGGAGTCTGCCACAGGCCAGGTGGTCGATTCAGAAACCATGAGTTTTCGCAACTGCATCCATCACCTTGCCGGTGAGCCACTGACGCCGCCGAACGAGAGAGGTTTGTTTTCAAGCCGCATCACGTGGCGAACGCGTCCGGGGATCGCCGAAATCATTGAAGTCAGGATCGGGGACCCGGAAGGCCCCGTATTTGCCCGCAGTCGAGATTTTCCGAAATCCCAGGACACCGGTGAGTGGGTTAGAGACGGCATGGTCTTTCTGATGGTCGATGCACAGGAGCCGCGCCAGGGAAACGTCTATGGCATCTGGGTTGCGCGACCCAGCGAGTAGGACCCAAGTCGTGGGAAGTGTCCGCTTCGGGTTGTGGATTCAGACGTTACCGCGGTAATTTCCAATTTGGGTCGCACTCAGACGTTACCGCGGTAACGTCCAACTGGCTGTTCACGGCCAGGAGCGGAAATCCGCTATT
>JAAUYH010158594.1_pt1 | contig 21468 bp, 21 predicted proteins | sample 7278061 | NCBI WGS metagenome assembly JAAUYH01 (sample SAMN14350203, study PRJNA611818) | marine sediment metagenome | isolation source: surface marine sediment (0.6m) | place: French Polynesia: Moorea | collected 2018-08 | reverse complement strand
CGTAGGTAACTTTGCAGTTGAGTTCGATGTGTTGGCGCAATTGAAAGCGATCGGCAAAAGCATTGAGATAATCCCGCATATTTTGCGCGCTGGGAAAGTCAGGGTAGTCTTCCGGCATCGGAAAATGACTGAATTGAGTAATTTTTTTAGAAGAGATAATATGAGCAGTTTCGTAGACCCCGTGATACCAATTACCACCAATATCGTCGCTAGCATCGACTTGATCGTAGAGAATATTGGCTGCTTTGAGGGCTTGGGCTATACACAATCCGGTAAAACCAGCTCCAATAATTAATAGTTTATTTGCAGTTTGCGATCGCTGTCGATCGCCGGGCCAAGTCTTCATATTATTCTCATTTAGTTGGGCAAGTAAAAAAATATTTTGAAATCTTCAAAAGTTATTCTTAAACATTTTATAATCTCATTTCAGACTCGCAACTTCAAGCTTGCGATCGCTCGTCAGTGGTTTATTTTTAAAATTAGGATATTGGCGATCGATGTGATGGGCTTTTTTAACTATTGACTCGAAGTTAAGCATAGTGCGATCGATTTTGTAAAAAATTTCATCTGAACCGATTAAATGAGTTTGGGGTAATTTTTCTCCCATTTCTTTGAGAACTAAACCGATCGGCACGTTAATTCGGTCTTGAAGTTGAATATATTTGGCTAAAAGGGGTGCAAAAGCACTGACGATCGAACCTATTGCACCTCGAGGTTGATACCAAAGAGCAAAATACAATCCTTTATAATCGTCTAGAAAACAATCTCCATAACATTTAACTACTGAACCTTCAACTCTTTCCAATTCTGGAGCTAAAAAGGGATAAGCTACTTTATACCCAGTCCCACAAACGATCGTGTCAATTTCTTCGCGAGTACCATCGACAAATTCTACTTCTTGTCCGTCTAATTTTGCTACTCCTGGTTTAGCAATAATGCGACCGTGTTTTATATAGTAGGGAACTTCACTATTAATGGTCGGATGTTTTTCAAAAATTCGGTGTTTGGGTTTAGCAAGTCCGTAACTTTCATGTTCGCCAAAACTAAAGCGAATCACTAAGTAGGTCATTAATCTTTGATACCAGATCGGGCTGGGTTTGGTACTTTTTTTACCCAGATCTGAGACCGGAGTACCTGCAAAAGTCTTGGGAATAAACCAAACAGATTCTCTCATGCTCATGACGCATTTTGCTCCGACTCTGGCTGCTTCTGCGGCTAAGTCGCAAGCTGAATTTCCCGCACCAATCACTAAAACTTTTTTCCCGCGCAGTTGCTCGGGTCTTTTATAATCTTTGGAATGAATTATTTCGCCGCTAAATTCTCCTTCAAATTTAGGAAAACGCTTGCACCAATGGTGTCCGTTGCACATTAAGACACCTTTATAAATTCTTTGTTCGCCATTTGCAAAAGTCACTTCCCAGAGATTATCTTCTACCGGCCGCACGTAGGTAACTTTGCAGTTGAGTTCGATGTGTTGGCGCAATTGAAAGCGATCGGCAAAAGCGTTAATATAATCTCGCATATTTTGCGCGCTGGGAAAGTCAGGGTAGTCTTCCGGCATCGGAAAATGACTAAATTGAGTAACTTTTTTAGAAGAGATAATATGAGCTGTTTCGTAAACCCCGTGATACCAATTACCACCAATATCATCGCTAGCATCAACTTGATCGTAGAGAATATTGGCTGCTTTGAGGGCTTGGGCTACTCCTAACCCAGCAAAACCAGCTCCAATAATTAATAGTTTATTCTGAGTTTCTGCTATTTTTGAATTGTTAACAAAGGTCATCATTCTAGGTTGTTTTTTTATTTTTTTGTACGAATCTATCGCTAATCCAGTCTAACAATCCAGGAAAATATTGTTTGATGATATAGAGACTTTTGGCAAAGAAATCGGGAAATACGTGAAATTGGTTAAGTTGAATTCCTTGAATCGTTCTTTCCATTACTTTAGCCGGATTTGTAATCAAGCGATCGGGTAAATTTCCTGCTTCTAAAGCTTTTCCATAACGTTGAGATTCTAAAATTGGCGTGCGACTGAAAAAGGGGTAAACAACGGTAACTTTGATATTGTGTTCTTTGACTTCATTAAAAAGTCCTTCGCTAAAGCCGCGCAAACCGAATTTACTGGCATTATAAGAAGCCATTCCCCCCGCACCGATCCAACCAGCAACCGAAGAAATATTGACAATATGTCCTTTACCTCGGGCGATCGCATCGACAATATAAAGAGAACTCAATCTCATCGGGGCTAAAAGATTAATTTCCATCAATTTTTGCCATTTTTCGGCGGGAACTTCATCCATGCGCCCCAATAATGCTATTCCGGCATTGTTAATTAAAATATCGACCGGCCTGTCTAATTTTTTAATGCGATCGTAGAGATTTTGGCAGTTTTCGGACTGAGAAAGATCGCTTTCTAAACAAGCAATTATTTCTCCAGTGGTTACTTCACTTGTAATTTTAGCGGCGCGCTCTTCGAGAAGAGCGAGATTAATATCGGTCAGGATCAAAGAACTTCCGGCCTGTAATAATTGACGAGTAAGTTCTTGTCCGAAGCCTCCTGATGCGCCAGTCAAGATGACAACTGCTCGATTTAAATCGGTCATAGTGATTATTTTTGCGGTTTTACTCTTGATTATCGATCCAAATAGCAAGAATATCGATCTGTAATGATCTTTTGTGTTCATGTTTCAAGCTATTTTAAATTTTTTCTGGATAGTTCCTTTAATTGTCAGTACCTTGGGTTTTTCCCTCAGTCTTTGGATTGTTATTCCCGCACCGAATATGTTTTTATTGCCTTTGGGGGTAGGCGCGCCGGAAGTCAGCCCTTTACTGATTATTATTAATACGATCGCCCTGATCCTATCTGTTTTTGTGAATAATAGTTGGTTTTTCTGGCCGATTTTTCTGGGTAGTTTATTTGGTTTATGTTTGAGTTTGCTGCCATCGATCCAGTTTCGCAGTGCGAGCGATCGCTTTGCTGTTGAAATGGAAAATGCTTTGGGAAAGAACTATTTAGAGAGTATTCCCGAAGATGTCAAAAATCGAATGCGATCGCACCCTTTTATCTTGAAAGATTTTTTTCTGGGTCTTCCCAAACCAGAAGTTCGCATCGACAGGGGCATTATTTTTGCTAGTCCCGATGGAGTCGATCTGAAAATGAACCTTTATCGCCCTCTAGAACTGGGCAAATACCCCGCTTTGGCGATCGTTTATGGTGGAGCTTGGCGGAGCGGAACTCCTGACGGCTACGAGGATTTTAGTTGCTATATGGCGGCTCGAGGCTATTCGGTCATCGCAGTTGATTATCGTCACGCACCTAAGTATAAGTTTCCGACCCAACTCGAGGACGTAACTACAGCTTTGCACTACATTCGCGATCGCGCTGAGGAGTTAGAAGTAGATCCTCAAAGAATGGCGGTTATGGGGCGATCTGCTGGGGGTCATCTGGCTCTTTTGAGTGCCTACCAACAAGGTGCTATTCCGGTTCGTGGGGTAGTAAAATATTACGGCCCGGTTAATTTAGCAAAGGGATATTACGATCCTCCAGTTCCTAATCCAATTAAGAGTGCAAATGTTTTAGAAAACTTTTTGGGTGGAACGCCGGAAGAGTTGCCAGAACTTTATCAACAAGCTTCGCCCATTACTTATACCAGGCCAGATCTGCCACCTACTCTATTAGTTTATGCCGGTCGCGACCATTTAACGCAACCTAAGTTTGGCAAAGAATTAGAGCAGAAGTTAAAAGCAAGTCAAAATTTAGCGATTCGTTTAGAAATTCCTTGGGCCGAACACGCTTTTGACATTATTTTTTCTGGACTTAGCAATCAGCTTGCTTTGTATTATACCGAACGCTTTTTGGCAGCAATTTTAAAATCAAATTAATCGATTCTCAATTTGTAAGGGAAGATTGCATAAACATCTTTGGGGTCTTTTAAACCTCGCCAAATTGCTAAATCTTGTTTGATTTTTATCAGTTCGGCAGTTAGAGGATCGGCATTTTTTGCTTGTTTTTGAATGCTTGATTCTGATAATTCTTTTAAGAATCTTTCGCCAAAACTTTCAAATTTTGGATATTCAACCACTCGCCAATTAGTGCCTAATTCTGCTTCTTTAGCTGCATAAGCGATCGCAGCTTCTAAACCTCCTAATTCATCGACTAAACCGATTTCTTTAGCATCTATTCCAGACCAAACTCTTCCCCTAGCAATTTCGGCGACTTTTTCTTTAGGTAAATTGCGAGATGTTGCTACTTTATCGAGGAATAAATCGTAAATTTGATTGACGTATTTTTGAAATATTTTTAATTCTGCTTCTGTTTTCGGTCGGGTAGCAGTCCCGAGATCGGCAAATTCTCCGATTTTAACTGTATCCCAAGTAATCCCGTTATTATTGCTGATTTCTTTGAAGTTAAATAAAGCCCCAAAAACGCCGATCGATCCGGTAATAGTATTGGGTTCGGCAAAAATGTAATTCGCACCAGTTGCAATCCAATAACCGCCAGAAGCAGCCACATTTCCCATCGAAACTATAACTGGTTTTTCTTTGGCGATTAGTTTAATTTCCCGTAAAATAATTTCTGAAGCGGTCGCACTTCCTCCAGGACTGTTTACCCGAATTACTACTGCTTTTACTTGCTTATCTTGACGCAATTTACGCAATTCTCTAGCAAAGCTTTCTCCTCCTATTTGTTGTACGTCACCTTCACCCCCGACAATATTGCCTTGAGCGTAGATCACCCCTATTTTATTTCTCGAGCTTTTTTCTTTGTTAACTTCGCTACTATAACCAGCTAGAGAAATTTGACGAAATGTATTATTTTTGCGATCGCTGTAACCTAATTTTTTGAGGTCTTCAATTACTTCATCGAAATAGGCTATGCGATCGATTAAACCGGCTTTTTTAGCTTCTTCTGCTGTTAAAAAACCACTCTCATCAGTAATCTTGTTTAACTGTTTTAAATCGATGGATCTGCTTTTACTTACCCCTGTAATAAATTCTTGCCAAATATCTTCTAATAATGCTTCGGTTTGTTCTTTATTCTCTTGGCTAAAATCTTTTCTAATCAATGGTTCTACTGCTGATTTGTAGTCGCCAACTCGAACTATTTGCACACCAATACCGTATTTTTCAAAAGCTCCGGCGAAAAACATGGTTTGAGAGGCTAAACCATTGATTTCCATAGTTCCCATCGGGTTGAGAATTATGCGATCGGCAACGGAACTTAAATAATAACTTCTTTCGCTCCAATCGTTGTCATAAGCAATAATTTCTTTTCCAGCAGCGCGAAATTCTTCTAAAGCGGAGCGAACTTCTTTTAATGTAGCGTAACCTGTTGCTCCGTCTGGCCCCCTACCATCTAAAAATATCGCGTTGATGCGTTTGTCTTTAGTTGCGGCTTCAATTGAATTTAATGTTTGACGCAGTGAAAGTATGTTAACTCGTTCTCCTGAAATAACATCTCCTAAAGTCGATGTTGGTTTAATATCGGCGATCGTAGTTGCTAAATCGATTACTAAGACCGATTTATTTTTGACTTTTACTGTTTCTGTTGTTTGTGCTGTTGATATGAGTAAAAATACTAATCCACTAATGCCGATAGTTAAAAATAAAAATATTCCTACCATAGTGCCGATTACACTGGCAAGAGTTTGTTTAATGAATTTTCCCATCTGTTTAGTATTCTTTGCTTAAGGTTCAGAGCTGCCGGTAACTGATTTCTTTCCCTTACGTATTATTCCCAGTTACGTTCTTCATCTTAACTCGATCTTTTACATTATTTTTTGGATCGATTCGGAGTTTTGCAGTTCCTCTAAATTTCTATTTCCAGTACAAAACAATACGGTAGTTAGTTCTGCGATTAACAATTCTACTAATTCGTCGATCGCATCGGTTGATTCTGAGGCTGCTTGTAAAAATGGAAATGCTAACCCGGCTAAATCTGCTCCTAGGGCGATCGCTTTGGCTGCTTCGATGCCGTTTCGCAACCCTCCTGAAGCTATTAAGGGTACGTTAGGATCTAAGCGGCTAATGCTTTCAATACATTCTGCTGTGGGCAATCCCCAATCGGCAAAGCTTTTGCCTAATTTACGTTGCAAGCTATTTTCGGCTCTTTCACTTTCTACTTTGGCCCAGGATGTCCCTCCCGCACCTGCTACGTCGATCGCTTTTACGCCAATTTCGATTAACTTGCGGGCAATCTTTGCTGAAATTCCGTTACCTACTTCTTTGACGATTACGGGAACTGGCAACTTACTGCATAAAACTTCGATTTTGTCAATAATTCCTTTAAAATTAGTATCGCCGCGAGGTTGAATGCATTCTTGAAGGGGATTTAAATGCAAAATTAGCGCGTCTGCTGCGAGAATATCGACGACTCGCAAGCATTCATCTAAACCATAGGTATAATTGAGCTGCACCGCTCCTAAATTAGCAAATAAAGGAATGTCTGGGGCTACTTCTCTAACGGCAAAAGTATCTGCTAAATCTGGATTTTCGACTGCTATCCTTTGGGAACCGACACCCATCGCTATTTGATATTTCTGTGCTATTTCTGCAAGTCGATAATTGATTGTTTTGGCTGTTTGAGTTCCTCCCGTCATCGAAGAGATTAATAGGGGTACTCCTAATTTTTTCCCTAAAAAAACCGTACTCAGGTCAATTTCGTTGCGATCTAATTCTGGCAAACAACAGTGGGTAAAACGATAGCGATCGAAACCGTTAGTTAAACGATTAAATTGCACGTCTTCTTCCAGACAAATCCTGATGTGGTCGGCTTTTCTGACTTGGATATTAGGTTGATTCACCGATCGCTCTTGACTTAGCATAAATTAACGATTTTGTATTATCTCACACAATTGCTCTGGAATTACACTTTAATTAATTCAACTCCATCTTTTTTGTCTATTGCTTGGAGATAGACTTTTACTTTTTCTTCTTTGGCTGTGGGTAAGTATTTTCCGGTAAAATCAGGATGAATTGGTAAGTCTCGGTGACCGCGATCTACTAAGACTAGCAAGCGAATTTTCGCCGATCTGCCGTATTCTGTAACTGCATTTAAAGCAGCGCGGATCGTCCGACCGGAATAAATTACGTCGTCTACTATAATGACTGTCTTACCGGTAATATCTCCAGGGATTTCTGTTTTTGCTGGGGTACGGGTGGAAATGCGATCGAGGTCGTCGCGATAAAATGTAATGTCGATCGCTCCTACTGGAACTTGAAATCCTTCTAATGCTGCAATGCGATCGCCGATCGATATTGCTAGGGGAACTCCTCTGGTATAAATTCCCAGCAATACTATTTGGGAAAGATCTCCTGATTTTTCGACTACTTCGGAGGCCAAACGGTTAATCGTTCGGCGAATTTCTTCCGCAGAAAGTATTTCAATTGTTTTTTCAGCCATAGGTTGCTCCCAGAGGTCAGAGGTCGCAGATCGCAGGTCTTTTATTAATAACTGCTCTATCGAACTCGATCTCGATAAAGAAATATTATATTTTATTTTCAAAAGTTAAACATCGCTCTGTCAAAAATAATCCCACCCAAGCTTGTCTAATTTTTTTGTAACCACTTAACAATATAATAAATCATCGATTAATCTCTGGATCTTTATTTGCTTTTTGCTGAGATAATTAGTTTTTAAAAGTGGTATTTCTTCAGTCAGATTTTTTAATTATGGAACGCATTTGGGAGCGGATCGAAGCTTGGTTAAAAATAAATGCTCCAGAAATTTTAAATCGTTTAGAACCTGGAGCAAGTGAAACAGAGATCGAAAATACAGCAGCTATTTTAGGTGTATAATTTCCTGAAGATTTTCAAGCATCTTATCTCATTCATAATGGATTAGAAAAACGCAATTATAGTTGGATAAATAGTTGGGAATTCCTTGGTTTAGAAAGAATAATCGAAGAATGGAAAGTGTGGAAAGAATTATTTGATGCTGGAGAATTTGACGATCCCGAATGTTTCAGTAGCTATTGCGAACTAGATAGAGTAATAAAAATAAATTATTGGTGGAATCCGAAATTGATTCCGATAACTTATACCAATTTGCAAAAATAGCAAAATACATAGCGATTTTATTTAAAAATATGAAAAAAGTTGAAAAAGCTTGTATTGTCTGACCCCTGCTCCGCTTGCCGCACGAGGAGCGCAGCGACGACCTCTCTGACTCCTGACCTTTTTACCTGCATTAAGTATCTTATTACTTTTGAAAAATGGTATTACGATGGGGCTGGAAATCAGGATTGTTTGGATTTAGATCCAGATATTAATGGTAATTACGGGCAAATTATTACTTTGTGGCACGATTGTGACGATCGCGAATTAGTTGCTTTCAATTTTCGTTCTTAGCTGGAAAAAATTGCCCAAGATCTAGAAAATGGAGTTTATATTTATAACCAGAAATATAATTATTTAGAAGAAGCTTAAGGCGATCGCTAATAATTGTTTTCAGATACTTTGCTTAGCAAAATAACTAATTAATTGGGATACCATTTTCTTGCATATAATTTAACAACCAATTAGCCATAGTAGCGCGACGGGCTTGCGTCGGGGTAAATTCGCCTATTTTATAACCTTGAAAACCCAATTTTTCCTTAAGAAGCTGTTTGTTTGGTTTGGGAATAGAACGAGTTAATTTAACGGTTGGGGGGCGATCGGCGATAAAATCGGGAGGCTCTGGATATTGCGATCGCCATTCTTCAGAGACGTTACTATTATCCCAAGTATTTTCTAGAGAATTATAGCGATATCCTAAATAATGCCAAACCAATTGATTTACAGTGCGATCGTCAATTTCTGCTTTAATTATTGCCCAGATGGTTTCTGTATTTAGCGGTGGTAATTCAGACATAGTTTCAATTTGCTAATGAAAAAGCCCCAAAAATGGCAGGTCGTATTTATTTTACTCCTTGGCGTAGTTAGCGTATCTAGTGCGGCTATTTTCGTTCGTCTAGCTATGGCCGCAGGAGAAGGGGGAGGAGTTGATTTCAGCTTGTTTTTAGCTGCTTCTCGTCTGCTGGTATCTGCACTGGTAATACTGCCATTGTGGAAGAATATTGCCAAAGTCAAAGTGAATTTTAAAGCCTATTGGTATGCTGTTGGTGCTGGAATCTCTTTGGCGGTTCATTTTGCTGTTTGGATTAGTTCGCTATCTTTTACTTCGATTGCAGCTTCAACAACTTTAGTAACTACTAATCCTATTTGGGTGGCAATTTTATCTTGGTGGCTATTAAAGGAAAAACCGAGTAAATTGACGATCGCGGGGATTTCGATCGCTATTTTGGGGTCAATAGTCATTGCTTTTGGCGATCGAGCAGCAACCGCAGCATATTCTAACCCGTTATTAGGCAATTTACTGGCATTAACTGGCAGCATTTTTGTCAGTTGCTATTTGCTATTCGGTCGTTTGGCACAACAAAATGGATTGAAGATTGATATTTACGCTGCGATCGCATATACTACTGCCGCGATCGTTTTATTTCCTTTCCCTATTTTGTTTGGTTCGGGATATTTGAGCTATGAAACACCAGTTTATTTTTATGTTTTTTTAATGGCAGTTGTCTCGCAATTAATCGGTCATACTAGCTTTAATTGGTCTTTAGCTGTAATTTCTCCGACTATAGTGGCTTTAGCACTATTATTTGAGCCGATTTGTGCTAGTTTCTTCGGTTTTTTATTTTTTGCTGAAGTTCCCTCTTTATTGGTATTGTTGGGAGGAGCGATCCAACTTCTAGGAGTTAGCTTTGCCGTTATTGGCGATCGCAGACTGGGTTAAAATTGCCTCGATCTCGATAAGGCGATCTCTTGCTTAAAATCTTCTAATCACCTACTATGTTCGAGATTAAAATTAAAGTTAGCTTGAGAGTTAATCGGAGAGATATATTGAAGTTAAACTAATTTGAGGGCAACAAGCAATTAAACTCTAACTAGATTCATCGATTTCGATAGTTAAGATTCTGATGATTTCGTGGCTCAAATCTATCAACAAAATCCAAAAACGAACTAATCGCTCGATCTAAAATCAATAAAGACTAAAGATTTCGGGGCGATCGAGGATCGACTATAATAAACAGCTAAGTTTGGAGGCACTAATGCAATTTGTAATTGGCGGTATTGTTGGATTTTTGGTTGGTGCGGCAGTTTTGTTCTTCATGCAAAAGAGCAAAATAGATCGCAAAGAAAAACAGTTACAACAAATGCAGAAAAAACTGGAACAATCCGAACAAGAACACCAGACTAGACTGCAAAATACCATAATGTCTTTGCAAGAAGAGAGCGAACTTAAGGCTCTCGAAGCGACGGATAAGGCTAAGCTTGAAACTCAAGATTTAATTAAAAAATTAGAAAAAGAAAATATCAATAAAATTGAAAGTTTAGAACGAGCCAATTTAACGGATATTGAAGAGCTTGAAAAATCTCATCAAGCTACAATTCAAGAGCTACAAGATTCCCACCGAGCTAAAATTCAAGAATTAGAAGAGTCTCACAAAAAACAATTAGAAGAGACAGTTAATTCTGTCAAAGAAGAATACGAAAATCAATTAAAACAATTCGATATTTCTAGAGAAGAACTCAAAAATAAAACCGAAAACTTTGACGAATTTTTAGAAGGACTTCCATCAATTGATTCTCTTGATTTTGATGAAGCAGAATTAAGCGGCATATTGATGGGATCTGATGACCCCAATTCTTTATCTGATGCTACTGAAGCAGGAATAAAAGAATTGTTTAAAATTGGCTCGGAAGACGCAAATCTGAATGAAGTAGATCCGATAACAGACGATACTGATGAGATTCAACAACTGGCAGATTTCTTTGAAGATTTACCTTCCTACGATGAAGAATCATTAGACTTAGAAGGTTTAACAAACTCTACGGAGAATAAAAGTGATTCTGTTTTAGACGAATTAAATCTAGAGCAAAAACCTTTAGAAGAAGAAATAAAAAGGCTGAGCGATTTATTGGACGCGTTTCCCACAATTTCTGAAGAAGAAAACGGCAATACTAATAATAAAAATAACAACAACAAATAGGAAAAATCAAACCCGATTTTAAAAAAATAAATATTAAACTATTAAATTTAATTTAAAAGAATTAAATGTCGATCGCAGTTTTGCTTGACTGTATTGATATTTTACTGCTCAATTTAAATCTGTCCTCCACAGCAAACAAGATTTGAATTGCTTGGAAAAAATAAATGGAAATTGGGTGTTTTTGGCGATCGGTTTCGAGCAAAATATCGTTTTTAAGGCTGTATCTTTTCGATATTGCCAGATTTAATCCAGCCTTCTCGTCCTGTTTGCACTTCACGAATTTTTTGCCATCCGACGCTGACATCTTCTTTGAGAACTACAATTAAACTATTGTATGCTATTCCGCCAAGACGCGCCGATTGAGTAGTAGGGCCTGCACGCAAAACCAAGCCTTGAGGCCAAGTAACTCTAGCGCGATATCCTTCTGAGGCAAAAGCCACTTGAGTGGCAATAGGTTTTGCTTTTGTCTGGATAGGAATAGTTTGAGCTGAGATACTTCTCGTTTTTTCTTCGGGAAATATGGGTTTTTCCGGGACTATTGTCATTTTGGTAAAGAGATAATAGGCTACACCAACCGCGCTTCCACTCAAGATAACAATACCGAGGAAAAAACCCAGAACAAACTGAAAGAAACCTGAAATAGTATTGCTTTTCACTATAAAAATACTTAGTCCTAACTATTGAAGTTTACTTTAAAAGTGCCACTTTGTTTAGAAGCCATGCGAGCCTTACCCGCAGCAGCCCAGTTTTGTAAAAACTCAATTTGTTCTTTAGCTGTTTGGGCTAAAGGAACTATCTGGCTGGCTGATTCTAAAATATCATCATTAGTGAAATCGCGATTTTGGCTGAAACCAATATGCATCGCTTCGATTATAGTTTGTTCTATTTCAGCTCCAGAGAATAATGGGGTTTCGTAAGCAAGCCGAGAAATGTCATAATTCTTTAGATTGTGAGGTCTGACGCGAGACAAATGAACTTTAAAAATTGCTTCTCTTTCAGTTTGACTGGGCAGACCAACAAAAAATATCTCGTCAAAGCGTCCTTTGCGTAACATTTCTGGGGGTAATGCGCGGACGTTGTTAGCTGTAGCCACGACAAATACCGGGGATTTTTTCTCTGCTAACCAGTTAATAAAAGTTCCGAACACTCTGCTAGTAGTTCCCGAGTCGCCTTTACCATCAATACCGGAAAAAGCTTTATCAATTTCGTCGATCCAAAGAATACAAGGAGCGATCGCCTCGGCCAAATTAATTGTCTGACGGGTACGAGATTCGCTTTCTCCGACCAAACCACCGAACAAGCGACCGATGTCGAGACGCAACAAGGGTAAATGCCAATGATGGGCGATCGCTTTGGCTGTTAAAGATTTCCCCGTGCCTTGAATTCCGACCAATAACAGGCCGCGAGGGTAGGGTAGACCGTAAGCTCTAGCTCGCTCGGAAAAAGCTCCTCCACGACGCAATAACCAGTCTTTGAGGTTATCTAATCCGCCGATATCGGAGATTTGTTCTTTGGCGGGATAAAAGTCTAAAATTTGAGTCTGACGAATTGATTGACGTTTTTCTTCTAATACTAGTTCGATATCTTCTGGTTGCAGCTGGCCCGAAACTGCGATCGCCCTGGTTAAAACTCTTCTAATTCTTTCTAAAGATAGCCCTCGAGCCGTATTTACTAATTCGTCTAATTTTTTGTCGGCTAGATTTTGTCCTACTGAAGCAAGCAGTCTTTGCACTTCTGTTTTGATTTCTACGGTTGTCGGTAAAGGAAATTCAATTACCGTAATTACTTCGCTCAATTCTCTAGGAATGTTAATTTCTGAAGAAACGATCGCGATATTTTTGGGAGCTGATTTTAAAAACCTGGCTAAATTACGCAATTTGCGAGAGACTGAGATATCTTCTAAAAAGCGTTGAAAATCTCGTAAAATAAAGATCCCCCCGGCACTTTGGGGGAGTTTTTCCGGTAATTCTAAGGCTTGTAGGGGGTTGCGTTTGCCGAAGCCTTGATAGTTGGGATTATTTTGGTAGCCTTCGACAAAATCCCAAATATAAACGGGGCGATCGCCGACTGCTTTTGCCGAAAGTGCGATCGCGGCTTCTACTCTTTCTTCTTCGGGAGTGGCAACGTAAACGAGCGGATAGCAAGCTCGCAGTAACAGTTGAAACTCTTGATTAAAAGTCATTTTTTCGATTTTTCTGTTCTCGATCGTTGTTTTTTTCGGTTTTGTTTAAGCTGGCGGTCGCGCGCGATAATCAGCCTGAGAATTTTTCTTTTAATGCGGCCAAACTTGCCCAACGACTGTCAACTAGAGGATCGGTGTTTTCGGTTCGGAGATCTGCTGCTCCGGGGCATTCTTCACCGCATAATTGACGCATGGGCATTGCTAGGGATAATTGTTCGTACAGCCAGGATTCTGGTTCAAAATACCCCCAAGGAGAGAGTTTTTCGGAGAGATCTTCTAAAGGAATTTCTCGTTCGACAAACTTGGCTATTTCATCGGCATTATCTTCTAGCCAAATTATTTCGGAAGTATCGACAGATAAGCGATGATTGTAATTAGCCAAACAGCGATCGCAAACGACCGTAATAATTGTTTCTGCTTTTGCACTCACTTCTAAATAAGTGCCTCCGTGAGTTATGACGATCGCTCCTTTGACTGGGGTTAAGGTATTTAAACCGGCAATCGGCTCATCTAGGGTTATTTCCTCGGTTCTATCTGGTGCTTTGAGTAATTGAGGAATGTAGATAACTTCCATTTTTGGTAAAATCTCCTACTAATTCCCATTTTAGAATTTAGCGAAGGCGAACTACTAAATGTCTGTTTGGTTCTTGCCCTCGACTTTCAGTCGCTAAGTCTTCTGAATCTTTTAATAAAGTGTGAATTTGACGGCGTTCTGCTGAAGATAAGGACTCGATGGCAACTTCATTCCCTGTTTGACGTACCCTTGCGGCTACTTCTTCGATCAAGGCTGCTAACTCTTTTCTCCTTTTGGCGCGATAGCCGTCTAATTCAACTGTGAAGGAACTTTGTTCTTGGGGATCTGCACCAATATTTAACAAAGTGTTGGCTAAGTATTGAATCGAATCGATTGCTTCTCCTTTCGGGCCGATTAGTGCGTCTATCTGCTGTTGGTTAAAATCATTGCGATCGATCGTCAACCAAGGATTTTCTTGTTCTGAACTTGAGTCGATTTGTTCTACCGTTACTGAGGCTGGAACTCCCATTATTTCGAGTAGATTCTCCAACCACTCCTTACCTCGCTGGATTTGCCTCTCCCTCATACCGCCTCGATCTTTATGATGTTTTTTCTTTTTTCTTAGAACGTTTCTTTTCAAAAGGTAGTTCTTCTCTACCCCCTTGGCCAGTTTTCTTACGTTCTTCTTTTTCCTGTTGCTGTACTAGTTTTTGCAAGTTATCTGGTAGGGGTTCGCGCATCAAAAAGAAGGTTTGCCCGGTTTGGAAAACGTTAGCGACTACGATGTACAGTAAAACCCCTGCAGGTAAGGGGAAAAAGAGAAACATCCCACTGAAGATTACGGGAATAAACTTGTTAATTGCTTGTTGCTGTCCGGTGTTAGGTCCTGACTGACCGGTCAAGGTTTGGTTGACGTATAAACTAACGCCAAAAATAACTACTAAAGCGAGAATATCCCAATTGATCGCGCCGTTTTCTCCAGATACACCAACGCGCCCTAGCTTTTGGATGAAGAGAAATCCTTTTTCTGAAGCAATTCCGGGGATGGTGGCTTGAATTGTTGCGTCTCCGGGGGCGATCGCTTCTATAGTGCCATCTTCTTTGATGTTAATCCTTTCTTGCCCTTTAGTGACTTCCCATTTTGGCTGAATGTCTTTGTCTGGGTATTCTGCGATTAAGTTGTTTAAAGATTTGCCTGCTTCGGTTTGAAATTCGATCCTGCTTTCTTTGCCAACTACTAGTTGCTTTCCTGCTGGTAATAGGGCGGCAATTTTGTAGTGAACCCCGTCATCAACATAAATATTTTGAGCTTTAGTGCTGAAAGTTTGGGGCTGAACGAATTCCATTTGCTCGCGGGGCAATACTTGCACGTCTAGGGTGTAAGCAATGTCTGTAAATGGCGATCCCCTCAAAGTAGCAAACAATGCGAATAAAATCGGCATTTGTACCAACAACGGCAAACAACCCGCTAGGGGATTGCCGAATTCTTGCATTAATTTACCTAATTCTTCCCGTTGTTTTTCTGGGTTATCTTTATACTTGTTTTGAATTTCCTCTTGCCTTTTTTTCATCATTGGCTGAGTAATTCGCATTTTTCTGGCGTTGCGAATTTGCCCCGCATTGAGAGGAGAAACTGCTCCGCGAATTACTAAGGTGAGGGCGACGATCGCAAAACCATAGCTGGGCGTAATCCCGTAAAAGAAATCCAGGATTGGCAGCATGATGTTATTGGAAATAAATCCGATTCCAAAATCCATATCAAATCGAGCTAGCTGTTGGCTTTGTAAGGTTTTCTCAGTCTAATTTATCTAATATTTGCCGCTTGTGGCATAAAATCTAAATCTGGTTTAGCGATCGCTTAACATAACTATACAAATCAGTCTGGCGATCGCTGAGGTATTTAAGCGGTAATTGCTTCTTTCGATTTATCGGTTTTTTGTGCTGCTTTTTCGGCAATATATTCAGATACTTCTCTAAAATTAGGAATTGCTCGCAATTCTAAACGAGTTCTGTTTTTGAGGGTGATGACAATATCGCCCCATATGCCTATACCTCGAGGCATTTTGACAATTTTAACGATGTCTTTGTAAATGATATCAGTACGCTCGCGCCCCATCCATCCAGAAGTTATTGAAACGCGGCGATCGGTGATTAAATATCTCAACCACAAAGCTCTAACCACTGCGGCCACAGTTAAGGGCAAACAGATCACGGTAAATCCTAATAAAACGTTTATTATCAGATCGCCGATATGGGGGCCGCCTTCGTAAAACTTATTTTCTTTAATTGCCATTGATTATTTCTGCTTTTACTAACAACTGTTTTAATTCTCCCAGAAAATCTTTATATTCGCATTTTAAAGCTTGGGATCTTACTCCGATTATTATTTTCCAACCTGGAGGAATATTGGGCAGTAATTCTCTCATGACAGCTTTGATCTGTCTTTTAATCCGATTGCGAATTACTGCTTTTTTGCTGACTTTTCGTCCGATTGAAATTCCGATTTGAGGGGGGCTTTCTACCCGCTCTTTACCATCAACTGGATTTTTTTTCGCTTCTAATAGTGCCCGTAAAACTAAATGAGGAGTTTGGCGATACAGTCCCTTTTTATAGATTCGATCGAAATCACGTCTATGTTTGAGTCGATTAGCCCTAGGCAATCCCACGCCTTTTCCTCATTAAATAAGCTAATATTTCTTTTAATTATTTGCCAGCGAATCCTGCAATTGCTTGCTTGTTGGCAAGATTTATAATTTTCCTTTAAGTTTGAGAGCTTTTTTTCAAAGGCTCGTTTGCTTAAAATAGCTTATTTAAAAACTTTAAACTGCAAGGCGATGACGACCTTTTTTTCTTCTCGCTCTGATTACCTTACGGCCGTTACGATCTCGCATTCTAGCTCGAAATCCTGAAGTTCTTTTTTGCTTTCTATTTGTCCCGCCTAAAGTTCTTTTAGTCATTTAAATTCTCCTCTTTGTTTCTCGATTTTTTACGCACAAAAAGCCACAATCGATAATTATATCTCATATCGAGCTTGAAATCAAAAAAAATAGTGCGATCGGCGTAGGGGGGAGGCGTGGGAGGCGTAGGGAGCATCTTTGTAAGGTCAGAGGTCAGGGGGCTGCGCCTATGGTCAGGGGTCAGGGGTTAAAGTATAATAATCGCTCTACTAATTTGATACTAATAAAACAATTTTCAATCTTATTACCTCTGACCCCTGACCCCATTAATTACTGACTACTTGCTACTTGCTACTTGCTACTTTTGCCCTGTGCCCTGTTCCCTTGGAGCGTAGCGACGTGCCTCTTACCTCTTTAATTTCTAATTTAATCGACAGTAATAATCCAAGTGCCTACGTGTTGACGGATCGGCAGATCGTTGGCGGCAATTAGTTGACAATTGAAGTAAAATGTGCCTGCCCGGGAAGGATTTTTGACGTTGTGCATCACAATTTGCAATTTGTTGCTTTGGGTAATCTGTTCTTTGGGCACAATTTCGATAATGCGGCTTTCTTCATCCCAAACTACTTCTTCTAGTTCGATCGGCTTGTTTTTGATTCTGATTTCAATGCGATCTTCTTCAAATTTGCCATCGTAATAATCGGGATAAGTAATAAAAATCTTAGAAGCTCCCTGAATCATTTTTTTGGCGGGAATTGTTAATTTATAGCGTTCCCTTCTTTTCGGGCCGACATCCCACTCCAAGTAATAATTAAGGATATTTTCCCTGTCAACTCCGCCAAAAATAGTCAATCCAGAAGTGCTTTGTGCGGAAACGGGATTAGCTACAAAATATCCTAATAATGTCATCGGAAAAAGTAACAAAATCCAGGCTGAAGATTTCAATTTGAACATAGAGGTTATTAACTCAAAATAAGTTTTCAAGATCTTTGTCATTAAATGTTAATTAATGTTTGTCCTTTCGATCTCGGCTTACGCCTATTGGTGACGAAATTATAGAAAAAAAGTGCCAGAAGTCACAACGAATCTATAAAACAAGTTGAAGATAACTATTGTTATAGCGGAATCGACATAGGATGCAATTAAGTAGCGAAAGATTAGCTATTTACCGAGCTAGTCAATTATCCGAGTTGGGGAAATCTATATAGTTAGCGACTTATTTTCTGAGATAGATCTTATCCCTCAATCTAAATTTTCCTAGAAAAAAATAATGCTTATCTTTAACTTGGCTTTAAAAAATAGTTATTTTCAGCGTTCGAGCATTCGGTAACAAATATCTGTTTAAACCAAGCTAAGAAAAAGGAGCAATTATTTAAGAAAAAATTTAGAAAATTTGAGAACAAATCTTAAAATTACGAACTATGGTTCGAGTGACGTTTCATGAAACGTCCGTACAAAGTCGATAAGGAGAATGTATGACCGCAATCGTCACTAAAGAAAATGAAACGGGAGAGCAATCTGCTCTAGAAAACAAGAAAAAGATTGGTATTCCCAAAGAAATATATCCTCAAGAATGTCGCGTAGCTGCAACTCCCGATACCGTCAAAAAACTGCAAAAACTTGGTTTCAGTATTTTAGTCGAATCTGGCGCGGGAGAATTAGCTAATTTCCCAGATAAAGCCTACCAACAGGCAAATTGTCAGATAGTAGACACCCAAACCCTTTGGAGTCAAGCAGATATTATCCTTAAAGTGCGCGCTCCGCAACTGCACCCAACTTTAAATGTTGATGAAACTGAGTTACTCAGGGAAGGAGCAACTTTAATAAGTTTTATTTGGCCGGCTCAAAATCAGGAATTATTAGAAAAACTCGCCGCACGCAAAGCTACAGTATTGGCAATGGATGCCGTACCTCGTATTAGTAGAGCGCAAAAGCTAGATGCTTTGAGTTCGATGGCTAATATCGCCGGATATCGGGCTGTAGTTGAAGCGGCGAACCATTTCGGACGCTTTTTTACCGGACAAATCACTGCTGCGGGTAAAGTACCTCCTGCTAAAGTGTTAGTAATCGGTGCTGGGGTAGCGGGATTAGCTGCGATCGGAACTGCAAAAAGTTTGGGCGCGATCGTGCGTTCTTTTGACGTTCGTCCTGCTGTTAAAGAGCAAGTCGAAAGTTTAGGAGCAGAATTTTTACTTCTAGAATTTGACGAAGAAGGCACGGGTCAGGGCGGTTATGCCAAGATCATGAGTAAAGAGTTCATCGATGCGGAAATGGCTCTGTTCGCTCAACAAGCTAAAGAAGTGGATATTATTATCACTACAGCTTTGATCCCCGGTAAAAAAGCTCCTTTGCTAATTACCAAAGAAACCGCCGAAAGCATGAAACAAGGTTCGGTGATCGTCGATCTTGCTGCCGAACAAGGTGGAAATTGCGAGATTACTAAACCAAACGAAATTTACAACCATAATGGGATCACAGTTATTGGTTTGACCGACTTACCGAGTCGCATGGCTGCCCAGTCGAGTCAATTATACGGTACTAACTTATCTCACTTGCTCAAAGATATGGGCGGTGGTGAAAATTACAAGGTAGATCTCGAAGATGAAGTAGTGCGCGGTGCTTTAGTGCTTCACGAAGGTAAAGTAACCTGGCCGCCACCAAAAGTAGATCGCCCGGCCCCGGCTCAAACTGCACCGAAAACAGCAGCTAAAACTGAGGCGAAAGAAGAGAAAAAATCCGGCAGTCTTCGCAGTTGGATCTTAATATTCTGCGCTGGTTTGGCTCTTTTTGGCGTAGGAATGGGCGCGCCCGAGTCGTTCTTATCCCATTTAACAGTATTCGTCCTCTCTTGCTTTATCGGTTGGCAAGCAATTTGGAATGTTGCCCCAGCTTTACATACTCCTTTAATGAGCGTAACTAACGCGATTAGCGGGATCATCATCATCGGCGGTATGTTACAAGTTTCGGGATCGATCGCATCTGCGCCAACTATTTTAGGGGCTGTAGCTATTTTATTCGCCACTATCAACATCGCTGGTGGATTCGTGGTTACTCAAAGAATGCTGAATATGTTCCGCAAATAATTTTCGATCTCGTTAACCTTTACCGCAATTTTTTCCTTTGTTATGTCAGATAACTTATTAACAGTCGCCTATATCGGCGCGATCGCATTGTTTATTATCAGCGTTTGGGGTCTATCTAAGCCCGAAACAGCACCTCGAGGCAATATTTACGGCATTATCGGCATGATTATTGCCGTTGTCGCTACGGCTTTAAGCCATGAAGTAACTGGATACGGCCCTTTAATTATTGCGATTATTATCGGTGGAACTATCGGCGCGATCGCCGCCGTCAAAGTAGCTATGACCGGACTTCCCCAAATGGTGGGATTGTTTAACAGTTTCGTCGGTTTAGCTGCTGTTTTAATCGGTTTTTCGGAATTATTAAAACTAGATGGCACTTTAGTCGGTGTCGATCTCACGATCCACAAATTGGAAATCTTCATCGGTGTTTTTGTCGGTGCGATCACCTTTACCGGATCGGTTATTGCTTTTGCGAAATTACAAGGTTTAGTCACTAGCAGAGCTGTAATGCTTCCGGGCCGCCATTGGGTGAACTTAGCTATGTTCGTAGCTTGCGTTGGTTTTGGCTTTGAATTTATGTCAGTTGCCAGCACCGAAGCAATGATGTTGCCTTTGGCTGTTATGACTGCTATTAGCTCGATTTTGGGCATTAACATGGTGATGGCGATCGGCGGTGCTGATATGCCTGTGGTAATTTCGATTCTCAACAGCTATTCTGGTTGGGTAGGAACTGCTACTGGTTTCATGCTTTCTAACGACCTTCTGATCGTTACTGGTTCGATCGTCGGTAGTAGCGGCGCGATCCTCAGCTATGTAATGTGTAAAGCAATGAACCGCTCTTTCCTCAACGTTGTTTTGGGCGGTTTTGGCGAAGGTGCGACCCCTACTGGTACTGGAGCTAAAATTGAGGGCGAAGCCACTCCTACAACTGCTGCAGAAACCGCAGAATTGTTAAGAGACGCTCAGAGTGTAGTTATCGTACCTGGTTACGGAATGGCCGTAGCTCAAGCTCAACATGCCGTATCCGATATTACAAAATTCTTAAGAGCGCGCAACATTAACGTTCGTTTTGGTATCCACCCAGTAGCTGGAAGAATGCCAGGTCACATGAACGTACTTTTAGCTGAGGCTAATTTACCCTACGACATCGTTTTGGAAATGGACGAAATTAACGATGATTTCCCTAAAACCGATGTAGTTTTGGTAATTGGTGCTAACGATACTGTTAACCCCAGTGCTTTAGACGATCCTAGCAGCCCGATCGCGGGTATGCCCGTCATGGAAGTTTGGAAGGCTGATGCTGTAGTTGTTTTCAAACGCAGTTTGGGTAGCGGCTACGCGGGTGTTGGCAATCCTTTATTCTTCAAAGAAAATACTTTCATGCTCTTCGGTGATGCCAAGAAGAATGTTAATGCTGTTTATGCTGAGTTAACTCATTCTGCTCCTGAAACCGTTCAAGAGACTGTTTTAGTAGCTTCTTAGAAATTTGCAGCCAGAGGGCAGATGGAACAGAATTATCAGTTCTGTATTTCCTGCCCTTATTTTTTTTATACTTTAGACAATAATAAATATTATCAGTAAAATTTCATTGAAATATTGCTCGATGCGATCGCACTTTAGTAAGTATCATACTATTTTTTTTAAAATTACTTTGAATTAATTAAAAGGGAAAAGGGAATAGGCAATAGTTGCCTTCAGCCAGAGACCGCTCATTAGAAAATTTTCTAGAAATTTGTTTTGTGTGGCTTTTTTCTTG
>JAAUYH010064627.1_pt1 | contig 21469 bp, 21 predicted proteins | sample 7278061 | NCBI WGS metagenome assembly JAAUYH01 (sample SAMN14350203, study PRJNA611818) | marine sediment metagenome | isolation source: surface marine sediment (0.6m) | place: French Polynesia: Moorea | collected 2018-08 | reverse complement strand
GGCTCGCTGTAGCGTTCCCTGAATGGCCTGGGATACAGCCGAACCAGGGCGGCATAGCATCGCCGAACCCTTCTCGCTTTATCGGCCAGCATGTGCGCGCCCCGCCTGGGCCACGGCCAGGACTTCCCGGTAGCGCTGCAGTTCTGCGTCGAGCGATTCCTGGCCTTTCCCGGTGATCTCGTAGTAAACCCGCCGCTGGTCATCCAGTTCCGGGTCCACCCGCTTACTGCTTTCGCGTATCAGGCCGGCGTCGGTCATGCGGCGAATAGACCCGTACAGCGTGCCTGGGCCCATGTTCACCTTGCCGCTGGAATCCGCCTCCACCTGCTTCATGATGGCGTAGCCGTGCTTCGCGCTGGAGGACAGTGCCAGCAGGATATGCAGCACAGCAGGGGTCAGGGGCGTATTGGCGTTCTTGCCAGACATGGACGGATACTATATCCGTTGCGGATATAGTGCAAGGGAGCCGGCCGAGGCTGGTTGCCATCCGGACTCCGCATTATCATCATCGCGCCGCCCTGACGTTATGACGCCCCAACGTCATCCTTACAGCGGAAAACTCAACCCCAGCGTCACCACCGGCTCCCCCGCCTCGATCAGATCCTCCGCCACCGCGTCCACTGGCGAATAGCGGTAGCGGGCTTCCACACGAAGCATCAGCCCCGCGTTGTTCAGGTCCCACTGACCGCCCACGGCGACATTCGCCATGATGTCGGTGTTCGAATCGTCTGGGACCTGGAACCGCAGCGCGCCCAGGCCTACCAGGAAGTAGGGGTTCCACAGGGGCACACGGTTGGTCTGGATCAGGTTAAAACCGAAACCTGAATACTCGATGTCGAAGTCGAATTGCGTATCGCGCTGGTCCTGGAAGTACTCCAGTTCGAAAGCCCACTTGGGGGAGAAGTTGATGCCCAGTTCCGCACCAAACAGATTGGCATCATCCACGGCTTCAGCATCAGCCAGAACCTGCCCGGCCTTCAGGCCAGCATAAAACTGGGGCACCGGGGCCCGCTCCTGGGCGGCACCCGTGCCCAGCCATAACAGCAGGAATCCAGGCAGAACAACGCTTTTCATTCGGATTTTTTGGAATCTTCTGAGACTTTAGGTTCTTTTGGTGCTTCGGCCTCCCGCTTCCACTCACCGCCAAACCAGGGTACCTCCTTGTCATCCTCGAAACGGAACACCTGGTACTTGATGCTGTTGTCGTCGGGAAAGGTCCAGCGTTCCCGGCTGACGCTGATGGTGCCGTCGTCCATGTGGGCGCGGTTGTCGAACACCAGTTCCTTCTCGCTGGATGTGGCATGTAGCACGATGCTGAAGTAATCCACACCCATGTCGATCCCCACGACCTGGCCGTGGACACGGTCCTCGATGGTGTCGCTGATGTAAAACCCCTCGGACACCAGTTTCCAGTCGTCCATATCCTTGAAGGACATCCTCGAATACATGATCCGGTAGTCCAGACCCCAGATGAACTGCTGTCGGGCACTGCCGTCAGCGGCAATCCATGTTCCCGCGATCCGGTCCATGAGGGTCATGGAAGGCTGCGCCATGGCCTGCAGTGGCAATTGCACTGCAAACACCAGCGATAATGCTGCCAGCCATCTCGTCATTATCCCTACCTCCAGCGAGCTGTTGCTGACGATGCTATCAGCGGGACTCGTTGTCCGGAAGCACCGTCTCACGGTTTTTGCGTCCCTCGAAATCCGCGCCAAGCCGGAAAGACAACCAGGCCCAAAGACCGGCAACCGGCACCGCCATCGACGCAATGAGGCCCACGGACATGCCGGCCAGCTGGCTCAGCCCTAAGTAAACCCATCCGCTGGCGGCATCACCGCCGCGGTAGACAAAAGTGTCGATAAAGTTCTTCGACTTGTAACGGGCTTCTTCCTGCACCCGGGTATACAGTAGCTCCCGGGCCGGTTTCATCAGGCCGTACTCGCCGCCCCGGCGCAGGGCCTGGAACACTCCCAGCACCAGCACCTGGGGAAAAACCGCCAGCACGACAAACCCGGCCAGGGTGAACAGCGGCATGATCACCAGGGTTCGCGCCGCACCCAGCCAGGCCAGCAGCCGGGAGGTCACCAGCAGCTGCAACAGCACGCTGACCACGTTGGCCCCCAGGTCCACCAGGGCAAAAAACCGGGTCGGACTGCGATCCTGGTAGGCTGCCTCCACCAGGACGATCTGCTGGTTGTAAACCACGGTCTGCAGAAAGGTGAACAGGGCCAGCACTGCGGCAATCTTCAGCAGGAACCGGGAGCGCAGCAGGATAGTGGCGCCGGCCCAGATGGAGCCGCCGATCACGTGGGACACGCTCTCCAGGGACCGTTCCTGCTGCCAGCCCATCAGGCGGGTCTGGCAGACCAGGGCCAGGCACAGCCAGGCGGAGGCCACCAGCAGCAGGTTTGCTGTGCCCAGGAGCGGTGCGAGCCACGCGGTGAGCAGTGGACCCAGGATGGCACCGGCGCTGCCGCCGGCGGAAATCAGGGCAAACAGCCGTCGCGCCTGGCGGCTGGAAAAGATGTCCGCCATGAAGCTCCAGAAAACAGACACCACGAACATGTTGAACACGCTGAGCCAGACGAAAAACACCCGCCCTACCCAAAGGCTGTTCCAGTCGCTGGCGAGCAGGACGTAGAAAATCAGCAGGTTGGCAATAAAAAACAGGTAGACCAGGGGCAGGAATACGCGCTTGGAAAAACGCGATACCAGGGTTCCGAATACCGGCACCAGCAGCAGCATCACTACAAAAGTCCCGGTGAAAAGCAAAGGCACGGTCTCGGAACCGCTGGTGACGGCAAAGGTCTCCCGCAGGGGGCGCAGCGTGAAATAGCTGCACAGCAGGCAGAAGAAATACGCAAAAGACCAGATGACCGGGGCAGCTTCACCCGGTTTCAGCAGCAGTAAGCCGGCGACTCTTTCGATGGGGCGTGCTGCCGGGCTGGCACTCATGCTGACGAGGCTCTGGGATTAGCCGGCAACTCGCACGATTTGCGGGCTAGCCGCCGCCCGCCGAAGGATTGGGAAAAGCGTCGCTGTCGTCTTCGCCTTCCCGGGTGACCAGGCAGGCAAAGTCTTTTTCAACCAGGATCTTCAGTGGCTCCGCCCCGTCCAGGGGCTGCTCGGCACGCAGTGACACCAGTTCGGTACTGACCCACTCGTCAGCCACGTCCCGGGGTACCCGCACCGTGATGACCTCGTTGTTCATGTCTGCCGCCATTTCCGACAGCTGCACGTCCCGGGTCAGCCGATAGGTCAGCTGGGTCTCGGGACCGAACTCGATGGAATCGTGTATTGCGCCGGTCTCGGCAAAGTTTTCCAGCTCACCCTGGGTGACCCGGATACGCAAGCTGTTGCCGCGAATTCTAAGCTTCATATCAGTTCAGGCTGTGCAGCACCTGGTCCAGGGTGTCCTTGGCGTCCCCGAACAGCATGCGGGTGTTGTCCTTGAAAAACAGCGGGTTCTGTACACCCGCGTAACCCGTAGCCATGCTGCGCTTGAGCACCACGGTCAATTTGCCTTTCCAGCATTCCAGCACCGGCATGCCGGCGATGGGGCTGTCGGGCTCCTCCTGGGCGGACGGGTTGACGATGTCATTGGCGCCGATCACCACGGAGACATCCACGTCCGGGAAATCTTCGTTGATCTCTTCCATTTCGAAGACAATGTCGTAGGGGACATGGGCCTCAGCCAGCAGCACGTTCATGTGGCCGGGCATGCGTCCCGCCACCGGGTGTATGCCAAAGCGGACGTTGACGCCCTTCTCCCGCAGAGTCCGGGTAATCTCCTGCACCACGTGCTGGGCCTGGGCCACCGCCATGCCATAACCCGGAATGATCATGACCTCGCGGGCATCCTGCAGCGCCACCGCCACTTCGCCGGCGTCCAGAGGTACCACTTCGCCCTGCTCTTCGCCGCCGCCACCCGCCGACGCGCCGCCGCCGGTGCCGAAGCCACCGGCAATCACCGCCAGGAACTTGCGGTTCATGGCCCGGCACATGATGTAGCTGAGGATGGCGCCGCTGGAGCCCACCAGAGCCCCGGTGACGATCAGCAGGTCGTTGCTCAGCATGAAGCCGGTGGCCGAAGCGGCCCACCCGGAGTAGCTGTTGAGCATGGACACCACCACCGGCATATCGGCGCCGCCGATGGCCATGACCATGTGGATGCCGAACACCAGCGCAATCACGGTCATGATGATCAACGGCTCCATGCCGCCGCCGGTTTCGGCCTGGATCACAAACTCACGGCCGAACCAGATAGCGGCCAGCAGCAGGCCCAGGTTGAACCAGTGCCGCCCCGGCAGCATCAGGGGCCTGCCGCCGATCCGGCCACTGAGCTTTCCGAAAGCGATCACAGAGCCGGAAAAAGTCACCGCACCGATGAGCACACCGATATAGATTTCGATCTCGTGGATGATTTTCTCCACGCCTTCGAACTTCATCTCGGGATCCATGAAGCTGGCGAAACCCACCATCACGGCGGCGGCTCCCACCAGGGAGTGCAGGATGGCCACCAGTTCGGGCATCTGGGTCATCTGGACCCGGCGGGCCAGGATCAGGCCGACAGTGCCACCGATGAGCAGTGCGCCAATGAGAATCTCGTAGTTGGCCGTGACCACTCCGAAAATGGTGGCCAGCAGGGCAATGGCCATGCCCACCATACCGTAGACGTTACCCCGACGGGCCGTCTCCTGGTTGCTTAAGCCCCCCAGCGCCAGGATGAACAGAATGGTGGCGGCGATATAGCAGACGGTAATAATGCCTTGACTCATCGATCCGCCCCCTACTTCCGGAACATTTCCAGCATGCGCCGGGTGACGGCAAAGCCGCCGGCGATGTTCACCGCGGTGATCAACACCGTGACCCCGGCGATCCACTTGATGGTCTCATTGGCTGAACTGATCTGCAGCAGCGCACCAATGATAATGATGCTGCTGATGGCGTTGGTCACGGACATCAGCGGGGTGTGCAGCGCCGGCGTCACGTTCCAGATGACCATGTAGCCCACGAAACAGGCCAGCACGAACACCGTGAAGTGCGCCATGAAACTGGGCGGCGCCACGGCCCCCAGCCCCAGCAGGGCGAGGCCGCCAATGGCCAGGGTCAGGATCGGTCCCCACACGCTCGGCGCCTGCTCCGGCTCCGGCATGGGCGGCGCTGCCTCCTGGGCCTTGGGCGGCGCGGCGGACAGCTTGGGCGCCGGCGGCGGCCAGGTGATTTCGCCCTGGTGGGTCACCGTGGTTCCACGAATCACCTCGTCCTCCATGTCCACTACGATCTGGCCGTCCTTTTCCGGGGTCAGGTCGCTCAGCAGGTGGCGCATGTTGGTGGCGAAAAGCTGGCTGGCCTGGGACGCCAGCCGTGACGGCATATCGGTGTAGCCGATAATGGTGACACCGTGCTCCTGTACCACCTCGTTGGGTCGCGACAGGGCGCAGTTGCCACCCTGCTCGGCCGCCAGGTCGACAATGACGCTGCCGTCTTTCATGGAAGCCACCATCTCGGCGGTCACCAGTTCCGGCGCGGGTTTGCCGGGGATCAGCGCCGTGGTGATGATGATGTCCACTTCCCGGGCCTGTTCCGCGAACAGCGCCATTTCGGCCTCGATGAATTCCTTGCTCATCACCTTGGCGTAGCCGCCTTCCCCGGAGCCGTCTTCGTCCTCGAAATCCAGCATCAGGAACTCGGCGTCCATGCTTTCCACCTGTTCCTTGACCTCGGGCCGGGTGTCGAAAGCGCGCACGATGGCGCCCATGCCCTTGGCTGACCCGATGGCGGAAAGACCGGCGACACCAGCGCCGATCACCAGCACCTTGGCCGGCGGCACCTTGCCCGCGGCCGTGATCTGGCCGGTAAAGAAGCGCCCGAAATGCTGGGCCGCTTCCACCACGGCCCGGTAGCCGGCGATGTTGGCCATGGAGCTGAGCGCATCCACCTTCTGGGCCCGGGAGATCCGCGGCACCGAATCCATGGCCATGCAGGTCACACCCCTGTCCTTGAGGTGCTCCAGCAATTCGGGGTTCTGGGCCGGCCACAGAAAACTGATCAGGGTCTGGCCGCTGCCGAGGCGACTGATTTCTGCATCGCTGGGGGCCCGGACCTTCAGGATGATGTCGGCGCCCCAGACATCGTTGACCACGTCGGCCCCGGCGTCCCGGTAAGCCGCGTCGGAAAACTTTGCCGCGTGGCCGGCTTCGGATTCCACCATCACTTCGAAACCCAGCTTGATCAGCTGCGGTACCACATCGGGTGTGGTCGCGACTCTTTTCTCCCCCGGAAAATTCTCTTTGGGGACCCCTATTTTCATTGTTGACCCTCCCTGCGGGGCACACATTCTCGTGGAATTCGCAAAAACCCGGCCAAAGCTATCAGACCCGGCGCCTGGCCTGCATTATTCATGAACGCCGGATTCATCGGTCGTTGTGGTGAGATTCGCCGCCACAGCGGGCACCGCTGCGGCAGCGACACGCTGTGCCTTTTCTCGTTGCGGCAATATACACGTTAACGCCTTGTGCCCAAAAGCATAAAAAGCATCAGCCAGCGGGTTCATGAAACATGCAGGCAAAATGGAACGTTATGGGGAACGATATTGCACCTGTTCGTCCATGTCCGCCCGATCGGTGCGCCACTGGTTGATGGGATTATTTTCGTCGGCATACCCCACCGCCATGCCGCAATACAGCATCAATTCGTCTGGCAGGGACAGGAACTCGGTGACCGTTTTGTGCCAGGCGGACCAGGCTTCCTGGGCGCAGGTATGCAGGCCCTCTTCCCGGGCCAGCAGCATGATGGTCTGCATGTACATGCCCAAGTGGGCCCACTGGTTCCAGCCCATGCTGCGGTCCAGCGCAAAAAACAGGCCCACCGGCGCGCCGAACCACTCCAGGTTGCGGGCAAACTGCCGCAGCCGGGCCGGCTTGTCTTCCCGGGGAATGCCGATGGCGGCGTACAGGTCTTCGCCGCACTTGAAGCGCCGCGAACGGTAGGGTTCTTTCAGGGATTCGGGATAGATGGAGAATTCAGGGGGCTCGCCCCGCGGGTTGTCCGGCAGGCGGCTTTGCACCAGGGCTTTGAAGCGATCCATGGCCTCGCCGGACAGCACGTAGGTGTGCCAGGGCTGGACGTTGCCGCCCGAGGGGGACTGCCGGGCCCGGTCCAGGATTCGATGAATGGCCTCCGGATCAACCGGCTTATCCAGGAAAGCCCGGCAGGAGAAGCGCGTGGCGACCGCCTCAGCAACATTCATGGGCTGTCCACCCCCAGCCGTTCGTGCATCAGCGGGCTGGTGGTGGTGTACTGGAGATGGACCTTCTTGTCCGGCTCCAGACGCTTCTTAATGGCAAATGCCGCCAGCGCCGCCTCGTGAAAACCGCACAGGATCAGCTTCTTTTTACCGGGATAGGTATTGATGTCGCCCACCGCGTAAATCCCGGGCACCGCCGTCTCAAACTTCTCGGTGTCTACCGGCACCGACTTGCCTTTGGTCTGCAGGTTCCAGTCGGCGATGGGCCCCAGCTTGGGGGCCAGGCCAAAGAACACCAGAAGGTCGTCACAGGGGAGATGCTGTTCTCCACCGTCCGCTCCGGTCACCGTTATGCCGGTCAGGCGGCCGTCGTCCACGCTCAGGGCCTTGGCCCGTGACGTTTCCACGATGCGCAACACCCCTTCGGCGGCCAGGGCTTTGAGCTTCTCTACCGAGGCAGGCATCGCCCGGTACTCGCCACGGCGGTGCACCAGGGTGATGCTGGCCTTCTCGGCCAGCTCCAACGCCCAGTCCAGGGCCGAATCGCCACCACCCAGGATAACCAGCTCTTTGCCGGCAAACCGCTCGGGATCGAACACCCGGTAGTGGACGTGGGTACCTTCCAGGTCGTCAGCCTGGGGTACCCTCAGCCGGCGCGGCTGGAACGAGCCCACCCCGCCGGCAATGACCACGGCCCTGGCATGAAACCGGGTGCCGGCGCTGGTGGCCACATCAAAACTGCCGTCTTCATTGGGGCTCAGCTCGCTGACCTCCTGGGACAGGAAAAACTGTGCCCCAAAGGGCTCGATCTGCTTCATCAGACCATCAATCAATTCCTGGCCTGAACACACCGGAATAGCGGGAATATCGTAGATGGGTTTGTCGGGGTACAGCTCACTGCACTGGCCGCCGGGCTGCCGCATGGAATCCACCAGGGCGCATTTCAAACCCAGCAGGCCCAGTTCGAATACCTGGAACAGGCCGACGGGACCGGCGCCCACGATGACAACGTCAATGGGCATGGGCTGGTCAGTCATAAATGTCCTTCCATGAAGATGGTGGCCGGCTGCTCCAGGTGCTCCTTCAGGGATTGGATCATGGCGGCAGCGTCGAAACCGTCGACGAAACGGTGATCGAATGAACCGGACAGGTTCATCATCAGTCGCACCTCGATATTGCCGTTGACCACCATGGGGCGCTCCACCGCTTTGTTGACGCCGATGATGCTGACCTCGGGTTCGTTGATGACCGGCGTGGTGACAATACCCCCCAGCTTGCCCAGGCTGGTCACGGTAATGGTGGAACCGGTCAGCTCGTTGCGACCGGCGCTGCCGTCCCGGGCCCGGTCGGCCACGCGGCGGATGGCGTCAGCCAGCTGACCCAGGTTCATGGTCTGGGTATCTCGGACTACCGGCACCTTCAGCCCCTGGGGCGTCTGGGTGGCGATGCCGGCATGGACCGCACGATAGCGGACCACCGTCTCGCGCTCGGCGTCATGCAGGGCATTGCACTGGGGAAACTCCGGCATTACCCGGGTCAACGCCATCACAATGAAAGGCAGGTAGGTGAGCTTCGGCTGGCCCTGGGCCAGTTTTCCGTTGAGGTGCTTGCGCAGCGCCTCCAGGGCCGTGATGTCCACCTCCTCCACGTAGGAGTAATGGGGAATGTTGCGCTTGCTGGAGGTCATGCGCTGGGCAATCAGGCGGCGCACGCCAATGATCTTGATCTCCTCGGTGCCGGGCTCTGGCGCCGCCACCGGCCCGGCATCGCCGTTGATGGCGGCTTCCAGGTCCGAGCGCAGGATGCGTCCCTTGGGTCCGCTGCCGGCGATCTGGGTCAGATCGATGCCCGCCTCCCGGGCCATGCGACGGATGGAGGGAGACGTCAAAACCTTGCCGCTGGCCGCGGCAACTCCGGCGTCCGGCGCAGCAGCGGCGGCAACCGGAGCGGGCTCCGGCGCAGACGCCGCGGCCGACTCCTCCGGGGCGGCGGCCGCTTCCGGCGTGGATTCAGCAGCGGAATCGTCCACCTCGAGGCCCACCTCCAGGGTGACCAGCGGCGCTCCTACCGCCACGCTGGCGCCGGCCTCGCCGTGCAGAGTCTTGATGATCCCCGTCACCGGCGACGCCACCTCCACCGAGGCCTTGTCGGTCATCATGTCCACCAGGGGATCGTCTTCCGTGATGTGGGCGCCCTCGGCCACGTGCCAGGCAGCGATTTCCGCCTCTACCGTGCCCTCTCCCAGGTCCGGCAGTTTGAAGATGTACTCGCTCATGCTGCCTCCATCACCTTGCGGATGGCGGCCGCCACCCGCTTCTGGCCGGGAAAATACTGCCACTCGAAAGCGTGGGGGTACGGCGTATCCCAGCCCGCCACCCTTTCAATGGGCGCTTCCAGGTGCCAGAAGCATTCCTCCTGGATCGTTGTTGCCAGCTCCGCGCCGAAGCCGCCGAAGCGGGTGGCCTCGTGGGCGACCAGGCAACGCCCGGTTTTTTCCACGGACCGTCGCAGCGTGTCGATGTCCAGCGGCAGCAGGCTGCGCACGTCGATCACTTCCGCGTCCACGCCGGCCAGCCGGGCGGCACTTTGGGCCACGTGCACGATGGTGCCGTAGGTCACGATGGTGATATCGCTGCCCGGCTCCACCACCTCGGCAGCGCCCAGGGGTACCGAGTAGTAACCCTCCGGCACCTCGCCCTTGGGATGGGTGGTCCAGGGGACGGCGGGTTTGTCGGGGTCACCGTCAAAGGGTCCGTTGTAGATCCGCTTGGGCTCGAAAAACACCACGGGATCGTTGGACTCGATGGCGCTGATCAGCAGGCCCTTGGCGTCGTAGGGGTTGGACGGCATGACGGTGACGATGCCGGAGACATGGGTAAAAATGGCCTCCGGACTCTGGGAATGGGTCTGGCCGCCGCGGATGCCGCCGCCGCAGGGCGTGCGAATGGTCACCGGGGAAAAGAAATCGCCGCCGCTGCGATAGCGCAGCCGGGCCAGTTCGCTGGCGATCTGGTCAAAGCCCGGGTAGATGTAGTCCGCAAACTGGATTTCCGCCACCGGTCGCAGGCCGTTGACGCCGATGCCGATGGCGGAGCCAATGATGCCACCCTCGGCAATGGGCGCGTCAATCACCCGGTGCTCGCCATACTTGCGCTGCAGCCCGTCGGTACAGCGGAAAACGCCGCCAAAATAGCCCACGTCCTGGCCCATGACAATCACCGTGGGATCCCGCTCCAGCATGACGTCCATGGCGGAGTTGATAGCCTGAATCATGTTCATCTGTGCCATGGCTTCAATCCTTCAGAGCGAGCATTTCTTCCTGCTGAAGCAGCAGGTGGTCGGTCATGTCTTCCAGCACGTCCTCGAACATGTCCTGGGGGTCCAGGAACGGGCCCTCGCTCATGGTGCCGAAGCTGATGGCTTCCTGCCACGCCGCATCCACCTTGTCTTTCATCTCCTGCTCGAGCTGCGACTGCTTGTCTTCGCTCCAGTGGCCTTCCCGGATCATGTGGCCCTTCAGTCGCTCCAGCGGATCGCCCAGGGGGAACGCCTGCCACTCCTTGCTCGGGCGGTAGCGGGTGGGGTCGTCGCTGGTGGAGTGGGCGCCGCCGCGATAGGTGACCAGCTCGATCAGAGTTGGCCCGCCGCCCCGCCGCGCGCGCTCGGCCGCCCACTGGGTCACCGCGTACACCGCCAGCAGGTCGTTACCGTCCACCCGGATGCCGGGGATCCCCAGTCCGAGACCCTTGGCTGCGAAGGGCCGGCGTTCCCCGCCGGCGAATCCCTGAAAGGTCGAGATGGCCCACTGGTTGTTGACCACGTTGAGAATCACCGGGGCCTGGTAGACCGCGGCAAAGGTCAGCGCGTGGTGAAAATCGGCTTCTGCCGTGCTGCCGTCGCCGACCCAGGCGGCGGCCACATGGTCCTCGCCCTTGATGGCCGATGCCATGGCCCAGCCCACCGCGTGGGGGTACTGAGTGGCGAGATTGCCCGAGATGGAGAAAATCCGGCCTTCCTTGTCGTGGTACATCACCGGCAGCTGTCGGCCTTTGCACATGTCCCGGGTGTTGGACAGGCACTGGCACATCATATTGACCAGCCCGGTTCCCCGCAGGATGAACAGGCCCTGATTGCGATAGCTGGGGAACAGCATGTCCTTGGGCTTGAGCGCCATGCCCTGGCCGACGGACACCGCTTCTTCACCGAGGGACTGAACGTAAAAGGTGATCTTGCCCTGCCGCTGCATGCGCTGCATGCGTGCGTCAAAGGTACGGGTCAGCACCATCGTGCGCAGGGCGATCTGCAGATCGTCCGGTTCCAGCTTGGGGTCCCAATCGCCGCAGGCCTGGTGGTCATCGTCCAGCACCCGCACCATTTCGTGGGCCAGGTGCTCGATATCCCGGGTCTTGGCACTGATGCCGGGCCGGTCAACGGCACCCGCCGGCGACACGGGAAGGTAGCTGAAATCGGGTTCCTCTCCAGGCCGTGCCGACGGCTGGGGTATATGAAGTCGCGACTTGTTTGACATGTTTTATCCTTGATCGCTCACCGTTGACCGCACCCCCACCCGCGATGCTCAGGTCGGGTCGCCGATGCCGTTTTTCAATCCGCCCGAATGATTTCCAGGAACTCCATCCGGGTCCGGGCGTCTTTTCGGAAATTGCCCAGCATCTGGCTGGTCACCATGGACACCCCGGTTTTGTGCACGCCCCGGGTGGTCATGCACTCGTGGGAAGCTTTGATCACCACGCCGACACCCAGGGGCTTCAGCACGTCCTCAATGCAGTTGGCAATCTGGGCAGTCATTTTTTCCTGGACCTGCAGACGGCGGGCAAAGGTATCCACCACCCGGGCCAGCTTGCTGATGCCCACCACTTTGTTGGTGGGAATGTAGGCCACGTGGGCCTGGCCGATGATGGGCGCCAGGTGGTGCTCGCAGTGGGATTCGAAATCGATGTTGCGGAGCACGATCATCTCGTCATAGCCCTCGACCTCCTCGAAGGTCCGTCGCAGGTATTCCGTGGGATCTTCCGCGTAGCCCCGGAACCAGTCCTGGTAGGCGCGGGCTACCCTTGCCGGGGTATCCAGCAGTCCCTCGCGGTCGGGATCATCGCCGGCCCACTGCAGCAGTGTCCGTACTGCAGCCTCGGCGTCCTCCCGGCTGGGCCGGGGTTGATTGTCCTTGGTCATTGGATCTCCTTTGCTGAGACCGGCGGGCGCCGGGGGCCCAACCGGGCTTCTGCGTGAGTCAGGCCGGGGCAGAGAACAGTCGTCCACGCCGCGGTTTACACCGCGTATCCCCGTTGCATGTCATAGACCGCCGCACCGCGGTCTACAGGGCTTCAGCCAGGTAGACGAGTTCGTCGTCGCATCCTTCGATGATCTGCCCCAGCACGTACTTTTCCACCCGCCCACCGATCAGCGGGATTTTGGCTTTGCAGCGGTGTTCGATTTCGTAGATGCAGCCATCATCGGTCGGGGTCAGGGAGATGTCCGCATACACCGTCACCGGCTGGCTGAGAAAACTCAGGATATAGCTGGCCTGCAGACCTTGTTCAGTGTCCCGCCAGGTTTCCACCAGCTCGAATTCCTGCTCCGGGCTGAAAATCTTGGCCAGCCACCCTGGCAGGTCTCTGACGACCGTGCGTTTCATGATCACGGTGGTCTCAGCGTCGCCCTCCTGCACCTCGATTTCCACGCTCAGCTCGCCAATAGCGAGACTGCGTTCGGACAGGTAATCAGGGTCGGTCAGCAGGGCGTAGACCTGGTCAACGCCGGCTTCAATCTCGTATTCAATACTCATTGGAAAAATCCCTCCCGGTTGCGGGACAGGCATCGTCGCCTCCCCGGGCGGCGAAGTCCACCCTCTGGGCCACGGCCACATCCCCGCTTTCTGCCGTAGTTTATCTTAAGCTGGTCCAACTCGAGAGTTTCTCTTAGTCAATAGTTCATAACTTATTGTTATTTATATATATACCAATATCTCTTTACTTTTATCTATAGTTCTATAGAATTCCCGGCTCAAATTACAGGCCCGGCAAAAAAATGGCAGGAGATTCCAGCAGCGAGCGCTATCGGCAGCAGCGGGCACGAGCCGTTGAAGCGGCAGCGTCGGTGTTTGCCCACAAGGGCTATCACGGCGCCAGCACTGCCGATATAGCCGAATCCATGGGGATCAAGCAGGGCAGCCTGTACTACTACTTCAAATCCAAGGAAGAAGCCCTGGAAGAAGTCTGCCTGCTGGGCCTGCGGGACTACGTGCACCGGATGGAGCTGATTGTCAGCAACGATCAGCCATTCGAGGCCAGACTGCTGGCGGTGGTGCAGTCGCACCTGTCCGGCTACCGGGAGAAAAACGAGGCGCTGAAGGTTTACAACGACGAGCGGCTGTACCTGCCGGAGTCGCGCCGGCGCCGGCTCAAGCAGCAGGGCAGCCACTACCGGGAAATGCTGGAGGGCATGTTTCGTACCGCGCTGGAGGCCGGCGTGGTGCGCCGCAACCTGGACTGCCATTTTGCGGCCCAGTCGGTCATCGGAATCTGCAATGCCATGGGAGAGCTCATCGTCAGGGATCCGCAGCTGGACCTGTTCGAGCTGACCCAGAAATGTACCGATCTGCTGCTGATCGGGCTGAGTGAACACTGAGAAACGAAGGAACTGACATGGGTGCTTTCAAAGAACCACACGGCGGCGAGCTGAAAGAGCTCTACCTGCCGGAACGACAGGCGGACGAAGAGAAAGAAAAGGCGCGGGACTATCCTTCCTGGGATCTTACGCCGCGCCAGTTATGCGACCTGGACCTGCTGATGAACGGCGCATTCTCGCCCCTGGAGGGATTCCTGGGCCGGGAAGATTACGACGCGGTGTGCTCAGGCATGCGGCTGACCAGCGGCGTGCTCTGGCCCATCCCCATCACGCTGGATGTCAGCCAGGATTTTGCCGACGGCATCGAAGCAGGTCAGGCCATCGCCCTGCGCGACGCCGAGGGCGTCCTGATTGCCACCCTGGAGGTATCCGACCTGTGGACCCCGGACCGGGCTGAGGAAGCTCGGCAGGTGTACGGCACCACCGACGACAACCACCCGGCCGCGGCATTCCTGCTGCACCACTCCAACCCGGTCTACCTGGGCGGGCGCATCCGCGGTGTCGAGCCGCCGACCTACTACGATTTCAAGCTGCTGCGGGACACGCCGTCGGAACTGCGCGGCCGCTTCCGCAAACTGGGCTGGCGCAAGGTGGTGGCGTTCCAGACCCGCAACCCGCTGCACCGCGCTCACCAGGAGCTGACGTTCCGCGCCGCCAGGGAAGCCGAAGCCAACCTGCTGATCCAGCCGGTGGTGGGAATGACCAAGCCGGGGGACATCGACCACTTCACCCGGGTGCGCTGCTACGAACACGTGCTGGAGCAGTATCCGGAACAAACCACCGCCCTGAGCCTGTTGAATCTGGCCATGCGTATGGGCGGCCCGCGGGAAGCCATGTGGCACGCCATCATTCGCAAGAACTACGGCTGTACGCACCTGATCGTGGGGCGGGATCACGCCGGCCCCGGCGTGGACAGCGATGGCAACCCGTTCTATGGGCCGTACGATGCCCAGGAGCTCCTGCGCGAGCACCAGGACGAACTGGACATCACCATGGTGCCGTTCAAGAACATGGTCTACGTGGAAAACAAGGCGGAATACCTGCCGGACGACGAGGTTGAATCCAGTGACAAGATCCTGACCCTGTCGGGCACCGAGTTTCGCCGACGTCTGCGCGAGGGCCTGGATATCCCCGAGTGGTTCTCCTACCCGAAAGTGGTCAACGAACTGCGCAAAGCCCACCCGCCCAAGCACGAGCAGGGCTTCACCGTGTTTTTCACCGGACTATCCGGGTCCGGCAAGTCTACGGTAGCCAACGCGCTGATGGTCAAGCTGATGGAAGACGGCTCCCGCCCGGTCACCCTGCTGGACGGCGACGTAGTGCGCAAAAACCTGTCCAGCGAGTTGACCTTCTCCAAGGAACACCGGGACCTCAACATCCAGCGCATCGGCTACGTGGCCAGCGAGATCACCAAGAACCGCGGCATCGCCATCTGCGCGCCCATCGCCCCTTACGCCAGTACCCGGCGGCAGGTGCGCGAAACCATCGGCGCCGTGGGCGGGTTCGTAGAGGTTTTCGTCTCTACCTCGCTGGAGGTTTGCGAAAGCCGGGACCGCAAGGGACTGTATGCCAAGGCCCGGGCCGGGATCATCAAGGGTTTTACCGGGATCGACGATCCCTACGAGGCGCCGGAAAACGCGGAAATCGTGATCGATACCGCGGAGCTGACGCCGGACCTGGCGGCCCACCGCATCCTGATCACCCTGGAGAAACTGGGTTACATCCGATGAGGATCAGCCGGGGATGACCTGGTAGTTCAGCCTCGGCAGGTGCACCACCACGTCGCCCACGGACTCATGGCTGTGGGCGACGCTGACCCGGTTGCGTCTGGCGGCAACCAGCCGACCGGAAATGCTGCCCCGGCGGGTGTCCAGCGAACTCACGGTCACCGACTGACCCACTGCCAGATTCTCCGGGTCGTTGGATTCCACACCCTCGACACAGGTACTGGTGGCCGACCGTGCCTCGGCGAAAGCCTCGGCGACCGGTATGGGTATGCGGGTGCCCTCCCCCAGTTCGGCCATTCGCGCCTCCCAGGGCGGCAGCATATCCAGGCCCTGCCACAGAGAGCTGGCCAGTTCCGGCAGGCCGGCCCGCATGATCCAGGGTACGCTGAACGCCTGGATATCCGCCATACCGGGCCGATCCCCAGTCAGGAAAAGCCGGCCGTCCATCAGCTGCCGATTGAGCAGATCACCCTGGGCCCGCAGCTGGGCGCATGCCGCTTCATAACGCCCCTCCAGCGCGTCGATCCCCCAGCGGGAAAAAACGTGAGCCCGGTCTTTCTGAAAGTCCTCCGGATACTGATTGAGCAGCAGCCGCGCAATGGGGCTCATGGCGTGGATAAAAAATGTGTCGGCCCACTGCACCAGCAGCATGGCCAGGCCTTCGTCGCCCGCCGGAAACAGGGTTGTTTCCGGGTAGCGGTGCTCCAGCTCAGCAGCAATCATCTGGCTGTCGATGTAAACGTCAGCGCCGATCTGCATGACCGGCGTACCCCGATAGCCGCCGGTCATGGCCACCAGATCGTCCTTGGGGGGCGCCATGGGCGTTTCAACCCAGCGCCACTCCAGCCCCTTGATGGCCAGCATACGCAGCGCCCGCTGGGTAAACGGCGATGCGTCGTAGCAGTGCATGATGATGTCGCTCATGGTTTCTCCCGGGATGAAGGTCCAGGCAGGTTCGCTGCCCTCTGCCCGTACAGGACCTGGTAGCCCGCTTCGTCCATCAACTCTTCAGCTCCCAGCTCCAGCGCACGGCGCACCGCCGGGCGGCCGCCAACGCGATGATACCAGCGCCGGACGTTGGGAAAATCCGCCAGGTCCTGGCCCTGCCGCTGGTGCGGGAATATCCAGGGCCAGGCCGCCATGTCGGCGATGGAATACTCAGCGGCGAGGTAGCCGGTTTCAGCCAGCGCGCGGTCCAGCACACCGTACAATCGATTGCACTCGTCGGTATAGCGTTTGATTCCGTAAGGCACCCGCTCGGGCGCAAACGCCCGGAAATGGTGGGCCTGACCCGCCATGGGCCCCAGCCCGCCAACCTGCCAGAACAGCCACTGCAAGGTCCTGGCCCGCTGTACCTGATCGTCGGAAAGGAAACGGCCCGATTTGTCCGCCAGGTAGACCAGTATGGCGCCTGATTCAAACAGGCTCAGGTCCTGTCCGCCCGGTCCGTCATGATCCACGATGGCGGGAATTTTGTTGTTGGGGGAGATGGCCAGGAATTCAGGGTCGAACTGGTCACCCCGTCCAATCTCAACCCGCTTCACCCGGTAGTCCAGGCCCGCTTCTTCCAGGAAGATGGCAACCTTCAGCCCGTTGGGCGAAGGAAAGAAATACAGGTCGATCACCGGCGGTACGGGGTTCTCGGCGGAGTCTACTGGGAATATGCCTCGTGACAGCCGACACAGGTGGCCAGGAAGCGACCGTAGACCTCGGCCCGCTTGTTCCAGGAGCCCGGTGCCGCGGCCTCGGTGGCCAGGTCGGAGACCTCCTGGACCCGCTCGGCCGGTACCTTGGAACTCGAGGACATCAGAAACGGGTCGCGGGCCAGCAGCTTGGCTCCCGCCTGCCAGGACGCCAGGGAATGCGAGACCAGGCCTTCCCACATCCGGTCGGCGGCCCAGATATGCCTTCCCATGCGGGCCGCCAGGGACTCACCGGTCGGCTCCTGGGGCTGGCGGGAGGCAAAGAATGGCTGCACGCGGTTGCTGGCATGGCAGGCGCCACAGGCCTCACCCACGCGCGCCACCTGGACCGCCAGCTCCCTGTCGTCGGCCGCCCTGGCTGCTTCGCCAGCGATGTCGGCCAGAGACTGGGATTCGGTTCCGTCAAGCAGCTCGCTGAGCTGGCCGGCGTGGCGCTTCGCGCGATCTGGATAGCCATGGATGACGGCGGTGCGCATCATGGCGGCGTAGGCAAACCGCTCGTGCATGTCCAGCGTCAGCTCGCGGCCGGACGTTTCGGGAACCTGCGCCGCCAGAGCGGCAAAAATGATCAGCCATGACATAACGATGATCGCTCCGGATGATTCCAGACCCTGAGTGTACATGATCAGCTGCCAACCATGATGCAGTGGCTGCCGAAGATCGGCCCGGCCCCCAAACCTTGTCCTTGACTAGTCGCGATTCGCGGCCCAGCATACGCTTCCGCGATCGCCCGGTTCCCACCCCCATGACCAGACCCAGTCTCGACTATCCGCTGGATTCAAGCCCTGCCCCGGGGACCCTGCTGCCCGTGACTGATGGTATCGCCTGGACCCGCTCACCTCTGCCCATGCAGCTGGACCACATCAACCTGTGGCTGCTGCGCGAGGACCAGGGCTGGTCGGTAGTCGACACCGGCATGAACACCTCGGACGCCCGTAACGCGTGGGATCAGCTGGCAGATACACAGCTGGGTGAGCACGGACTGCAGCGGGTGATTGTGACCCACATGCATCCCGACCACGCCGGCCTGGCCGGCTGGCTGGTGCAGCGCTGGCACTGCGACTTCTACATGAGCCGGACCGACTACCTGATGTGCCGCGTCCTGGCCTCGGACCCGGCCGGTGAACCACCCCGGGACGCAATCCGCTTCTATCGCGCTGCGGGTTTCGATCAGCAGACCCTGGACATTTACAGTAAACGCTTCGGCGGATTCGGCAAGGCGGTGGGCGCCCTGCCCAACAGCTACCATCGACTGCGCCACGGTGAGGTACTGGAGTCACCCGGGCACCGCTGGACTCTGGTGGAGGGCAACGGTCATGCACCCGAGCACATCTGCCTGCTGGACCGGGACAGCAACATCCTGATCGCCGGTGATCAGCTGCTGCCGACCATCTCGCCCAACGTCAGCGTCTGGCCCACGGAGCCGGAGGCCAATCCACTGGCGGACTGGATCGAATCCTGCGGTCGCCTGGCCAGACTGGTGGACAGCCAGACCCTGGTGCTGCCGGCCCACGGCAAACCCTTTCGCGGCGCGCCCGAGCGGCTGCACTGGCTGATTGACCAGCACCTCACCACGGTGGAACAGCTGGCGGACGCCTGTCATACGCCCAGGCGCGTGGTGGACCTGATCCCCATGATCTTCACCCGCAAGCTGGACCCCATCAACTACATGATGGCCACCGGCGAGACCCTGGCGCACCTGCACTACCTGATCGCCACCGGAGGCGCCTCCCGGGAACTCGATGGGGACGGTGTTGCCTGGTATCGCAGCACCTGAGGCCAGGCGGGCCTCGGCGGCCCGACCCCTTCTCCGTTATACTTCGTCGCCGCGCAACCCCTTGATAACAGCCACGATGACAACAAAAAAACTGGCCTGGGCGGCTTCCCTGGCAGCCGCCTTCCTGAGCATTGGCCTGACCGCCTGCACGCCCGATACCGATATTGTCCCGTCCTCCAAGGCTCCGCCCACTGCCGCGGAGGCGGCGGAATTTGCGGCCGCGGCTGAATCCACGCTGATGGACCTGGCGACCCGCGCGGAACGCGCCGCCTGGGTGCGGTCCAACTACATTACCGACGATACCCAGGCCATTGCGGCTGAGGCCAACGGGTTGCTGACCGCGGCCGCCGTGGACCTGGCCGGCAAAGCGGCCCGATACGACGACCTGGCACTGGATGATGACGTCCGCCGAAAGCTGAACAGGCTCAAGCTGGCCATGACCCTTCCGGCACCGCCGGACCCCGCGAAAATCGCGGATCTCGCCCGCATCAGTGGCAGCCTGGAGTCCACCTACGGCACCGGCAGCTACTGCCTGTCGCGCAGCGACTATGGCGGCACTGCCTCGGATCAGGACTGCCTCGATCTCACCGGCATGACCCAGATCATGGCCAGCTCCCGGGATCCGGAGCTGCTGCGGGAACTGTGGACCGGGTGGCGAACGGTCTCACCGACCATGCGCGCAGAATTCCAGCGGCTGGTGGATCTGGGCAACGAGGGTGCACAAACCCTGGGCTACGACGACCTGGGCAGCCTGTGGCGGTCCGGCTACGATATGCCTGCTGACGATTTCGCCGCGGAGATGGATCGCCTGTGGGGCCAGGTCAAACCCCTGTATGACGCCCTGCACTGCCACGTGCGCGACGGCCTTGCCGCCCATTATGGCGAAGCGCTGGTGCCGGAAGGCCAGCCCATCCCGGCCCATCTGCTGGGCAACATGTGGGCCCAGACCTGGGGCAATGTTTACGACCTTGTGGCTCCGGCCGACGCCGACCCCGGTTACGACCTGACCGAGAGGATTGTGGCCAGCGGCATGACCGAGATCGACATGGTGCTCAGTGCCGAGGGCTTTTTCACGTCCATGGGATTCGACCCCCTGCCGGACGGCTTCTGGCGGCGCTCGCTGTTCACCAAACCCCGAGACCGGGATGTGGTCTGCCACGCCAGCGCCTGGAACCTGGACCAGGTGGACGACCTGCGGATCAAGATGTGTATCCAGCCCTCCGCTGAAGACTTTGTCACCATCCATCACGAACTGGGTCACAACATCTACCAGCGGGCCTACAACCAGCAGCCGTTCATGTACCGGAACGGCGCCAATGACGGCTTCCACGAGGCCATCGGCGACACCATTGCCCTGTCGGTCACGCCGGTTTACTTGAAGACCATCGGACTGATCGACGACATTCCCGACGAATCCAGCGATCTGGGGCTGCTGCTGTCCCAGGCCCTGGACAAGATTGCCTTTCTGCCGTTCGGGCTGCTGGTGGATCGCTGGCGCTGGCAGGTTTTCTCCGGGGAAACGCCACCGCAGCAGTACAACCAGGCCTGGTGGGAGCTGCGCCGCCAGTACCAGGGGGTTGCAGCACCGGTTTACCGATCCGAAGCCGACTTCGACCCCGGCGCCAAGTACCATGTCCCCGCCAACGTACCCTACACACGCTATTTCCTGGCCGGCATCCTGCAGTTTCAGTTCCACCGGTCACTGTGCGAAATCGCCGGATTTGAGGGGTCGCTGCACCGCTGCTCCGTCTACGGCAACCGGCAGGCCGGCAAACGCCTCAACGAGATGCTGGCCATGGGCGCTTCGCGTCCCTGGCCCGAGGCGCTGGAAGCCCTGACCGGCAGCCGGGAGATCGATGCTGGCGCCATCATCGATTACTTCGCACCGTTGATGGACTGGCTGGACGAACAGAACCAGGGCCGCAACTGCGGCTGGTAAGGTCGGGTTCTGCTGCTAGCCGCCGGCAGGCAATACGCCCACTTCCTGGACGTAGAGGCGTTCCAGCAGGTCCTGCCACTGGGCCTGCTGTTCAAGCAGTGAGCCCGACAGCTGCACCACCTGGCCGGCCACCTCCAGGGTGCTGGGGCTGACCTCGAAGGCAAACGCCGCCAGGTTATCCCGCAGGGTCTGCTGATACAGCTTGAGCTCCCGCAGCTCGTTGTATTTCTGCTGGGCGGATTTGTTCTTGCGTCGGGAAGCCTGCTCGCGGTACGCCGCCATCAGCCCCCCGGCCTCAACGGTCGCCTGGCGCCAGGCCAGGTAGGTCGGTTTGAGCTCCCGGTAATACTGCTCGAACTGCAGGTCCACGGTGTCGGCAAACAAGTACTCGGCCTCGCGGATTCGCAGCACCCGGGTCAGCACGGGATC
>JAAUYH010190332.1_pt1 | contig 21476 bp, 15 predicted proteins | sample 7278061 | NCBI WGS metagenome assembly JAAUYH01 (sample SAMN14350203, study PRJNA611818) | marine sediment metagenome | isolation source: surface marine sediment (0.6m) | place: French Polynesia: Moorea | collected 2018-08 | reverse complement strand
GGGAATGAACTCTCCTCCTGCGGCATTATATCGCTCTTCGACCTCAATAACTTGATCTTAAAGAATTTTAGGTAATTTATTTTCTCGGGAAAAAATATCGGGACGATTTTGGTAGCCATTTTGAAAAGCAGATTTAAAGCCATTTGTAATCGCTAAAACGACGCGATCGCCTTTTCTTTCTACAAGAGCGTTAGTTGCTACCGTAGTCCCCATTTTGACATTTTCGATCAAATCCCAATCCGTGCTAGGTATTAAATCTTTAATTCCTTGAATTGCTGCATCTGAATATTGTGCCGGGTTTTCAGAAAGTAGTTTGTGAATTATAATTTTTCCATCGGGATTTTTAGCAACAATATCGGTAAAAGTACCGCCGCGATCGATCCAAAATTGCCAAAATTTACCCGAAGCACTGCTGATCATACTGTTTGTCTTCAACTTTTAATTGATGATATATCGAAATTAGTTAATCGATCCCGATCTTTAATAATGCAACCTGTTTAAACGAGATTTTCTAAAAAGTTAGAGCGATCGCTAACCGAGCAAAAAGAGAAAGAGAATGCGATCGCTTGAAAATCACCAAAACCAGAGGAATTAAAAAGCTCCATTTCCTAAATCAAACAAATCGATAACAAGACTAAAGCTACCCAATAAAGTGTCTCGGACTTTTCTTTTTCTAATCCTGGTAAATTCATAATTTCCTTGTCAAATCCTTAAAATACAAACCTTCTCGATCGCTGCGTTTTTTTCGAGAGAAATAGTTTTTGTCGGACTAAAACTAAAGATTTTTATTTAACTAGGTTTACTGTTTTAATCGCTGCAAGGATTATTATAACTTTAAACGTATCGATTCGATCCGATCGATCTTAAATTTTTGCCGAGGTAAACGCGATCGTGAAACAGTTACTTTTTTCTTTAGCCTTGACTCCCATGTTTGCCATAATTACAGCAATTCCAGTCAAAGCAGAAATACGCACCTCCGTGATTGAATACAAACACGGCGATACTATTTTAGAAGGCTATCTAGCTTTTGACGATGAAATAAAAGGCCCTCGTCCCGGTGTAATGGTAGTTCATGCTTGGAAAGGTTTGGGAAAATATGAAAAAAGACGAGCTAGAGAATTGGCAAAATTAGGATATGTCGCTTTTGCTGCCGATATCTACGGTAAAGGAATTCGTCCCCAGAATAACCAGGAAGCAGCCAAACAAGCAACAATTTACCGCTCTAACCGCAAATTAATGAGAGAGAGAGCCTTAGCTGGTTTGCGAGTTCTCAAAAGACAGAGATTGGTCAATTTTGAGAAAACTGCGGCGATCGGCTATTGTTTCGGCGGCGGAGTTGTTTTAGAATTAGCTCGTAGTGGTGCTAGAGTGGACGGTGTTGTCAGTTTTCACGGCAATTTAGATACGCCCAATCCTCAAGATGCTAGCAGAATTCGCGGTCAAGTTTTAGTCTTGCACGGTGCTAGCGATCCCTTAGTGCCGATCGCACAAGTAGATAGCTTTATTCAAGAAATGGATGCCGCTCGAGTAGACTATCAATTAGTTATGTATGGCAATGCGGTACACAGTTTTACCAATCCCAATGCTGGAGACGATCCCAGTACGGGAGTGGCTTACAATGCTAAAGCTGACAGGAGATCTTGGCAAGATCTGAAAACTTTCTTTGCAGAAATCTTCCAAAATCGATTTGCTAGTAAGTAAATAATAAAGTTACCCCAGCTAAAGCTACTAAGGCACCGAGAATAGCTCTCAAACTTATTTTATCCCCCATTGCCACAGCCAAAGGCAAAATAAATAAAGGACTGGTTGCGGTTAGGGTAGAAGCGATCCCAGCGGCTGTGAATTTATAAGCGGTTTGCTGCAACCAAACACCTAAATAAGTACCCGCGAAAGCAGCAATAAAGATTGCTGTCACTTGTTTGACCGATTTTGGCGAATAAATACTTTTAATTGGCGATTTTTTTGCCAGCAGCAAGCAGATAATTATTCCCATACCGCCAATAAGCCTAAAAAAGGTACTTTGTAAAGGAGTAATATCCGACTCGAGCAAGGCAAAACGAGACAGAATTGCTGCTATTGCTTGAGATAAATTTGCCAATATTCCCCAAATTATGCCCAGTTTCAGAGTGCGATCGTCGGTTGTTGCGGCGACATTAGTCCGTTCGCTAATTACCCAAGTAATGCCGATAAGAGTAATGAAAATACCGCACCAAGCCCCGTAACTCAAGCTTTCCCCTAAAAAAATCAATCCCAAAACTGCGGCGATCGGCGGGGTTAAATTTTCCATTAAAAGGCTTTTTCTGACACCCAAATGATTGATTGCTAAAAAATAAGCCGTATCCCCCAAGCCAATGCCGATCGCCCCGGAAATTAGCAAAATCACAACCGAACTTTGCAGGGAAAAATTAATTTCTCCAGTAAGACTTAAAGTAAGAATCAGTAAAGCGATCGCGATCGCTCCTTTGAAAAAATTCAATTGGAGCGGGCTAATTTTTTGCCCCAAACTCCCGTAAATCGCTGAAGAAACAGCCCAAAAAAAAGCCGCCGTTAAAGCTGCAAATTCTCCTTTAAAATCGCTCACTAACCAACTAAATAAATAACAGGCGACGAGTCTTAAAATTATAAAATTAAAACTACTCGTCACCCTCAAATTATAGCTATTAACTTTTTCCTTCTAACTCTAAATTATTCCAAAACTTATCCTAAAGGATGGAAAAGTAGGTCGGGGAAAAAACGATTAAATTCAATTAAAAGACCTGCTGTAAATGTTAGCAAAGCCATGATTAAAACGGGTGCAGTAGAAAGAAATTTTTGGAAATCTGCCATATACTTTTCTCCTGTGAGAATCTATTTAAAACTAATTAGCGAGGGGAGATGGGAACGTCAGCATTGTTAGCAACTAATTCACCAGATTGGAATTCTTTAACTGCTTGTAAAGGCCAAGCGAATCCAGTCAACATAATGCTAAATGCTTTGGGCACGTCAAGAACGATTTCTAACATTTCAGGATTCTTTTCGTCTCTGATGGAAATGAGGTAAGCGCGACCTACCCAGCCAATCCAGCCAGCGATATAAAGAAAGAGGATGCTAGGAATTAAAAAGTCACCAGCGTGGGTAAAACGACCGTCTACGATTAAGTGAGGTAGACCTTCGTCACCGCATAGTGCTTCAGCGTAACGTTCTGCTCTTTTTTCTCCCGACTCGGGATCGTCAGTCGTGTTGCGGAAAGTTTTTGCTCTTTCTTGATATGCAGCAGATTCGCTACAAGGAGTCAATCCAGCTACACCATCACCAGCAGTAGCAGGGGGAGCAAAATTAAACCATAAAGCACAGATCAAAATTAAAGTCAACAATCGACGCATAAAAATTGTTTCCTTTTGTTACAAAATAAATTAACTTTCTGGTACAAAAGATTAAAAAACCGTTTGCACGCCGAGTGAGATCTTACTGCGATTGGTGGATCGAGTAAAGTTTAGATCGATAAAAAAAGTTGGTTAGCAAGGATTAAAAGATACCTATGACGACGATTTTAGCAATAGAAACAAGTTGTGACGAAACCGCCGCAGCGATTGTAAAGAATCGTAAAATTTACAGTAGTGTAGTTGCCTCTCAGATAACAATTCACCAACAATATGGCGGCGTAGTTCCAGAAGTAGCATCGCGACAACATTTAAAAACAATTAATGACTGTATCCTGCGGGCATTTAGTGATGCTAATTTAACCTGGCAAGACATCGACGGGGTTGCGGCAACTTGCGCCCCCGGATTGGTAGGGGCTTTATTAATTGGTGTGAGTGCGGCGAAAACATTAGCCCTATTGCACCAAAAACCCTTTTTAGGGGTGCATCACCTCGAAGGACATATCTATGCCAGTTATCTGAGCGAAACGGAGCTAAAACCGCCTTTTTTGTGCTTGTTAGTTTCTGGCGGTCATACTAGCTCGATTTACGTTGAAGATTGCGGTAAATACGAATTGTTGGGTACGACTAGAGACGACGCGGCCGGAGAAGCCTTCGATAAAGTGGCGCGGTTGTTAAAGTTGGGTTACCCGGGAGGCCCCGCAATCGATCGCCTGGCAAAATCTGGTAATCCCGAGGCTTTCCCAATGCCTGAAGGTAAAATATCTTTGCCCCAAGGTGGCTATCATCCTTACGATTCCAGTTTTAGCGGCTTAAAAACGGCCGTATTGCGATTAGTGCAAAAATTAAGCCAGGAAGATCCCGATCGTCTACCAGTGGCAGATTTAGCAGCGAGTTTTCAAGCAACAGTAGCTCGCAGTCTGACTAAAAGGACTATCTTAGCAGCTCGCGATCGCGGATTGGAAACTATTACCCTCGGGGGTGGTGTCGCAGCTAACAGCGAACTCAGAAAACAGTTAACTTTAGCCGCTTCTAAAAATAATCTAAAGATATGTCTTCCTCCACTCAAACTTTGCACTGACAATGCTGCTATGATCGGTTGCGCGGCGGCCGATCATCTCGAGAGGGGTCATACTTCCTCAATCAATTTAAAAGTCAAGTCTCGTTTGCCAATTACAGAAGTCATGCAGCTATATCAATGAATTGAAGCAAGCGAGAGCATCGATCGAAGGATCTATCCCTTCTTGAAGATTAGTCCGTAGAAATGTTTTAGCGAACATTTTGAACGCAGATCTTACCGTGAGAAAATTAATGAATTCAAAACAGATCCAAAAAACTCCCGCGATCGGGCTGTTTACTTCCATCTGTTTGGTAGTGGCCAGTATGGTGGGTACGGGAGTATTTACTAGTTTGGGCTTTCAAGTTCTCGATATTAAATCCGGTTTTGCTTTACTATCTTTGTGGATGGTAGGGGGGATTTTTGCCCTGTGTGGCGCGCTTTGCTACGGTGAATTAGGCGCGGCCATGCCAAGATCGGGGGGAGAATATCATTACTTGTCTCAAATTTACCACCCCGCGATCGGATTTCTTTCTGGATGGGTTTCGGTAACGGTGGGTTTTGCTGCACCGATCGCAGCAGCAGCAATGGCTTTAGGCAAATATTTGTCTAGTGCTTTTCCCTTTCCTGCTTTACCCTTAGAACTTGTCGCCTATATCCCCGATAATTTGGCTCGAAATTTACCAGAAAAACTAGCCGGGATTCAATCGATGGCGATCGCCACTTTTGTGGTAATTGCCGTTTCTTTGATTCACAGCCACAACCTCAAACTCGGCAGTCGGTTTCAAAAGATTTCTACTCTACTCAAAATTCTTTTGATCGTCGGTTTAATCTGTTGTGGAATTTATTTAGCCACACCTCAAGATATTAGCTTCTTACCCGGTCAAGGGGATCTAAATTTAATTTTTAGTTCGCCTTTTGCCGTTTCTCTGGTTTACGTTACTTATTCTTATTCTGGTTGGAATGCTGCAGTTTATTTAGCTTCTGAAGTAAAACAGCCAGAAAAAAACTTACCCAAGGCTTTGTTTTGGGGTACTGCGGTTGTAATGATCTTGTATTTGTTACTTAATTTTATTTTCCTTTACAGTACCCCGATCGAAGAACTAGCGGGCCAATTAGAAGTAGGCTATATTGCCGCCGATCGCATTTTTGGAGCTAGTGGCGGTAAAATCATGGGCTTGTTAATTGCTTTTGGTTTAATCTCTTCAATTAGTTCGATGGTTTGGGCCGGGCCGAGAGTCGCTCAAACTATCGGCGAAGATATTGTTTTATTTCGTCCTCTTGCTAGAAAAAATGTTCGCGGCATTCCCAGCTATGCAATATTTTTTCAATTGGCGATCGTCTTAGTTTTATTAATTACTGCTAGCTTTGAATCGGTAATTACTTATCTCGGATTTACCCTTACTTTCTCTTCTTTTATTACTGTTTTGGGTTTGTTCGTTCATCGCTGGAAATATCCCCAGCTCGATCGCCCTTATCGCACTTGGGGCTATCCAATCACTCCGCTTATTTTCTTAACAATTAGTCTCTGGATGCTTGTCTTTATTTTAATGAAGCAACCAACAGAATCTTTAGCGGGACTCGGCACGATTGCTTTCGGTTTACCTTTCTATTTTTTCGGTAAAGCAAAAGTTAAAGTCGCCCGATCTAAATCTTAATTTGACAATATTTTGTCAAACTTTCAGCAAGTAAAGATTTTGCAAACTCTAGCATTTTCCAACTAAATAATTACTCCACTTACGAAGTAGAAAAATGAAACGATATTTATCCGTCCTCTTAGCAACTTTAGGATTCGTTACTTTTTTAGAATCCTGCAGTAAAGTTTCAATTACTAAACCAGAAAGTAGTCAAGCAGAAAAAACTGCCAAAACTCAGCCAATTTCAGGTCTAGAAACTGCAATTAAATCAGCTCCAGAAGAGGAAAAAGAAATCGATCCTTTAGCTGAATTCGATCTAGTTAAATCAGCACATTTAACTAATAATGCTAAGCTGCTCGCCGGAATTAAGGTTAAAGAGAATAAGAGTTTTGCCGATCGCATTCAGCAAGCTGGTTATTGGCTGAACCACCACAATACTTTAGAGAATTCTTGGGCTAAATTAGAAGCAAGACAATTATCTAAAATCAGAAAATGGGCTACAACAGAATTAAGTGAAGTTCACAGCGAATCTCACGATGTTTTCTATCCTTTCAGCGGCCCGGATTTCTTATATGCTTACAATCTCTTTCCTAATGCTAAAAAATATGTTTTAGTCGGCCTAGAACCCGTTGGAAAATTGCCAGATTTAACTGCACATTCTGGTATTTCTAACAATCAAAAACTACAAGAAGCACGAAGTTCTCTATATGCCATTTTACAATGGAGTTTCTTCCGTACTAACGATATGAAAGTGGATATGGCAAAGCAAGGTAATTTGCCGATCGTTGCTCTATTTATGGCTCGAACTAACAATCGTATCTTAGACGTAGAATACATTAGTTTGGACAACGAAGGAAAGGTTCAAAAAGAGGGACAAGGAAGTATTTCTGGGGTTAAAGTTAACTTCGTACCTGAAGGAAAAAAAGAACCCAAAACCCTCTATTATTTCTCCGCCGATCTATCTAATTACGGACTGCAACAAAGACCGCAATTAAAGCAATTTGTCAAGCGAGAATTGCACCAACCAATTACTTATTTAAAAGCGGCATCTTATCTGATGTATTACAATAGCTTTTCTGAGATTAAAAACTTAATTTTGTCCCAAAGCAGCAAATTGTTACAAGACGATTCGGGGATGCCTTTAAGTTCTTTCGATCGCAGTAAATGGAATTTAAGTTTTTACGGCAATTATACCCAGCCGATCGCTTTATTTAGCAACCGTTATCAACCAGAATTGAGAAAGATTTATCAAATTGATAAGTCAATTAAACCCCTCGATTTTGGCATCGGTTACAAGTTTAAAGTCAATCAATCTAATTTAATGCTGGCTGACGTTAAATAAGAGATAAAATAGAAGTCAGAAGTTCGATATCGTTATCTACCGATCGGCTCGATCTGACTTCTTTCAATAGCGAATCATCGGGAAAGAAAAAGCGGGATGTTTTCCCCCAAGAGAATTTTTAACGATATCGGGGCAAATTTTTAAACCGTTTTGACTGTTGGTGAGAATCACGATCGCAATTTTCTTTTCTAAAGAACCGATGGTAAAACTTTTTTGAGTCCCACTATCCCCCCAATGCCAAAAATAATCTCCTTCTGGAGTGCTTTCTAAACCCCAACCTAACCCCCAACTAATCTGAGGGTTAATTTTTATTTGGGGGCGCAACATTTCTTTGATACTATCTTGAGTCAGTCGAGGATCGTACATATCTCGACCCGGCTGCATCATCCCTAGTAAAAAACGAGCGTAGTCGACCGCGCTAGTACGCAAACTACCGGCTGAAATCGCTTTTTTGGGTTTGCTGGTGGCGATCGCCTTACCGGCGCGATCGTGTCCGTCAACAGCCATCCAACGATACTTATCTTCCCAGATATAACTGCTATCTTTCATCCCCAAAGAGACTAATAAATTGCGATCGATCCATTCTTGTAAATTAGTTTGGGTAATCTCTTCGATCGCTCTTTGTAAGTATAAATAGCCTTCTCCAGAGTAACCGAATTTAGTTCCTGGGGTTCTTTCGATCCAGACGGGTGCGTTTCCGCTCCAGTTAGGAAATCCGGTGGTGTGGGATAATACCATGCGGGCCGTAATTTTTGCTATTGCCGGATCTTTAATGTAGGGTTTAGCAGTATATTTTGTCAGGGGAGTATCTAAATCTATTTGACCTCGTTCCCGCATTTTTAGCACCCCGTAAGCAAACAGCGGTTTAGCTAAAGATGCTGCTCCAAATACGGTGCGATCGCTGACTGGTTGGCTTTTTTTAGTGCTTTTAACCCCAAAACCCCGACTCCAAACAATGCGATCGTTTTTTACTATAGCTAAACTGAGTCCGGGAATTTGTGCTTGTTTCATCCCTCGCGGAATTTGCTGCTCTAAAGCGGCGATGGTATTATCTGCTTTAGTTAGATCCAGTTTCAGACCAAAAACAGCCGCACCCAAAGCCGTAATTGCCGAAATTTTCCCGTATTTAAGTAAGTCCCTTCTTAGCATAAGCGCGATCGCCAAAGATTTCAGAAGTAATATCCAATCGTATTAAAACCGAAATTTCTTCGCGATCGCCTTAAGATGCAAAAAAATACACAAGATATTAAGTTTTAAGCAGCCCGAACTCAGAACTGGGTTTAAAGTCCTGCTGCTTCTGACAAATCAACGATCCGGCGGAATAAATAACCCGTACCTCTTTCTGTAATAATAAATTCTGGCTGTCTGGGATCTGTTTCAATTTTGGCTCGCAACCGAGAAACATGAACGTCAACCACGCGCAAATCGCTGTTGCGAGTAGGAGCGTAGCCCCAAATAGCTTCTAAAATATCGCCGCGACTGAGAGCTTGACCGGACTGAGCGATCAATAATTCTAGGAGATCGAATTCTATTCCCGTCAATCTGAGCAGTTTATTTCTGAGGGTAACCCTTCTTTTATTGGTATCGATCGACAATACTCCCCCGATATCGATCGCGCCCGAGTTACTAGCAACCGAGCGATGATTTTTTTTAACCCTTCGCAAGATCGAGTTTATTCTTGCTTCTAACTCTTTAGGAGAAAAAGGTTTAATTAAATAGTCGTCCGCGCCAAATTGCAGCCCAGTAATGCGATCGGCTACATCTCCCAATGCGGTTAACATAATTATCGGTACGTCCGATTCTTTTCGTAATGTTTGCGTGACGTAATAGCCGTCACCTTGGGGCATCATGACATCGAGAACGATTAGATCGGGGTTTCGCTCTCTGAAAGCTTGTATTGCTTCAGTTCCATCGCTAGCGGTCACGACATCGTAACCGATCATGGAAAGGCGCGTTTTCAGTATTCGACGAACTGCTGCTTCGTCGTCTACCACGAGAATTCTTTCCTTAGTGTTTTCCACTCTTTATTATGCTCCTTACGGAATTTTATGGCAATTAGTGGTGACTTCTGGCGAACTCGATCGCCTTAACAAAAAATTAACATATTGGCGGCTTCGGCTTGAAACCTTGGTTTACTGTTATTTTCTGTTGATTGTTGGCAGAATTACCAGCAATTAAGTAATAATCTGTGAGTATTTTTATTGATATTTATTAATTCTATTATCTTTAATCAATTTTTTAGAAATAAATCTAATTATTGTTGTCTTTTATTAAAATATATTGTTTTTTGGCTTTAATTCAATATATGTTAATGCAAGTAAATTTATTTGTATTAATATTAAAATTGCACCATCAAATGTTGTAATTGTGCTAGGATTTCTCAACTTAAATAAACCGGCCGGATTAACCTCTCATGATTGTGTTGCCAAAATCAGAAGACAATTAAAAATAAAAAGAGTAGGACACGGGGGAACTTTAGATCCTGCGGCTACGGGTGTATTGCCGATCGCGGTAGGTAGTGCGACGAGATTGCTATCTTATTTACCCCAACAAAAAGCATATCGCGCTACAGTTCGTTTGGGAGTCAAGACAACTACAGACGATCTTGAAGGAGAAGTAATCGCTAGAATTCCGACACCGCAATTAACGCTCCAAGAAATATTACCTTTATTACCTCAATTTAAAGGAAAGATCGAGCAAATTCCCCCCCAGTACAGTGCAATTCAGCGCGGAGGAAAAAGGCTTTACGAATTAGCCAGGAAAGGGGAAAAAGTTGAAGTACCATCCCGAATAGTGGAAATTAACGGGATTGAAGTTTTAGGCTTTAAAAGGGGAGAATATCCAGAATTAGAGTTAAATATAAATTGCGGCCCCGGAACATATATCCGGGCGATCGCCCGAGATTTAGGCGATATTTTAGGGGTAGGAGGGACGTTAGCGAGTTTAACCCGAACCCTTAGTTGCGGTTTTGCAATTGAGAACAGTTTGAGTTTTGAAGAAATAGCAAGTCAGTTAAAAACAGGTGAGTTTGAGCCAACTCCCCCGGCGATCGCTCTCAAACATTTAAGTAAAATTACTCTTAGTGCGGAGCAGTCTCGACGTTGGTGTATGGGACAGCGTTTGAGTTTAAACGAAATTCAAGCAGTCGAATTAGAGCGAGATTGCCAAACAATCCAAGTAATCGATCCAAAGAGAATTTTTCTAGGTCTTGGTAACATTATTAAGGGAACAGAAGGATTAGTTTTAACCCCAAAGATCGTGATTGGATCTGTTGGAATCAATTGACTTAATTGTCTCAATACTTAGGTATTAAATCGATCCCCTTCGATTAGTCCCTAGGCACTTAAATGTAATTAATCCTCGATCGTTGCAATTTTTGCTCCCTAAGCTGGCGATCTGAGTAAAATAATATGTAAGATTGTCGCTACTTTGTCAAACTTTCTGACCACAATCGCTCGGAGACGACAAGTGTAGGACTTGTTGTTGCAAAACAGATTTAAAAAAGTTTAAAAAGCAAAGAAATTTTTCCTGGGCTAGAGTATAGCTAGGGGTCTTTGATAACCTATGACTAAAATAATCTTATTAAATATCCTTTGTCTGGTAAAACAGCATGAGGATTACTTAAGTATTAGCGATATTATCGAACGAATAACTAAACCTAAGTTAAAACCTTTACGTATCGAAACGTTAAAGGCTCTAAAGCATAATATTGCTCGTGCTGAGGCAGATATTTATTTAATAGAAGATCGATATTTTCAAAAAATAACAAATGCTAGCCTCAACTCGAAACCAATAATTGTTATAGTAGACGATTTTAATTCTGGCATAAAAGCTCTTGCTTCGGGTGCAACAGAATTTATAGAAAAAAATAAATTTACTGCAATAGAGTTAGAAAAATCTTTAAATTTAAGTCTGGCTCGTACTGGTGCGATCGAGACAAAAAAAACTCCAAAATTGAGAGCTGATTCCCTGACGACTTTAGTCGAACTCGGAGAAAAACTGCTCGAGTCTCGGCAAAATCCCCTCGAAAACGAGCGAATTATCGAACTTTTAGCTGGAGCGATCGAAGCAGATCGAATTGCTTTTTTTAAATACGATCGCGCCACAATGGTAATGAATTTAACTGCAGAATGGGCTGCTTGCAAACAAACAAATTGTCTGCCAAAAATTTTCGATCGCCACTCCATAGAAATTTTAGCCGCAGCTCAGATCTATCGGGGAATCCGTGCCATCAAAGTAGCAGATTGCGATCGCTTTGAGTTCGTGGCAATTTTAATTTTTCCCCTGATTGTCGCAGGGAAATTATTTGGCGCGATCTGCTTGGAAAATTGCCAGCAAATGGAAACAGAAATAATCCCCGTATTGGAAGCAGCAAGTAAGGCAATTTCTCTAAAGTTAGAAAGCTCGATTGCCGAAATAGCTTTAGGAGAATCAAAAGAAACATTTCACACTATTTTTAACCGTGCTGGAGTCGGAATCGCTCAATTAGACTTAAATTATAAATTTTTATTAGTCAACCAAAAATTATCCCAGCTAACCGGTTACAACAGCAGCGAATTCACTCGGCTGACAGTCAAAGATATCACCCATCCCGAAGATATTGAAAAACAAATTTTGCTCGAAGAACAAATCTTAGCCGGAAAAATAGCAAGTTTTTCCCAAGAAAAACGTTATATTTGCAAAAATGGCAATTATATTTGGGTAAATGTAACAGTTTCAATCATCAAAGATCGCTCGAAAAAAGCTAAGTACATGATTAAAGTAATTGAAGATATTAACGATCGCAAAATTGCTGAAGTAGCTTTAAGAAATAGCGAAAAAAGACTCCATTCGATTGCCAATTCTTTACCAGTATGTATCGCTTATGTCGATGCAGAACAATCCTACCAATTTGTCAACAAGAATTATTATAATTGGTTCGGATACGCTCCCCAGGAAATTTGCGGCCAAAAAAAAGTCAAAGAAGTTTTAGGAGAACAAAATTACAATGCGATTGCCGATCGGATCGCTCGAGTGCTTCAAGGAGAAGAAGTTACTTACCAATCAATTATTGTTTGCGAGAACAGGGAACGCTACGTCAATGGTACTCTAGTGCCGGATTTTGATGAAAATAACCAAGTCAAAGGCTATTATTCTTTAATTGCCGATATCTCCGCTCAAAAGCAAACAGAAGAAAAACTGAGAGCTTCAGAAGCTCTCTATGCGGGAATTTTCAATCATTCAGCCGATGGAATTTTTTCCCTCGATGTTTTACCCGATGGGGAATTTGTTTACGAAGCAATTAATCCCACCTACGAAATGTTGAGAGGAACTAGCGTTGCAGAAATAGTCGGTAAAAAAATCTCTCAAGTAGTCTCTCCAGAAACCCTACCAATGCTAACTAGACTGTATCGCAGTTGCGTTGCCACAGGCGAACCGATCGCTTACGAACAAACCCTAGAATTACCCCAAGGAAATCGAATTTGGCGGACTATTTTAGTACCAATCCGCGATCGCAACGGCAAAATTGTTAAATTACAAGGTAGTGCCAGAGATATTACTCAAGAAAAAGAAATCGCAGCCAAACAAATTCGTTTCACCAGACACCAACGCTTATTAGCATCTTTAACATTACAAACTCGACAATCTTGGCATATTGATGAGATTTTACAAACTGCCGTCACCGAAATTCGTCGCACCCTCAAAGCAGAAAGAGTCTTGTTCGTTCGTTTAGAAAAAGATAGTCTTACTGGAACGGTAGTAAATGAAGATGTAGACTCGGATTATCCTGCCATTGTGGGAGAAACTATCATTAATCAATCTTGCTACCAACAGTGTCAAACTAAATATCAAAGCGGTTATATTCACATTTCTTCTGATGTATTGAATGATAAATTTGAAGATTGTTATCTGCAGTTTTTACAAAAATATCAAGTTCGCGCTCACTTAATCGTTCCGATCTCGATTTCTCCCAAACAAAGCGATTCCCCTTCAATCTCAAAACAAGCAAAACTCTGGGGTTTATTATGCGTCCAACAATGTTCGAGCCCGAGACAATGGAAAAATGAAGAAATAGAATTGCTCCAACAACTAGCCGATCGCTTGAGTATCGCTTTATATCAAAGTCAATTGCTAGAACAGCAAGAGCAGCAGCGTCAAGAATTGCAAAGATCTAATGCAGAATTAGAACAGTTTGCTTACGTCGCTTCCCACGATCTTCAAGAACCATTGCAAACCGTTGCTAGCTACGCTCAACTTCTACAACGTCGCTATCAAGAACGTCTCGATCCTAAAGCGGATAAGTATATATATTACATCGTCGATGGAGTCGGGCGAATGCAAAGACAAATTAAAGATTTACTCGAATATTCTCGGATCGGTAAAAAAGATCGCACTTTTGATGAAGTTGATTGCAATCTTATTTTTAAACAAGCGATTTCTAACTTACAATCGACGATTCGCCAGCATCGAGCTGTAGTAATTACCAAAAATTTACCCCGACTCAAGGCCAATTCAGCACAAATTCTGCAATTGTTCCAAAATCTGATCGGTAACGCTCTTAAATATCATCGACAAGAACCTCCAGTGATAATCATTCAAGCTGAATTGAAAGAAAATGGCTGGCTGTTTAGTATTGCAGATAACGGCATTGGGATCGATTCCAAGCACAAAAAACTCATTTTTCAATTCTTTCTACGCTTGCACGCTCGAGTAGAATATCCTGGTACTGGAATTGGCTTAGCAATTTGTGAAAAAATTGTTAAACATCACGGCGGTAAAATATGGGTCGATTCTCAACCAAATTTTGGTTCTACTTTTTACTTTACGCTCGCAGAAATGAGCGAGTAACTAATCTCTTCAATTAACGAATCCGGCGATCGCAATGTATCATCGAGCTTTGTGGTTTTCCAAAGTTCAACTGTCGCGTAGCGTACAATTGTCAATATATCGTCAGGAGTTCAAAAAAATTAAATGAATTTTTGTAAAGTGCGATCGCAAATTCTTTAAAGTTTTGCTGTGGCGGCAAATTGCTAAATATCCTATCCTTATAAAGTGTGTGCTGCAAGCAGCAAAAGAAATCTAGATAACAATTTCCATACTATTTAGCAATCGTTTTTAATCTTTTGGGATTTGGTCGAGATATTAAGTGTACGATAAATTACTCTCAATTTTATTGGTCGAAGATACGCTAGCAGAAGCTGAATTAATAGGGGAACTTTTAGACGAAGTAATACCAGATCGATTTAAAATAACGACGGTAAAGCGTCTAACTCAAGCATTCGAGCAATTAACAGCAGCAGAATTCAACATAATTTTATTAGATTTATCTCTACCGGATAGCCGAGGCATAGATACGATCGCGCAAATGAAGGAAAAAGCCTTTAATTTGCCAATTATAGTTTTGACTTCCTTAGACGATAGCGATACAGCTCTAGAAGCAGTCCGTCGATGAGCACAAGATTACTTAGTCAAAGGTAATTTTGCCGGAGAATTATTAATTAGAGCGATCTGCTATGGGATTGAAAGACACAGTATTGAAACTAGATTGCGCCAGCAAGCCGAGCGAGAAAGATTGATGGCAAGAATGGTAGAGCGAATCCGCAACTCTCTCGATCTTACAGTAATTTTACAGAATACAGTCGAAGAAGTCAGGCAATTTTTACAAACCGATCGAGTTTGTATTTACCAGTTTCAATCTAAGCGAGCTGATTCGATCGCCGCCGAATCGGTATGCTCTAATAATAGATCGGAACGAATCATTCAGCCATCGTCTCTGGAATTAGAAAATCTCGATGCGATCGCCGATCGTTTGATTAAAACAATTTTGATCGTCCCTATTTGGAAAACCGACACCAAACAGAAAAACCACTATCCTCTTAAAAAAACCCACAAACAACTTTGGGGTCAGTTAGTTGCCAATAATTATCATAAATCTCGAGAGTGGCAAGAGTGGGAGATTGAATTTTTAAAACAGTTAGCGACTCAAGTTGCAGTAGCAATCCAACAATCGGAACTTTACCTCCGCTTGCAAGAATTAGCAACCTTAGACGGTTTGACTCAAATAGCTAATCGTCGCCATTTTAACGATACTCTCAATTTAGAATGGAATCGTCTAGCTAGAGAGCAAAAACCTCTTTCGCTTATTTTATGCGATGTAGATCATTTTAAACTTTATAACGATACTAACGGACATCCTAGTGGCGATCTTTGCTTGCAATTAGTTGCCAAAGAAATTGAAAGATCCGTGAAAAGATCTTCCGATCTGGTTGCTCGTTATGGTGGAGAAGAATTTGCGGTGATCCTCCCCGATACTAACATCGAAGGAGCTACTTACGTTGCAATGCAAATTCGCGAACAAATAGAAAAGTTGCAAATACCCCATCTTAACTCTCCAACTATGCCCCACGTTACCGCAAGTTTCGGCGTTAGCACCATGATTCCTAGTTTAAATTTACCTCCCAATCATTTAATTGAAGCGGCCGATCGCGCGCTGTTTCAAGCTAAAGGAAATGGTAGAAATCAAGTAGTGCAAATCATTTAATTGTTCCCTCCTCTGCGCTATTATTATCGCGATCTGCATTTTCTAGATCGACTAAAAACCAAAAAGTAGTCCCTCTATTTAACTCACTTTCTACCCCAATTTCTCCGTGCATTAATTTAACTAATTCTTGACAGATAGCTAAACCCAAACCCGTACCTTGATAACGGCGAGTTCGCGAACCGTCTACTTGAAAAAAACTACTAAAAATGCGATCGAGATTGTCAGAAGATATCCCTATTCCAGTATCTTTAACTGCAAATCTCAATCCGACTTTATGCTTATTTATTGGTTGTTGTTCTGATAAAGAAACCAAGACAACTACTTCTCCTTTAGTAGTGAATTTAATCCCGTTTCTAACCAGATTAATGATAATTTGCTGTATTTTTTTGTTGTCTCCAAGTACCTTTTTAGGCACGCCTTTTTGAATTAATAATTCTAAATTAATATTTTTTTCTTTTGCTTGCGGAAGTAGCATTTTGAGAGTTTGAGATAAACAGTCATAGAGATCGAATTCTGAGATTATTAAGGACATTGTTCCCGCTTCTAACTTAGAAAAATCGAGGATATTGTCGATTATACTTAGTAAGTTATGACCGCTAGCTTTGAGAGTATTAACGTAATCTAGTTGTTCGCTATCGAGATCGGTAATCAGCAACAATTCTGTCATTCCTAAAACTCCATTCATGGGAGTTCTAATTTCGTGACTGATATTAGCAACAAATTGAGATTTTATTTCTACAGCTTCTAAGGCTGCTTCTTTAGCAGCAATTAACTTTTGTTCGTATTCTTTTCTTGCTGATATATCTTGAATTAAACAAACGATTTCATGACCGTTTTGAGATTCTTTTTCTAAGCGAGATGCGTTAATATTGATGGGAATTATTTTATTTTGTTTCGTTGACAAGTAAGACTCTATTCGCTCAGAATTATATCTTTTGTTGCAATCATTTCTGACTTCTTCTAAATAATTAATATCGTCTATTTCTGCGAATAATATTTTCATTGGCTGACCGATTAATTCTTTTTTTTCGTAACCGGTTAAAATCGACAAAGCAGGATTTAAGTCTGCTATTTTGTTATTTTCGTCGATAATAATTAGGCCTTCATTTAAAGATTTTATTATTTTATCTACGTAGGTTTTAGACACTGTAGATTCTTGCAATCTTTCTGCCATTAAATTAAAAGAATTTCCTAAAAACTCAATTTCATCTGCCGAATTAAGGAAAACTCTAGTATCTAAATTACCATTGCCAATTTCTATAGCAGCTTTTTTGAGTTTGAGAATTGGCGTTGCAATTAAATCTGCTAACACTTTACCAATAAAAATTGAAAGTACAATTAAAGTAAGTGTAGATATTAAGTTATATCGAAAAGAGTCTTTGGCACTATTTTCTGCCGATTTAGTTTCCGTTGCTAATTGTTGCAATTCTTTGCGAATTAAGAAATCGATCGCTTTTAAGAATTCCCCTTCTATTAATTCTAATTCTTCTTGCTTGATAATAATTTCTTTACCATTAATATTCGATTCTTTTAGTTCGATAATATCGCGAGCAACTTTTTCCATTCTTTTTTGAACGTTCAGCATTTCACGATACATTTTTTTATTTTCTGGATCGCTCGAAAATCGCTCTAATTTGTATAAAGATTTTTTTAATTCTCGAAGTGCTTCTTGCCATTCTTCTTCTTCCTCTTCTTCTACTGCTTCGGCGCGATCTCGAAGGGAAGAATCTTTATTTTCTTGGGATTCTCCGATGATTAAAGCAGAACTATAAGCTTCAGACAGCAATCTCAACGCGCTGATTTTAGTTCTTTCTAATTCTAATAGTTCGGGAATAGTTTTCTCGGTTATTCGATCGATTTGTCCCGTGAGAGTTTTAGTGGTTTGAATGTGAAAAACGCCAATAATCCCTCCCAAAGAAGCTATGTATAAAAAAGCCAGTATAAGTTTGTCTTTTAATTTCATTTTTATTTTATTATTTTGCTGAATTTAAAGTGAATTTTAATTAAAGTAAAATGCTAAATATATTATTCACAAAATTATAACCTTTCACTCTAAACTTAGACTGTGAGATCTTAGTTTAAGTATTATGACCGAAACTCCGAGCGAATTAGAAAATCGAATAAAATACAATAGTTTTATCATTTGAAAGCAGCAGAGGTTGACAGCGAAGACAGTAAAGATAGGCATATAACTTTAAAATAAATTTAAACTATCTTCAATAACGAACTCTTAATCTAAAATAGGCTAAGTTTGGTTTAACAACAACGGGTTAAGTTTGGTTTAACAACTTTAAGCAGTCAATTATTCGCTAAAATTTTTCTAAGTATTGAAGTCGAGCAAAAATTCTCGATGAGCTGGATATTTTTGAAAAACTTCGCTGTAAATAGCAATCTTTCGATATTTTAGCATTGAAGTAAATTACCTCACTCGAGCATGAACGAACCTCAAACAGCAGCATTTGGTTCTTGGAAATCCCCGATAACTTCGGATTTAATTGTTTCTAAAACTATTAAACTCAAAGAAATAAATTTAGACGATCGCGATAATGTATATTGGCTTGAAGGACGGCCGAATCAAGGGGGCAGAAATGTCATAGTAAAATTAAATCAGGCTCAAGATGCGATCGATCTGAGTCCGTCTCCTTATAACGTTCGCAGTCGAGTTCACGAGTACGGTGGAGGGGCTTATACTGCGATCGAAGATACGGTATATTTTACTAATTTTAGCGACAGACGTATTTACAAACAAGTTGGAGAAAGCGACCCCCAACCAATTACTCCAGAAGGTGAAAAAAGGTATGCAGATTTAACAATCGATCGCCGCGCAAATAGTTTAATCTGCATTTGCGAAGACCATTCCGATCCAGAAAGAGAACCAGAAAATAGCATCGTCAGTATCGATTTAAAATCTCAAACAATAACAGTTTTAGCATCGGGAGAAGATTTTTATAGCAGCCCCCGTCTCAGTCCCGACGGAAATCGACTAGCATATATAAGTTGGAATCATCCTAATATGCCTTGGGACAGCAGTAAACTGTGGTTAAAAGACTTAGAAACAGATGATACTCAATGCATTGCTGGAGATAGTGAAGTAGAATCTATTTGCGAACCAAAATGGTCGCCAGAAGGTTTATTATATTTTTCAAGCGATCGCAGCGATTGGTGGAATATATATCGCGTAACTACTAGGGGTAAAATTGAAATAGTCTGCGAATTAGCTGCAGAATTTGCCTATCCTCATTGGATCTTCGGACTGTCTAATTACGATTTTGCTGAAGATGGCACAATAGTTTGCAGTTACACTCAAAACGGACGGTGGTACTTAGGTAAACTAGATCCCGAAACCAAAGATTTAGAAACTTTTGACCTGCCCTATACCGATATAGAATCGGTTAAGGTACGGAAAAATAAAGCATTTTTTATCGGCTCGAGTCCGACTCAACCCAGCGCGATCGTACAGTTAGATTTAACCACAAAAACCACTAAAATACTCAAAAAATCCAGCGCAATAGCAATCGATCCGGGATATTTATCGACACCAGTCGCGATCGCATTTCCCACTGAAAACGGACTTACAGCTTATGCTTGGTATTATCCGCCTAACAATAAAGACTACATTACACCAGCAGAAGAATTGCCGCCATTATTAGTAAAATCTCACGGCGGGCCGACTGCGACGGCATCTACTAGCTTTAATTTAAGAATTCAATATTGGACATCTCGCGGTTTCGGATATTTAGATGTAAACTATGGCGGTAGTATTGGTTACGGGCGAAAATACCGTCAAAGACTCGATCGCAATTGGGGCATAGTAGACGTAGATGATTGCGTGAATGCAGCTAAGTATCTAGTCAAACAAAACAAAGCCGATCGCGATCGCTTGGCTATTTCTGGAGGAAGTGCTGGAGGTTATACTACTATGGCCGCACTGACATTTAAAGATACTTTTAAAGCCGGTGCGAGTTATTACGGTGTTAGCGATCTCGAAATATTAGCTAGAGATACCCATAAATTTGAATCTCGTTATTTAGATGGCTTAGTAGGTAAATATCCCGAAGAAAAACAAATTTATCTAGATCGCTCTCCAATTCATTTTACAGATCGCCTTGCAGTTCCGATAATATTTTTCCAGGGTTTAGAAGATCGAGTCGTCCCCCCCAACCAAGCAGAAATGATGGTTGAAGCGATCCAAAATAAAAAAATCCCCGTAGCTTATATTACCTTTGCTGATGAAGGACATGGTTTCCGTCGCGCTGAAAATATTAAAACCGCATTAGATGGAGAATTTTATTTCTATTCTCGCATCTTTAACTTCCAACCCGCCGAAGATCTGCCCACCGTTAATATTCTTAATTTAGATTAGAGTGTTGGATCGGGGGTCGGGGAGTGGGTAGTGGTTAGTGGGGTTTTATGTTTAGCATTGCTTAATTAATTTCAAGCTTAGTAGCACAATTATTATATTTGAACCCCCGACCTCCTACCCAGACCTCTGACCTCCTACCCAGACCTCTGACCTCCTACCCAGACCTCTTTTTCAATGACAGATAATAACTACCTTCCTCCCCAAAATATAGACGCAGAAGAATCGATTTTAGGAGGGATTTTACTCGATCCTGACGCATTGGGTAGAATTCTCGATTTAATCGTCCCAGAAGCATTTTACGTCCAAGCCCACCGCGATATCTATCAAGGGGCGATCGAACTTAATAAAAAAGGACAACCCACCGACTTGATGACCGTAACCACTTGGTTAGCCGATCGTAACCTGCTAGAAAAAATCGGTGGAACGGCCACTTTAGTCAGGTTAGCAAGTCGCACAGTATCGGCCGTCAACATCGATCGCTATGCTGAGTTAGTGATGGATAAATATCAGCGTCGCCAATTAATTTCGGCCGGACATGAAATAATCGAGTTAGGTCACGATACTGCTTCTGAATTAGAAACTGTTTTAGATCGATCGGAACAAAAGATCTTTGGACTGACTCAAAATCGCCCTCAACAAGGTTTAGTTGCCCTCAACAAGACTTTAAACCAAACTTTAAGTAACATTGAAAAACTGCATCAAAATGCCGAACTTCCGGGAATAGACTGCGACTTTTACGATCTCGATGCGATGACTGGAGGTTTTGGGCGATCGGACTTGGTTATTGTAGCCGGTAGACCTTCAATGGGTAAATGTTTGGCCGCTAATTCAGAAATAGTTTTAGCTGACGGTTCGATCGCCACGATCGAGGAAATTTATCGACGACAAGAGGCTATTTTATTAACGCTGCAAAAGGATTTTCAATTTAGTTTTACTCGAGCTTCGGCTTTTATTGATGACGGAATTAAGCCAGTATTTCGAGTTACTACTGCTTTAGGAAAAGCGATTGAAACAACTATTACCCACCCATTTTTAACTCAAAAAGGATGGCGATCGCTCGGAGAACTTCAACCAGGATTTAAAATTGCTATTCCGGCACAAATTAATATTTTTGGCACGGAAAATGTTCCCGAATCGGAACTGGAGTTATTAGTCGATCGCTTAACATCTAGCAGCAATAAAAATGAAGAAAAATCG
>JAAUYH010059226.1_pt1 | contig 21477 bp, 19 predicted proteins | sample 7278061 | NCBI WGS metagenome assembly JAAUYH01 (sample SAMN14350203, study PRJNA611818) | marine sediment metagenome | isolation source: surface marine sediment (0.6m) | place: French Polynesia: Moorea | collected 2018-08 | reverse complement strand
ATCTTGCCTATTCATATTTTCCTTGATAATATGCAGCATTCATGATCAAATGAATCCCGAAGCAACATGTTGAATAGCAATAAATAGCAGAAGAGGTAAAGACAGGTTTAACGTAGTCGTAGAGATAGAATGAGAAGCAATATTAATAAAAGAAAAGAAAAGCAGGAGCATGAATAGTAGTAGAAGTAAGAACTACAGCAGCAACAGAAATAATAGCAGAAGAATTGATGGTAGAACCAATAGAGGTAGAGGTTGAATATCACCACCAAGTATTGAACTAGAAAATAGCGACAGCAGCAGTAGTAGTGACTATTGTAGGATGCCAGCTAACAAGATAGTTTTGAGTGAACAAGTCCTAGAGTTGAGGTAGTGGTGTCCTTGGTTCAGTCACAGGCTCTCAAAATAACTTCTGGTAACTCTTCTCATTTCCTTAAGTATCGAAAAATTAGTGAATGATTGAAAATTTTAGTAATCAAAATAATTAAGAAAGAAAACATAATACAGGCATAAATGAATTATTTCAGTGTATTCATGGAAACGCATTAATTATGTGAGATAGCAATACAAGTATTAAATATTGATACGTTACCTAATTTTGAGAACACACATCTTTAAGTACTTTTTTGTAATATGAATTCTTGTATCAAACCATGGCCGCCCCGATCGTATTACCAACATTGATCCATTGATAAGCGTGCTCACCGAACAGCGCCTATGGCTGGCATCTCTTGTGCACAAATTCACTTGAGAAATCAAGAATTTGGGTGCTGCCAGATAAATAGTCAAAAAACAAGAATCCTTTCCTGGTGAACAAGAAAATATGCAATGATAGCTGCTGATATCGTTACAGAGGGAAGAAATCAACATAGCGGTTTCAAACTCATTACACGAGGCAGTAAACGAGCTAGATGGTAACATAAAAAACCCTAATTTAGTGTTTCCGGTTGAAATGACTGAAAATAATCCGCTTGAATTAAACACAATCGATACAAGAGTTATCGGCGACTACGAAGATGAGGAGATAATAAGTAAATTAGTAGTCCAACTTGCTTTTGAAGTTCAAAATCACACGTACAGGCACTGCATTAGTTGAGGCGCAAAGTTTCATATCACTTAGGCAAATTACGCCAAGAATTCAGTGGAGCTGTTATGATGAAAATGTAATTGAAAACATATGTGAAATTCATTTATTTTTAATCATGGATGACCATGTGACACAAGGCGTTCGTGAAAGCGAAGGTATAAAACATACTGGCGCAATTGTTGGAGAAGATGTTAATGGAGAGAGCTAAAGCCCAGATCTAGGAACCCTCTCAATTGTCCCAACATTTGCAAGAAATTATTGGCCTTCGTCCAACTGAACCTGGAGGAATTGAACCGTTTCCCAATTAAATCTTCACCATAAAAATTAATTTTCCAATATTTTTGTAGTGACTAATAATAATAAACCAGTTTTTGACGTCGACACTGATACACAGACTTGCTATTATCTATCACATCGACAGAATACGATTATCATGAATAGGGTTTTAAGGTAATGCTTATAATTAGAAATTATTCTACGTATGATAAACATGTTTACGCACCGAAGTATATACTAATTTCGTCTCAGAGATTCGGAAACCTCAGTCCTATGAATACGGCCTCTAATTCTTTTTAAAAATAACTCGAACAGTTCTTAATCCAAAAAGCATTTTAATGAGGTTTATCCAAGAATAATATGAATTTATCGAGATTCAGGCAGCTGTAGAACAAAAGAAGCAATTTTCGATATTCAGTAGCGCCAAATAGCAAGTTTTTCGGAACTTCTCAAATTTTTTTAGTTCTTAGACTTCAATTATAGTGCGCACGTTGCAAACATCCTGGCATTCGTACCTTAGGCATCATAGAAAACTTAAGAGCAGCAGCGACAAGAAAAAAACTTGCGCTAACACTGAACGAATTATTCAAAAATAATTTCTTTTGAAGGTAATATGCAAGGTGCCTTGAGCATACCAAACGAAGAAAGTACTTGTACATCACAGGAGGTAATCGACTTTGCTTTGTTTCTAAAGTTTGAAATTGCAAAGGTAATCGCCGATTCTCGAAGATTTTTTAACTTTATTTTTCATGGACTAGCAAAAAACAAGGATTCATGTCTGTTTCTCTAAAATATGGATAAAAATTCTTCAAGAATCTGGAATGCCCTATGTAATTTATCACGTTAGCAACAACGCAAAGTCGATTCCCTCCTGTGATATGTTGTAAATCGAGAATAAATAGCATTACTAAACTATCCAAGTGCACTCTAATCCAACATATTTTCCCACTTCTATTTCGCATATTAATACAGTATAGCTGTTGTGTCGGAAAGCCAGAAATTAGCGAGGAAAATTAAGAAAAATACGAACCATGGAAACGAAATTCGTGTAAGCAGTAAACAGAATCGATTTTTCGGGATGGCCAAAGATAGTCTTGTGTTTTACCTGCCTCTTCACGTTAGCTTTTTCCTTTTCGGCGTCCTCTTACCTATCTAAAATTCTTCTATTTATATTGTTTTGTTCCTTGATGGATTTCTATTAAATTTTGTATTTAGTGTAGTAACTCTCAATAGTATTACGTATATTTCGCACTTCCCCCATTGAGAATCATACACAAAATTTCGATAACTGTGTTGATGATTCTCAGGTAGATTTAACATGGGTTTGAATGTTCCTTCTCCTGTGTTTACACAAACCGTTTCAGAAAAGTCAAATGAGATGGAAATGCATCTGCGGGATAATATTCTTTTTCAAAACAAGAGCATCATTCTTCGAAAAGTCACCGTGAATTGTTGCAAGTCGTTCCAATTCTCAATAAGCAGAGTAACAGCATTAAAATTCTGACGAAGAAGCTAGATAAATTAGAAAAGAGTGTTTTGCGATGGAGATAACTAATTCACAATTTGAAAGTAAAGGTAGAATTAAATTGTTTGGATATCACTGACTTCGGTGATCGTTTATATGATCTAGAAACTAGAAAAACATCCAATTTCCTTGAAGATGGAGTACAGAAAGTAAGGCTAATCTGGTCGAAATTCCGAATCTGGTTTCGATTAATAAAATTTCTTTCCCGTCATTTCTTTCCGGTTATTATTTATTTTTTAAATACGATAGTTTTTAGAATTTAGTATTAGCTAAATTCAATTTGGAATGAATTGGTGTTTTTATGATGAGTATTTTTAATACACGATCTAATGAGCTATAATTTACTGATTTAGACAGTCCATCAGATATGTTGTGCTTTGAACTTATCCAAGCAATATTTGATAGATCACCACTTCTGTATGCTTCTCTCAATGCAGAAACATCGATTAGAGACCTTTTTCTGGGTGGGTGCACAACGACGTTGTGGAATCAAATAAAGCTCTAGAATCGGTAAATATCTTGATTTCTATTTTTCGGCCCAGTAGATTTCCAGTTGTATAAGCAATAGTAAATCCTGCATCATATCCATGAGCTAATGCATAGAGTTCAGCGGCTAAAACTGATCTTGTGACCCTTTTGCATTTCGTAGAAGACCAATTTAGATTAGAGCAGTTTCCATTTGAATCAACTATTAATATTGTAAAAAGCAGTTGTGAAGAAAAATCTTTGTTGTTCGCAAATGAGGCATCCGAAAACACATGAATCTCTGCATTGTTCTAGTCAACATTTTCATATTTGAGTTCATAATCGTTGCTTTTCAGGCGTTTAAAAACCTTATCCAAACGTTTAAAATCATTTTCTGTCGCTTCGTTTTGTTTTGTTTGTGATAATTGGTTTGTATCAAAAGTTAAATCCGGGCGCGCAGTAATGCAATCATGTCGACATGCTGCACTGCTGAAGTGTGGTTGGTTTAGGTAGTTCGGGGAGCCTTTGCTTTGCGGTGCCGAGTTCGAAAAATCACATTAGGCTAATCAAAGACTCCTTGTAACGTACTCAAGTGCGGACCCCGAAATGAAAACCTACATAATACATAGACGGATCAATTTTCAAGTTTTCCTTTAAACACAAATGCAACTGCAGACGGTGGGTAGCAAACCACAAACCTACGCTAAGTAAGGAAAGTAAAACAAGGGGACAGCCTCTAGGCGGTGACCTTCAAGTTAGCACCGGCACCTTGCAGAAGAGGAACCAGTTGGCCATTCTTATGCAAATTTTGAGTTTCCTCATTCCCACCGATGTGATTCTGTCCAATAAACAAATTGGGCGCGGTGGTTTGGCCAGTTTTTCGTTCGAGTGCCGCGACGAGGTCACCATAGTTGTCCATCTCAGAGATGACATGTTCGGAGTACTGTACTTCGAGGCTGTCAAAAAGATCTTTGAGTGCAGCACAGTACTCACACCCTTTTTTTGTGAACACCACCACCGGTTCCTGCGCCACCGAATCGCTCACGTAGTCGTCTGCCAGCTCCTGCGCAGCCGCATCCGTGCTGATGTTGCCCTTGTGCAATCCGCATTCCTTCTGAGTCGCTTCCTCCCACCACCAGCGGCCCTCACGTTCGTGTTGATTCGGCAGCACAGGTCTGGTGCAAGGCTCACATCCAATGGAAATGAATCCCTTCTCATGTAGCGCGTTGTACGGAACTTCTGTCATGCGGATAGTGGCCCATACTTCAGAGGAACTCGTGTTTGCGAGCGGATTGTACTTGAACAAGTCAGACTCACCGATTCCTTTGAACGCAGGATCGAGCTGGAGCAACGGAATCGTTGTTCTAGTACCCGGTGATTGATCGCGACGTTGGCCCGTAATCCATGCGCGAAGCGTGCCGAGTTTTTTCCTCAGTGGACGAACCTTTCGGACGCGGCAGCATTCCTGATGTCCATCCTCGTAAAACGAGAACAATCCCTTTTCATTTACGAGGTCAGTAACTTCCTGAGTATCAGGAAAAGTGTATTCGATTTTGATTCCATAATGCCGCTCAACTTCGCGATAAAATCGATAAGTTTCGGGATGCAATCGACCTGTATCCAACGCGAAGACACGGAACGGCAACTTCGTACGTGACGCATACTCGATCAACACTACATCCTCCGCGCCAGAGAACGCAATCGCCACATCATTCCCGAACGTATTCAAGGCATGTTCGATGACTTCCACCGCGGATTTGCCATTCGCGTCCCACTCCGCACCGAGGTTGACGAGATCGTCGGTATTCACTGCCGCCGCAGACGCACGAATGGTAGCATTACGCCGACGCGGCTGCACGACAGGTCTAGAACCAACCGGGTTGGCACATTTCACCCCAGACACAATCGGGGCACGGGCACCGAAGAAAACCGAGCAAGCAAATGAGAAAGCGTACATTTTAGCGTTATGCCTCAAGTAACGAGATGTAGACGCTTCAGATACGCGGATCAAGTCGGTTAAGAGCGCATTGGCAGCGCAGATGTGAGGGCAGTGCGAACCGTCGCTACAGGAAACAAGGCGCCACAATTGGAGCTCAGAGCGAGGTTCGAGGATACCGGATTTCTGGAAATCCTCTTCCACTCGCTGTAGCCCCTGTGCGACAAACCAATGTAAGTTGAGCCCACACCCTCGTTACACAACGCACATGTTCATTGCGCAAATGTACTGCAGCAGATCTCGGATCCAATTTCGTGCACAAGACTGGCCCTGATTTTTACTAATTTCTCTAATCCGAACACTAATTTGTTTCCGCTTGTATTACGCCGTCGGCGGCCATCGCGAACTATCATTGACTATTCTGTTGCTCTAAGAATGGGGACGACCACCGCAAAGAAGAACAAGTCGCGGGCGAACAAAACTGGGACGCCTTCGAAGAATGCGGTGAAGAAAACAATCGCGAAAAAAGATGGTGGTTCGGCTGTGGTGAAGAAGCGCGTACGAAACAGAGGCAGCGATTCTGCGTCATTGCAGTTAGACAGGGAGACGGTGAAGACCGCGTGCTTTGCGATGTTGAAAGCGCACAAAGTAGCGACGGCACCTACGAAAGGCGAAGATGGGAAAGCATCCATGAGTCTCATCGATGACCTTGAGCGTGTTTCACTTCAGTTCCAACTGTCAATACCCCCGAAAACCCCAAAGCTGATGCCGAAGCGTGTCGAGCTAGCGCACGGGCTGTACACGGCAGACCACAGCATATGCTTGATAGTTCGCGACCCGGTGGATTCTGTGACTCGCGTACTAGACCGAGTTGGGTATGGCGGTGTAACCAAGGTTATTGGTGTGAAAGAACTGAAGCTCTCGTATAAAACCCACGAGCGTAGACGCGCCCTAGCGGCCGAGCATGATCTATTTCTGGTTGACACACGCGTGGCCGCGTCTATGCCTCATCATCTGGGCAGTTGGTTCGTGAAAGCGAACAAGCTGCCGCTACCGGTGAACCTAGACCGAGCGCTGCCCGATGTATTGGAACGCGCTGTGTGCAGCAGCGGAGTAATAGTGCCTGCAGGTGTGACTGCTACCGTTCATATTGGCACGACTAATATGAAAGCGAAGCAACTCGAACAGAATATTATGAAGGTGGCAGCACGCGCCGCAGAAATTCTTAACAACGAAATCGAAGCTGTGTATCTACGTAGTCATCACACAATCAGCCTCCCACTATTTGTGCGAATGCCCACACGAATTGCCGAAGACCCTGTCGAGAAGAAGGTTGACGAGATAGACGCAATACTAGAAAAGTACGAGGAAGAAGAGTTGGAGTAGTTTAGAGCAATTAAATGAAGCTTATATCAGTAACAAATCGCGTCGGAAAAGTGTAGTTTAGTCCCGCAGCCCGAATCGTAAAAAACACTTATTCGATGACCTCGAGCTCGTCTTCATCGAAATGAGCCATGAACTTGGGATCCTCGAACTTGACTTGATAAGGCTTGGTGGCGGTCGATGCCTTGCCCCATTTGTCAATCAGGTACGTAGACACCACGCCCTCAAGACCTGACACGTCGAAAGCCTCGTTGCGATGATTGGGATAATGAAACATTTCAATCTTCGCCTTCACGCGCACCTTCGTTCCGATGGGCAACTCCATTGTCGTGCTTACAGCGGTACTCATAGTTCGCCGTCTACGAGGTGAAGTTTCGGCACGACATTTCGCAGTGGCGCGAGGGAGCGGCGTGTGCGAGACAAAAGCCATGTGGTGACAATCGCGGTGGTGGGTTGGATGGATTGTCGGTGGGTATCTCAGAGTATCGGTGGTGTGGGATACAGGTGGCAGAATTGCGAGGTCGAGTGGTTTAATCATACCTGATCTCCATCCGAGATTGACGAGGCTCAACAACTACAGTAACACTAAATCCTGTACGGTACATTTGAAAACAGTAAACACTACCCGAGGAAGCCCGCAATCAGCGAAGTGAGCACGGGAATCCCGCTCCACACCTGGTTCAACACGAATATCGCGCAGAGCACGCCAGAAACGAGGTGCACACGCCGTGTGACCTTCACGCTTCGTAGCCACGGCACTAGCGCAGCTTGCAGAGAGGCGGTGATGATTACGAAGAAGCCCCCGTACAAGTGGGGACCCGGGAACAGTCGTCCGGCGCGTAGGAACGTGTTAAGCATGCCGCTCGACATGAAAAACACCGTCGCGAACAGTAGGCCGGCAGCGACCTTGTGGTGCTTCTTCCCGGTGGGCGCCTGAACCGGGCCGTCCAGTAGGGTTAATCCCGTGGCGTCCTTCTCCGCATTGTATCTGTACCAGCCTGCGCGTAAGCCCAACGACGCGGTCCACAGCCATCCCGTGCAAATCGCCACCATGGCGATGGGATGAATCAGTGATCCAGGTAGTGATGTGTACGCATCTACAAGAAGCCCCATCGTAGGTGGTGTCCGCGCGGGATACTCAGGCTGCAACGCAACGCCCAGGGCAAAGTGAACTGCTTAATATTGTGGCAGTGCGAGATTGCCTCCATGGAGATACGAGCCCTGACTGGTCAACGCAGGAACCATCACAGCGAAACACAGCGCTACACTTGCTGTCTCGTGGCATACGTGTGGGCTATGAATCTGGCCCGCATTGCAGTGTCATTTCCGCGTGCAGTATACGAAATCGTTAGCTCGTTGATGTCGAGAAGGTAATTACGAACCGATCAGTTCCATACACATTCATAAGGAGCAGCTCGTCAAAATGAGCAGTTCCGCTTGCATAGAAGACGGACAGGGTGCAGCACGCTCTCTTTGTTTTGAGTTTAAAAATCCAAAAAATCAATGACGTCAACTGAGCATCTCCACATTCAAACCACGGTAACCGTATGAGTTGCCGACTCCGCGTCAATCTCTATCACTGCGCGTAGGCGGTGAGTACAGTACAAGCGAATAACCTGGAGATACCGGCTCACTGTGAAGGAAGGAGTGCGAGCAGAAAGGGAACAAGTGCCCGCAAGCGGGTTTGATAGGTTAACTGTACAGTACTGCCCACGCAACCTTGAGCGCTCACCCCAATCGTCATTTGCTTGCCTAACGACAGCGAACACAACGATGAAATTAATTCACCGCTTCAAAGTTGAAACTCGTAAGTAGGTGATTCGGGGCGTGTCGATTCCAACGCTTGCTTCCTGGACAAGCCGTCCGTGAGGCCACGCTATCCCAGATACTGTACTGTACCGTACCAAAACCGAACGAATTGCTGACAAACCCGTCGAGCGCGAGCAAGTGTACACGTCTGTAATCGCTAGTGTCGGCCCGCAGACATGTACCTCCGCCAGTGCGTAGGCTCGTTGTGTTTATTAACGGTGTCGACATAGTTTGAATTAGCCGGAAAGCTTGTACAGTACAGTGATATTGAATCGATCGTCTTCCTTTCCCACCCAATTCTAGAAACCATGTGGAACGGGACCCATATGCAACGCATCTCATCGAGCACGTCACATGCATCACAGACAAGATGTTCGTTTCGCCAGGACGAGTTGAAGAAGCGTCAACGAGAGAGTACGAGCTACTGTAAAGGGGTCGTACTCATGCATTCCATGGTCTTCGGTACGGGCGAGTACCGTACACACGATACGCCGCGGTGTCTAATGTAGTGGCTGCAGTGCCGCCGTTCTATAAACCGAACCATCGGACGGGGAGAGACAGTGCATATAGAAGCGTCCGGGAAGGGCCCGCGCAGCCATGCGTTCCACGGCGAGGAATTCTACTCACCGAAACGGTAATGTGCAAGCCAGGGAGGGCCCAAAATCGGATGCACGCGGTACGAGCAACGTTCAGTCATACCTACGGATCGCGCGCGCCGATTGGCCACTTCAAATTTTCCGCCCTGCATTCTTGATCCCTTTCAAATTTTCGTTCCTTTTTATAACGGCACTCAACTTTCTCCATCTCCCTCCCGAACCCCGTCCCTGCGCTACTACTTCTTCTACGTCCTCTCCTACTCTCTCCGCCAGCACCCTCGCACACCACCGTAGCGCGCTCGTCACCATGATGAAGAAGTTGAGTTCCACGTTCAGGCGCAACAAGTCTTCGTCGATTTCCCCCGTCAACTCCGATGGTACGCCGAGAGTGTCGCATCCCATTCCTGTGCAATCTGTCTCGTCCGCTGCCGTCGATGAGGATAATCTTGGGTTATCTGCTTTGACAAACGCGTACCAGCGTGTGCTGGTGGAGCAAAATCGTCAACAGGTCGAGTTACAGCGATTGCGTTCCATGAATGAGGGCGTCCCATCTACTCCGCTCGCCCCATATTCGAAAGGGCGCGCAAAAACATTCTCTAGTGGTGAAAGTGGACCTTCTCCTGGACTTGAGGCGGGATCTGAGAACACCATCCCATTCTTCCAGGAGAAGGGTCCGAATGACACAGCTGCCGTTTTACCCGTGCGCGGTACACCTGCGTGGCATAAGAAGAAGTTTAATGACTCGAGCGCCACCCGCATGAAGCCGCCGCGTCCGGCTCCGCGTCGCCACGTCACCGCACCGTCGTACGAAGGTACCTTTGAAATCAATGCGAAGCCGTTCGACAAGCCGCGTCAGTCGTCATTCTCTGGACTGCTTCGTGGCGATAGTCGCTCTACTTCCACTTCTTCTGTCCCGCCAGCTCTTGGACGACTTACACGTTTGGCTGCAGGCAAGCGCTGGAAGGCGCCTCGTTCCGCTGACGGCTCATTAGCTCGTTTCGGTCAACTGCCGGGCAATGCGAAGAATACCATTGTGCAGCGTCGGGATCGCGTGGAGGCGCTCCCGCTTGCCTCAGCGTGTGCGCATCTGGAAGCGGAAATATTTCGGATTCGTCGCACCGCAGACGAGTTGCGCTGCTGCTGTGCGCGCGACAATGCACCGATTTGCGAATGCGCACATCGAATGGCAACACTAGAATCAGTCGATCGACTGGTTGACATCCTGGGCATTTTGGAAGATCGTTACGATGCGATCGAAGAATATTATGTCAAGGGCAAGGAGTACGCGCAAGCGATGGGCAAGTTTTACAATGTATCGCCGAATGAATATACCCGGTGGGTTGGTGAACGTCAAGGAAAGGGAAAGCGGGCCGCGAGATAGGCCGCGGTCCTGGCAAGAGTCGAAAGACTCGAAATGAACCAACCTACCGTCAAAGCGCATTTGACGAGACCCCCCTACGAACAAGGGTGTGGGATTCCAATTTCTGGCCGGTTGCTTGACTGCGAATTGTTGGCGACCACCATTAACTCCGAGCAGCAACATGGCCGGACCTCGAACTAATTGTTTTCGACTCTAGTAGAATAGTGCATCGCATCGACAGAGGTTACATAAGTTTATTCGTTAGCAGGCGGAACACCGGGAAGAAAGCATTGAACAAAAGGGTGTCCGTGTCAAAGCGACGAGTGTGATTTAGTAAATACAAGATGCCGTTACATGCTAATCCTCTCCCTTCGGGGGCTTCTCCGTAAGCGTTTCGAGCAGCGCCACGCGGATTTCATGAGTTTCGTCCCCGCGCAGCTTGCATTTGATAAACTTCGCGTCTACCTTCATGTTCACCATTTCTAGCGCACCACGAATTACCCCGCATAGCACATTGCTGAACCACAACCCGCCATGCTCCGGTGGTAGCACGGCGAACTCGGACAGCGGGTTGTCGTCGAACGCGACGGTAAACGTCGTTCGATCCGCGTCCCAGTCCGTCACGTGCGCGGCCACGCCCAGAAACATGCGGAACGCCACCTTCGCCAGGGTGTCGGCGGTGTCGTTGAATGAGCCGCACGACGGCGCACGTGATTTCGCTAGAAAGTCGTCGATGATTCGTACCCCGACGTTGTAGCCCATCTCATCGAGCTGCTTGTTCACTTCCGGCACGGATTCGTAGTCGGCGAGAAGTTGGCGCACAACGCTGCCATACGTGAGCGAAAGAAGCTCTGCTGATACGCGTTCGCTTCGCGCAAATGACGCCTCGCCCACCGCCGCGAGCGATTGGCGCGATGACATCGTAGCTGGCGTTGAATGTGGGGCACGGCTTGGTTTGCAAGCACGTTGTACGCGTCACCGACGGTATTGACTTTTTGACTGTAAGCATTTGCGAATCCTCAAGTGTTGATCAAACTTCCATAGTTTATTGCTGGCTATCTCCCTGCCGAACATGGCATCGTCGGCCGAGGTGCGAGTGCGCCGATGCGACTCACCTGCAGATGCGGACGCGATTTACACACTCGTGAAGCAGTTGGCGGTGTTCGAGAAGGAGGCGGACTCGGTACGTTTGACAGCGGATGATTTTCGGCGCGATGGATTCGAAACTGAGCCGCCATTGTTTTTCGCCGCGTTGGCAGAGGAGGACGGTGTGGCGGTGGGACTGTTGCTCTGGTTCTTCAAATATTCCACTTGGGAAGGGAAGTGCCTACATGTGGAGGACTTGTATGTGGTGCCCGAGAAACGGCGATGTGGTATTGGCAAAATGTTGTTCGACCACGCGGTGGAAGAGGCCCGCAGATCGAAGTGTGGGCGTCTCGAGCTGAACGTGCTGGATTGGAACACCCCGGCTATCAAGTTTTATGAGGGGAAGGGTGCGCATCGACCTAATGGCGGCTCTTGGTGGTTGTTGAGGTGGAACAAATCGGACTTGGATAGTATGAGCTCGGCGTAGTCTTTTTATCATGACGTAAATTCTGCAGTAGCTTTTCATACTTCACGTTTCATAATTTCAGTTCTCCTTGGAATAACTAGGCGAACTAAATACATCTCCCATCTCCAAAACACCTCGCACTCGACAGCAGTGTACAACTGAAAATGCGAAAAGAATCTGCATGGTAAAAACTTTGTCCTTCGAGGGAACGGAATGCGATCTTTTTCGGTGTTTCTTGATGACGAGAGAAAGTCGTGTTCTAGTACCGCTCAATAAAGATGGGTTGAAATTTTGTCGGTGTCACGAACGCTATTTTCTCTGTGTTGAAAAAAGCTTATCAAAGAGAACGGGCAACATGTCAACAGCTGCCCTACGGTCAGTATCAGTGAAGTGCGTAGGTGCCGTAGACTTTATTGACATCAGGTTCTCTATTTCATAAATGAAAGTTACAAATAGTAATTATCGAGTGTGAGCTCCCTGCTCATCACCGAAGGCTAATACTGTTAAGTTTACAACGTTCTAGTTGAACTCTGTGTTTTAGTCCGGTACAACCAGTCATCAGTAGAATTGCCTCATGCCCAAAGAACGAGCTTGGAACTTTCCATTTTGTTCCAGTAAGGTGAACTACGACGCGTAGTATACACCGACAGTTTTCTATACTTTGAGCAAACCACTTTACGTCACTGCAGCCTGTTACAGTAGACAGATCTATTATATACCCCTAGAATATGAAGGTGAACTCGGTTTCGACCTGCTTTCGGCCCTCTTTGATTCGTCGACATTAGACTTGTGACTGTTCTTCTGTTTCTTATACCGTGTCACACCTTCTGCAACTCGCCTTTTCCTTGCATCATCCAATTTCGCCACCCATACTATAACGTTCTTTTCGCCGGCTGCTGCCCAGAGGGCCGACAACCCATCGATTCCTGCGTTCCTTAAATCGATTTGTCTATCATTCACGAACCCAGAGAACCAATCTCCGAAGTGCTTCAACTCAGGCCCAACCACACCCCAGCTCAAACAGCTCGCGACCGCGCGCATCAACGCACATTTCGCCCTTGGCGAGCGATTCTTCATCGCCTGTTCGATCTCCGATCGGACATCCATCATCCGCAAATACTTTTTGCTGACAATTAACTCCAACGCCGAGACTACCAGCTTGTCGTACACCACGCTTGGCATGGTAACTCGTTTCAGATACGCCACGACGAGTGATCGTGCGTTCTTTGTTCGAAACGAAGTCATTTTGTTCACTATTTGCAGTACCAGGTCCGTACCAGCCTTCACAACTGTTGGCATCTTGCTTTCCCCGATCAATTTACTTAATCTTGGGAACAAGAACATCTCAGAACCGGCCACCAAAGCCTTCTTCTTCGAGATCGCCTTGATTACTTCGTCAATCGCTGCCTTGTGTACTTGCCAATCCACAGATTCATAAGCCTCGACCCACATCACTTTTTTGTCACCTGATTCCACCTTCAATCTCAGTATCTCGGTCATGTCCATCGGCCCATTTCTCTTCGGTGTCATCGCTCCATTTCTTGGGGTTCTTGCTTTCTTTCCTTTGCTTGAATTTCCCAGATATTTCTCTCTCGACTTTTGAATAATTGCCATATCGTCATCGATCTTAGCCTTGCGTTTATCATCCAGTCTTTCATACAAGTCGGCGCTGCTCTTTTCTCCCGCTACTACTCGAACGGCTGCTAGTCCATGTAATGCGGCGTTTCGTATATCCCCGGCAGCAGCGTCCTTCTCCTGACCAAATATTGAGACGAAGAACTTGCTGGCTTGACCTTTGAACTCGCTCGATGTTGCGTAGTTGCCGAGACAATTTGCTACCCACTGCATCATATTGGCTTTTGCCGCTGGCTTCTTGACTTTCAGTGCTTCTGCAATTTCCCCCGTAAGACTTGAGATCTTCACGATTCTCTCCTTCATGATCAACTCGAAAGTCTCGATCACCTTTTCATCATATACTTTGTGCTGGATTCCTAGCCGTTTGACCAACGAGGATGCGAATTTCATTCCGTGCTCGGAGCAGAACTCTACGCGATTCGATCCATCCGGGTTTTTCATGAGCGCCATGATAAGTTCTAGACTGGCCTTCACAACTGTCGGCATCTTGCTATTGTTGAGCCACTCATACAACTTGGGGAATAGGATGGACTCCGATCCCGCTGCTATAGATTTTAGGTGCAGCCGCTTCTTCTTCGCTCGTCTTGGACTCACTTGATTATGGAATGGATCTATCGCCTTCGCGCCAACCGTTTCCAGTACCACATCAATCGCGGCCTTGTTTTGCTTCCAATCGCTCGATTCGTACGCCTCCTCCCAGGGGCTTTCAGTTTTGTTTCCCCCATCCTCGATTGTCACCTTTTTCTTTTTCAATTCTGAAGCTAAATCCATAGCAGCATTCGTCAGCTGCGATGGTTTTTGCTGTTTGTCATCGTCCGACTCTGCATCTTCTGGCGTTCCTTCCTTAGACCGTGTGCGTTTGGTTGCTTTCGGTTTTGGCTTCTTGTCGTTCTTTTCAAACTGTGCTTCAAGTTCTTTTACAATCATCTCCTTCGCTCCGGCAACCAGGTCGCTAGCAGGCCGTTTCGTCCAGTCGTGCAATAGTATCGCTAGTTTCTTCCCGGCGGTTCGAATTTCAGTGTTAGGGTCCTGAATCAACATTGGTAATTTTGCACATATGTTGTCTATGGGAACTTCTTTTTTGCCGTACGTCGCGAGAGCTGCTGAGATAATTGACACGGTGCCCAGTTTGACCTTGACGTTCTTGTTGGCAAATCCTGAATTCGCGAAGGATTTGATGATGGCTTCACCGCAGTCTGCGCCGACCATTGCGAGTATGGCTGCTGACGCTCGTTTTGTGTTCGCGTGTTTCGGTCCTCCCTTCAAACATTTGTCGGCCATGAACTTGCCGACATCTTCTGCTATTCCACTCACGACAGGCAGTGGGGCCTTTTCCGCAAATATTTTCACCACGTCAATGCTAGCGCTTTGTGCGGCTGAGTTCTTATCGTTGATCATGTCGGGAATCTTTTGTGCGAATTCTCTGAATGGCTCCTCGTCACCGGCTTCATCGAAGACTTTCACAAGCTTTTCGTAAGCTAACTTACGTACTCGCCAGTCTTTATGAAACACGCAAACGTCAAGCGGCGTGTTATCCAGTATTTGTTGTGCTTTGCTTTCCGCAGCTAGCGTTGGTGCCTCTAACTCAGCCTGAAGCTCCGCCTCTGTCGGTTTCTTAACTGGAGCTTGCGATGGATTGATGTGCAGTGGCTGTTCTCCTGCTGGATAGTCGATTGCCATTTCATCATCCATCATAACTATGATGGGATGTGGTGTGCAATTTTCTTCCAGAGTAATCGAACACTTCTCATTACGTTTCGCCAGACTGGCCTTCAAATTCAATGCGAGTCGAAACGTCCACCAAATTTTGAACCGATTTCAGAGGAAGCTTCATCAAATTCTACTCTCGTGTACTGTCTACTTCAGCACAATCTCCTGGATCTCCCCGTTGTGCTGTTGAACTAGTGAGAATGATATTCGATCCATTTTCGAGACGTAGTAGCGAAGCAGTAAAGGTAATGCGGCTTACTCAACTTTTCCGAACTAATTAGAGAATTTATTATACCTAGTTAGGTGCGCTGTGCCTTCGATGATTCCCAAATCCAGTGTCGTCACCTCATGGCACCGCGGAAGAACAAACGACGGCAGAAGCAAGTTTCCGTGGTAGAGGAACCTGATGGGCCGCCTCAAACATTTCGGAGTGCGCCGATTCTGCCGCCGTCGACGTCAGGAACTCGACGAAGTGAGGTGAGTTTACAACGCAAAGCGTTGTACTCTGGGCGGGTTTGGGTCGTGGAACAGTTTTTAAGTGCTTCTGAATGTGCTGCGTGGATTGCACACAGTGAGCGTATCGGTTTTGGTCAAGTATCGCATCCAGCCACATACGAGATGGCGTTTCGCGACAATGGCCGTCTTGAATACACCGACGCCGCGGTTGCAGCTAATATTTGGGAACGGCTTCAACGTCTGCTCCCGAACGATGTGGCGTCTGGCACGCCAGTGGGATGTCATGCGAAAATCAGAATTTATCGCTATGAGCCTGGGCAAAGGTTCGGAATGCACGTCGACCAAAGTGATGAAGTCGACGACGATACATCTACTGGCGCCACTGTGTTGATTTATCTCAATGATGAAGACCTTTGTGGTGGTGAAACCGTATTTTATAAGGACCATGATGGAAAGCGGGTCGCTGTAGAGTTCAAACCGAAGCGAGGCGCACTGCTTTTCCACGGACACGGCTCGAGATGTCTTACGCATGAAGCGAGAGAAGTTGTAAGAGGCGCAAAGTATGTGTTACGGACTGACGTTGTGTTCGACACTCGGTTGCGACGATAACTTTTAAGGTATTTTGCCTGTTAAAAACGGTGCGAAGCGATTGGGAAACACTGACCATAGTGAAACAGCGCTTAGCTTTATTAATCTTTTCTCAATTTACCATGTTAGTTGCAAAGTAGTGAAGCTCATGCTCCCGACCCAGCGACTGCCCAATCTGCTGATTAGGCAAATGCAACATGTGTGCAATATGTACGATAGTTAGGAATTTTGTGGGAGCGTTATGTTACAAGTTGTGCATCGCCAAGTAGGATGCCTGAACCGCATGCTCTAGCGCAACGAGTTTGTGGAGCGCCGGCTTGAGCGCATTGACGTTAGCCGCCGAAAGTTCATTGAACATCACTTCTCCTTTCTTCGCGCCGTAAACTGGCGCAGGTTTGTCGGTTTTGCGTCGATAATTTTCATCCAGTTCTTCGATTCTACCTTTGAGCCGGTCTTCAATTTCATTCAGAAGTTTAGACTCATTGTACCACATCACACACCCGCCCGCACTCACAAGTTTTCGCTTATTGCACGTTCCACCCTTCGGTTTCCCACAAGTGTGGTACCACACCGCTTCCTTTTGTGCAGCAACAAGAGACACCGCCAATCCATAATGTTCTGCTCGTCCCACACGGCCTACCCGATGAATATAGTTTTCGGATTTATCTGGCAGTGTGACGTTCACTAGGTATGGCAGTCCCCTTACATCAATGCCTCGCGCAGCGACATCTGTACAAATGAGGAACCTAATTTCGCCTGCCTTGAAAGCGGCTAGCGCAGCTTCGCGTTCTTCTTGTCGACGACCTCCATGTAAACAGGCGCACGAATATTTCAACTCGGGGCCTGTGTCACGTCTAGAACGGAATCGATGTTTTCCAATATGTGCTGCTAGTACTCCGGACTGTTGCAATAGGAACGATTCAACGTTATCGCAATCGAGTTGTGTTCGAACAAAAAGCATGGCGTGCTGCATCTCATGAGCATCGATGACACGCTTTAACGCAGCCAACTTCAATCGCTTTAATGTAAATGAACGAACATCGGAAGCGTCCGAGATCCCGGGCTTGTGAACCCCATCAAGAGGCCAATTGGTGTTCTTCGGAAAACTTTCGAGTAACCCCGCGTCCGCGTTCGCATCGAGGCGCACGAGAGTGTGGTGAACGGTTTCAGGGACAGCGTTCTTCCCCTTCAGATCAATCCATAGCGGGAATCGCTGAATTTTTTCAGCGAGCCCCTTGATTTCCGGGGAGTGCAGGGTCGCTGAGAACAGCAGCGTTTGAACATTGTTGCAGGCAGGGATAGCCCCATGAATGGCGAGGACATCACGCAGATTATCGGTCGCAAACGTATCTGCCTCATCAAGGACGAAGAATCGCACGCAGTCCAAACTCAAGCGCTTCTTTTGCAAATGTGCAGTTATTGTACCCAGAGTTCCAGTTACAATATCGACTCCTTCTTTCATGCGTCGTATCTCTTCCTGCGGATTCCCACCACCAACAAGTAACAAGTGTCGCACTGAATCGGCCTCTAGATATTTCCCAAACTTGACTAGTTCTTGTTCCACTTGCCCGGCTAATTCTCTCGCAGGTTCCAAAATGATGGCCAGCGGTTTACGACCTTCTGCTTCCTCCTCATCGGCAATCCCCGCGGCAGCAATGAAACTGGGTTCAGGTTCTGCATCATGCACAGTGGCCTGTCCAACAGGTCGGAACCCATTATTGTCGAGGAAAGGAATATTTTTCGTGAAATCAACTGTAACTTGAGCATTCTTCATGGAAAAGTGTGGGCGCAAGCAGATGTTATTAGCACCAAGTTTCGCTGCCGAAACGTCGAACGCGACACCCAGGTCCTCATTGTTGATACCATACGAAATGCGGACGCCATTCTTGTTGTCCTGATAAAACTCGATGGCCGCCCACACCGTATCACCTTTTGTGTACGAGCCCCCATATCGGTCGAATTTTCCTCCATGACTCTTCATACCCGTACCGCCAAAACCAAACCCACGTCCATCGGTGCCAAGGTTCAATGCAGCATGCTGAGAACTCCAACCGATGCGAAGCAGTCCATCGTCATCTGCCCGTGCGGTGAAATACCACCGCCCGCGAGCTACACCTCGAGTAGCACGAACACCTTGCCAGATACTGGGATGTCGACATTGCGCCACGGTACCACTTACAGCGACCTCCTTACCGCGGTCCACAGACGAAAGTTGAAGTGGGCCTTTAGATGGCTCCCCTGTTTTCAGTGGCGCTAGATTGGTGCGACGCGATTCAAACACGGTTTGCAGAATCGGAATCGCAAATGCTCCCGTTTTTCCCGAACCAGTTTCTGCAGCGGCAGCTACGTCGCCGCCCCCGAGAATCAATGGAATGGTTTCCGTTTGTACAGGCGTAGGTAAAAGCCAATCCATGTCCTCCAATGCCTGGATGATTTCTGGCATCACGCCAAGCTCCTCGAAAGCAGACATCGTGTATACTTAGGAAACTTACAAATGACTCAAGTTCGTCTTTAAACTTCGAGTATTGAATGCTGCGCTGTAGAACTAACCGATGTATCAATCTAGGCAATTGGGCAGATGATTATCAAATTTGTAGAAAAGAGTTCATACGTAAATCTCTGTTATTGGAAGTCCAACTGTTGTCCAATTTAATATTTGTTAAATTTAGTAACGTAAACTAAGTTTACCAAAAATTTAGGAAGAAATAAAATGCTAAACCTAAGTCAGAGTCAAGTTGATGTTATAGTATTTGCCTACGTCTCGGACAGTTCTCTTTGACTCGAACACTTTAGTACGTTTCCACAAAAAGTACTGATCGTTTTTTTATTCAACCTTATCACCGCTATGTTGATTTCCTTCAAACAACGTAAAGGTTCTTTATTGCAACATTGCCCTGGTTCAAAGTATCCCGTCGAACATACTGGATTGCTAGAAGATCAAGAGCAAAAAAGGCCAAGAATAAGGAATTTCAGTCTTTATGATTCTGAAGACACAAATACAATACTTTTCCAATAACAACAATTTTTCCAGAGAACCTAGAAGCATAACTATATTTTGTACCTTCTGTTCGATTTCAGAATTTGAATGAGATGTAGTCCTGTGGGTAGTTAAGCGGCATACTAGGTGATCTGTTAGAATACCACCCGGATAAGATCAGAGCCCGTCGGACGACACTAACAAAAGCAAACATTGAACTTACGAAAAAAAGAACAAAATTATGAGAGTTGGTGCTTGCTCACAAGCGGCTTTAGTTGCTAAAGGCATATATTTACAAGAAACGCGACGTAATTCAAGCGGCATACGTCTTTGTGACTTTTTTCGTAATGATCCAGACCAGTTTGAGAACTGAGAGAGGAAAGAATTATCAGACATACGATACATCGCTTGTTTAATCATAATATTTTTATTATTCTCCATGCTGCTGGCTCAGTTTCCATGCATTTTATGTATTGATAACATCAACGCGTTTCAGTTGTCGCTTAACGTGTTCGGAGATGCTAATGAGCACGTAAATTTGGTTGTTTACAATTTAGCAAAAAAGTCTGGGTTCGTGAAGCTTAGAAAGTGACATATGTAAATGTCATAAAATCATGGTCTTACTGAGTATTATGGCTGAATTTCAGTCCAATGAGGCAAAATTCAAGTGTATAACAAGCCATTTAGCTGTAAAAGAGACCTTGAGAAGCGGCGTGACGGCCGCTCATGTTGTGATGACTTAAAAGTTTTACCTCAATGAACTTCACCAACAAATTTTAGCATTATTACTAGATGGAGAGGCTTGAGAAGCTTGATGCACGATTATATTTTTAGAGAAACCAGCGAAGATAGCTCATGCTGATAAAATCGGTGACTTTGTAGTTGGTCGACGAATAGATTTATACAAGTTAGAAAGGTATCGTAGAAAGGTAATTGATAATGAGGCAAATAGGGTAAAGTCTGTCAGTAGATAATTCCGCAAAATGATTGCTGTGCTATTAGAAGATTATCCTCAAAATTTTCCTGCTGATGGATATTCTCTGTAAGCAATGTATGGCTCAAAAGAAACAAGGCAATAAAACAAAAAGGGAGTAAAGGTCTAAAATGAATTGAAAGGAAGCTAATTGAAGAACTTCAGAAAGAAATATGGTACACAGAAAAGGGAAATATTACCGCATACATTTGATTGGGAAGCAAGGCTATCTTTTTGTTATCTGCGCTTGCGAAAAATATCGACGACGGTAAATAAAATCCTGAAGGCTGTGCCAAATGCTATATGTCGTATATCAAGTTTTGCTCGCCACCAATAAATGCATTAGTAGCTATCTTCATTTTGGGCAAGCTTCATCATTTAAAAGGGTATTTTTGGTTTCGTACGAGTACCTTCCAGATTGCAAGTTCTGAAACTATTCTCAGGACAATTCTTTGATTGAAGCCGATTTTCATTTCTAAAAAAGTTTTGAACGTAATTAGAGCTTTTCACAAAGCCTTTGATCATTCTACCGCGATTTCACATAGCAGAGTTGCGATGGAAAAGGTGCAAAAATCGAGATGCCGACAAAAGAAGTGTATAGCTGCGTTGAACAACCGCCTTTGTGTATGCATACTCTTATCATAACTTAAAAACTACTGTAATTTTCCCTTTTACGAGTATACGTCCTGTTATGGTGCTTTTATGAAGGTCTAAATTATCAACAGCATAAATCGAGATAGGAATGTACTTTTAAGGCTCCTTAACCGCATGTAGGCTGTGTGTTTTTCTGTAGAAATGGGGTATTAGGGGGTCTCATCTTTTGCTTCAAGGGAGTGGCAAACTATCAAGACTTTACGCAGAATATTAACAGGACAATCAGCCCGTGGATTAGTCTGGAAAATACATGCTTGCTCTAGAAAAGTATTTCGACTGTCTGAGTGATACCAGTCTTTCGACGACTATGAGCGCGCAATATCAGGTTGAAAGTTATAGTCGATGGAAGCTTACCAGGTTCATCTTTCTCGTTACAACCAATCCAACGTACTCGAAAGCGATTAGTCGAAGCACTGTAACTTGCAAATCTCTGTATAAAACATCTACCGCTATCGCTCGTATCTTATGTCATGGTAATGAAAGTGGGATTTTCGGCTT
>JAAUYH010048104.1_pt1 | contig 21480 bp, 17 predicted proteins | sample 7278061 | NCBI WGS metagenome assembly JAAUYH01 (sample SAMN14350203, study PRJNA611818) | marine sediment metagenome | isolation source: surface marine sediment (0.6m) | place: French Polynesia: Moorea | collected 2018-08 | reverse complement strand
TCTAATCTTTGAACCCATTTATTGTCTCGCGACAACTCGTAGATTCAAAGTGAGTTTCTCTTTACGAGGTCCGCTCTTGCTTCTTCCGCTATTCAGTTTTCAGAGACCGATAGTTCGGTTGGCTTACGCCGTCTCTCAGGTTCCGCTCACTTGTTAATAACAGGTAACAGCCTTGTCACTTCCAAGTGGTCTTTCCCGTTGAGGGGAAAGACTAATAACCGAGGCGCTCCGGGCGAGTCAACACAAATTCGAAAAAAATCAGAGAATCTCCAACTGGTCCGGTCGCACGACAGACGGAGACCCGCGAACCAGTGCTCAGCGGCCCGCGCTGCTGCCGCACATGAAGCTCCATCCCGCGGAGGGCGCGTGCTACTATGAAGCTATGCTCGAACGAATCGGCAATTGTCGGATTGTCGAGGAGATGGCGGCAGGTGGCATGGCAGTGGTGTACCGCGCCATTCAGGATGGCCTTGAGCGCACAGTGGCCATCAAGGCGCTCAAAACCTCTGCCGCATCTGAGGAACATCTGGCCGCGCGCTTTGAGCGCGAAGCCAAATCACTCGCCCAACTCCAGCACGAGAACATCATTCATGTGTACGACTTCTACCATGAGCGCGGCGCGATGTTCATCGTCATGGAGTACGTGAAAGGGGTCGATCTCTACGACCTCCTCGACCGCTGTGAGCGCATCCCCTATGACGTCGCCGCCGTGATCGCGCTGCAGGTGGCGCGGGCGCTGGACTATATCCACTACCGCGGCATCCTCCATCGAGACATTAAGCCCGGCAACATCATGATCTCGCGTCAGGGCGACGTGAAACTCATGGACTTCGGCATCGTCCAAGATCGCCGTTTTCAAGATCTGACCCAGACCGAGACGACCATTGGCACCCCTGCCTATATGTCTCCGGAGCAGATCTTCGGTGACCCCCTCGACCCTCGCTCTGACATCTTTTCGATCGGCATTGTGCTCTATCAGCTGGTCACTGGGGAGAAGCCCTTCGTCGAGGACGATCAGCGCTCGGTGATGCACAAAATCCGACTGGTTCCCCACGAGCGGGCGCATAAATTGGTACCGGGCTTGCCGCGAGAACTCGAGCGCATCATCGACAAATGCCTGCAGAAACAACCCGGCGATCGCTGGGACTCGGCACAGCAATTGGTCATGGCGCTGGAGCGCTTCGTGTCCAAGCACGTCGACATCAACTACCACTCGCGCGTGGTCGAGTTCTTGCGCGACGAAGGCATTATTCCGCAATACGAAGCCGAGGAATATCTCAACCCCAGCCGCGGAGGCCCCGGCACTGGCTCTTCCCCTCACAGCGAGGCCAAACGTCTGGTGCTGCGGCGCACCCTGCTGACCCAGGCCATCATCTGTATGGTCGTCACTCTGATGGTGGGCTTGATTCACCTAGCGCCACTCGGCGCCGATGCCGGCGTTGCCGCCCTCAAGCCACCGCCACTTCAGGGATACGTGCGCATTGTCGTCCACCCCTGGGCCCATCTATCTATCGACGGTCGCTCCGTGGGTACAACGCCAATCCACGAACCCATTGCCGTATCTGCCGGCCCCCACCTGATCGAGGTCGAACACCAGGCGTTCGAACCCTTCCGCCAGCGGATCGAAGTCCCCATCAACAGCCGAGAGTTGCCGCTGGAAGTGCGCTTTGATCTCGAAGTGATCGGCACACCCAAATTACACCCAAATCCAACGGAGGGCGAGGCGACACCAAACGAGGCGAAAACAAATGAGGCGAAAATAGACGAGACATCAAGCACCGGGGCCGACCCATCGGCGGCAACGCCGACGGCGCCAAATGACCCCGGAGACAGGCCCGATTCTCGGAGCCGCGCACAGGCCTCCTCGCAATCTGAGGACTCCCGACCGTGAGACGCGTGTCCATCATCGGCGGCAGAGTGTCTGACCTGGCGACGACCATCGCCGTGGCAGCCGCAATTGCGCTGGGCTCCAGTATGTTTGTCGCATCGACGCTGGAGGCCAAGCCGCGACGCGTACGCGATGGCAACATCATCCATCGGCTCAAGAGTGGTGAAACCTTCGAGCTGCTCGCCGCCGAGTACTACGGCGATCGCGCACTCGCGCTGTTGATTCGGGCAGAGAACGGCCTCACCCCGCAGACACCACCGCTCAAAGTTGGCACGCGCATCAAGATTCCCGTGAGTCGCGACATCGCCACGGAGGCCGGTGACACTGTGGCCTCGCTGGCCCGCGAATTTCTCGCCGATGCCCGTCGCGGCCCGTTCCTCGTCGGATTCAACGAACCCGTCCATCTGCCGCGCGGCGCAGACACCCCCCTTGCCGCCGGCATTGCCCTGCGCATTCCGATTCACATCCACTACAAGGTCGGCGCCCAAGATACCCTGGAAGGTATGGCGCAGCGATTCTATGGCAGCAGCCGTAAATCCGCCTTGATTCGCGAGTACAACTTCCTCACCGAAGATCAGATTGCCCCGTCGACCATACTCACGATCCCGCTCCATCACATCGAAGTGTCGCCCTCGCGGCGCAAAGGTCTGGACAAGGGGGGTCGAGCACGGATCGCGCGCCGGCAGGAAATGCAGCGCTTGCTCGACCGTGGTTTGCCTACGGCAACCACGGCATGGCGATTTGGCGCCTACGACACCATCATCGCGTCATTGCGCGATATCGATTACAGGTATGTCTCGGTTGCCATGGCAACCGAAGTCGCGATCCTCTTGGGGAGCTCGCATATCGCTGTCGGTGAGGAAGAGGCTGCCAAGCAGGTATTCACCAAGCTGCTCGCTCGTAATCCCACACACGAATTAAATTCTTATCATGTCTCGCCAAAAGTCTGCGACGTCTGGCGGCAGGCGGGCGGCACGGTGATCGTAGACGCCCCCCCCGAATCACGGGACGATCTGTAGTGTCCCCGCATCGTCGAGACGAACCGTCACTTTCGGGCTCTGTGTCGGGTTTTCTGTCGGACTTGTTGTCGGACCCTGAGCTTCATCATCGCTGACGCTCATGCGCTTCTGACATGTCCAAGTTTCGCCGACTTTGAGCACTCGGACAGTCTCCGCGCACACAACGGTGCTCTCGGGACGAGCACCGTCGGCATGTCCAGCGCGCAACAGTACTTCGATATCGCGGGGAAATACCGCCTTGCCCTGTGGACGCCAGCGAGTGACGCCATCTTCGCCCTGCACCACATCGATGGGCCATGTCACCCCGCCGACAAACGTCAGGCTGCAGCGAAAATCCTCCCCAGCCTTGGTTCGTACCCTCTCGGGACAACTCACCCCCTCCACCGCAATCGGCGCATCGCGACCATAGTACTCGCTCATCGCAGCGGCGAGCTGGCCAGTGGCGATCCGCCGATCTTCACAGCCAACCAGTGCACCGACGAGGATGGCCAAGGCAATCTTTGCCAGCGTGGCGATTGTACGGTTTTCAGGGCGGATATCTGATGGGGCGACAGTCACCCGACAACGATAGCGCATCCTCTTCGGTGGAGCACCGCCATCGCGGCGTTGCCGCCATACGGCAGAGGTTTCGCAGTGCAAAATCGGTCTGCATTGTGCACTACCTCGGGCCATTACTGCGAAAACATCCACGTGCGGTCGAAATCCCGCAATGATCACCGGCCGCCCCTCACCTTGCGCATATTCTGCGCGTTTCCCTGCCCAAGCTCGAGAGCCCTCAATGAAAAACGAGATGAATCCCGCCAAAGGCGCAGCCCCAGTTGACCAAGCCTCAGTTGATTCTCTAGGCGATTCCCCAACGAATTCCCCAGTCGATTCGCCGATCGACTCGGTAGAGGATCCCTCTACCAAACGCAAGCTCAGTGTCACGCCCAAAACCCAGACCCAAAACACTGGGGCCACATCGTCTACGTTCGAAGGTATTCGCGAGGTGGTGGTCGCCGTGGATGACAAGGCAGAGGGCCGTCATCAAATCCTAGACGGGGTACAATTCGCCTGCCAGCCAGGTGGCGAGCTTCATAGTGGCGAGGCTTGCAAACACTGCCACCGCTTTGTCAACTGGCGTCCCCATACAAGCCCGAACCAGATCAGCATTCGCTGCTTGTGGACCGAAGACGACCCGGTCACCGACCTCATGGCCCGGCGTGATACGTGCCTGGTGCTGCAGGCCGATACCCCCCTAAAGACCGCTGCAACCATGGTGCAGGAGCACGATGCCCCGCATATCCTGGTCGAATACGGACGGCGCTTCATCGGCGTCGTTCACCGCGCACAACTCGAGTCGAGTTCCAATGCAGCCGCAGACGAGACGCTCTTCACCGCGGTGCGGCCCGCGCGCGCCATCGCATCAGACAAAGCCAATCTCTACGATATCGTCGCCACCCTCCTCGTCTGCCGCCTCGATTGGCTCCCCGTTGTCAATGAGGAAGACCACCTCGTCGGCACCATCGATCAGCAACAATTACGAGAAGCCGGCCTCGATCCAGCGCTGCTCACGATGAATCACTAGCACCGAGCGTTCCGAGACTACCGGTCGCACCACCCGCATCGTCCACTCGGGTCGCGGCATAGAGCACGGCCCAAGGTAGTGGCAGTGCGGCCACTGCCAGGGTGCCGCTGTCGTCCTGGACCTCAAACGTGTTGCCGGTGAGCACCTCGCGCCACGGTCCAGCCTGGGGCAAAATGACGCGTGTATCGCCCACCCCACCTCGATTTTGCAAAATCAGCGAAAAGCGAGGCACAATCACCGCCACCGTCTGCCCCCCGCCCTCCCGGGCGTAGGCAAAGGCAAAATCCTCAGCCTGTCCTTCCAGGGCCAACGACTGATAGCCCCCGGCAAATGGCGCCGCCATTTGTCCGCGAAAACGCAAGAGACAGGCCGTGACATAGAACTTGAACTTAGGGTCCAGCGTATCGATTAAGACTCGAAGCCCGGCGGGATCGGGCTGGGCGAGCATCGGTTCGAGCTGATCTAGCATCTCTTCGCGCAGCGCATAGTCCACAGGATGCCGGTTATCGGGATCGACCAGCGAGTGATCGAAGATCTCACACCCCTGATAAATATCGGGAACCCCCGGCGAGGTCAGCTTGAGGATCAACTGGGTAATGCTGTTGAAAAAGCCATGATGGGCCAATTGTGCCGCCAGTGGCGTCACCGCTCGGCCGACCCAGCGGTCATTCATCATACCGCGCACAAAACGATCTAAGTCGGCCTCATATGCCAAATCGGGATTGATCCAGTTGGTGGACCGCTTGGCCTCACGACTGGCCTTGACCATGTAGGCGGCAATGCGTTCGGTGAGATCGGCAAGGGACGCCGTCTTCCACAGCGCCACGAGCGTCTGATAGAAGATGTAGGCGTCGGAGGAGTCGGGGCCGCGCTCCCCCTTATGACGGCGGCGCGCGCGCTCCAATTGGCGCATGAGCTTGTGCCAATCGTTACCCAACTGCGATAACGCCAACATTCGCATGCGCGTATCTTCACCGCGTTTATGGTCGTGGGTTGCGGTCGCCAGCAGATTGCGCGGGTAGCGCAGGGCGCGAAAGCGGGCATGGGCGTGAATGGCCTGGGGCTCCTGGGCGAAATGATCGGGTTCACCGCCCACTTCGTTGAGCGCCAATAGCGGAGCAAAACGATAAAAGGCGGTATCTTCGACCCCCTTGGCTGCCACCGGGGCACAGTACTGCTGAAAACGGGCCACCCAGGCCATGCGCGTATCCTCAAGCTCGGCGGCAATGCGGCCCAAAAGGACATCTTCGATAAAATCGTAGACCGAATTTTCAAACGCTGGACTGCGCTGCTTGGCCTCGTGAATCGCGGCCTTGATCACGTCTTTGGCGCGCTCGCTCTCATGAGGAATATAGGTGCGATAGCAACCAAAGGCGGCCACCACTTGCCCAAGGGCCTCGCGCATGGCTTCTAGGGTAAAATCGCGGGTGTGGTAGTCGGCCTCGCTGAGTCGGTCGAGACTGTAGGCCAGGCGAAACAATTCCCCCGCCAGCGTCGTCGCCATGACCAGCTGCTTACTCTCGTTGACCACGTCCACGTAAGGCGTGTCGTCGACCACGCGGCGAAATTCGCGCTCCAAGCGAATACGCCCGCCGGGCCAATTCAAAAGCCGCAATACATCATTGAGAAATTCATACCCCGTCGTGCCCTCGACCGGCCAGGCATCGGGCAGAATTTCTCCCGGAGCCAAGATTTTTTCGACCCAAATATGACGCGCGCCGATTTCGCGCAGGCGCTCCAAGTAACTGTGGGGATCGCTCAGGCCGTCAATATGGTCGATACGCACCCCGCTAATGCCCTCTTGCAGACACAGCTGACCCAATTGTCGATGGGCACTAAAAAAGACCTCTGGGTCTTCCATGCGCAGGCCGACGAGCTCGTTAATATCGAAAAAGCGACGATAATTGATCTCATAACCGGCGGCCTTGAAATACGATAGCCGCCAAAATTGCTGCTCTAGCAATGCGTGCAAACGCTGGCCTTCGAACGCCGCCAGCGCTTCTTCCAGCGGCCCGACGACCTCGTCTGGTAGGGCGGCAAAGCGCTCGTGCAACGCTTCCGCACGCTCGCGCTCGCCGGCCAGTACACTGCGATAGGCGTCGACCAGCTCCTTGACCGTCCAATACGCGTCGGTGCGCTCGATGCGGGGCAATAACTCCTCGAGCACGTCGGCATAGCTCTCGGGACGCAGAGCAAAACGCTGATTAAAGTAGCCGGCCCATAGACGCCCGCCTTGGCAGACGAGCTTGACTTCGCCGCCATCCAAGACCCGGCCGTAAGGCTGGCCGAGAAACGGCAATAGGAGCTTTTCCTTGAGCTCTTGCTTGAGCGGTGCCCAGTCGATATCGAACATCGACGTAAAGGGCGAATGAGGGCCGTAAGATAGAACGTCTTGCCACGATTGATTGCCGGGACCGACGCCTGCATGGTTGGGCACAAAATCGAGTATCAGCTCCAATCCCGCATCGACGGCGGCCTGCCGCAAACTTTCAAACCCATCTGCGCCCCCCAGTGCCTCACGCACTTGGTTGTGATCGGTCACATCGTAGCCATGGGTGCTGTGTTTCCGCGACTCCGAGATCGGCGAGAGGTAGAGATGGGTGACACCGAGACGTCGCCAATACGGCAGCAATTGTCGCACTTCTTCGAAACGAAAGCCCGGGGTCAATTGCAGTCGGTAGGTCGCATTCATACGCTTTCCACCTTCGTGAACAGCACCGCACACGCCCCGTCGCAGCTAAGTACGCGCGCGCCGTCGCGCTCGATGAGTCGCGGCGGCATGGGGTTGTCAGCATAAGATGCTTCCTCGCTATGCCAGCTGATTTGCCCCACGGACTCTTCAAGCGTCACTTCCATCCCCGGCGAGGTGGTTACCACCATCAGCGCCCCCTGCCGACGCAAGAGCAATACCCCCTCGGTCGGACTGCTCGCATCCACGTCGCCCCGCAACTGCTTGCGCCGCCGCAGGGCATCGCGGTACAGCGTCAAGATCCGCTGATGGGCGTCCTCATCAATTTCTGCCCAATTGAGCTTACTCGCGGCGAAGGTATTTGGATCTTGCGGCTCGGCCAACGCGCCGGAAAATCCGGGGAAGGCCTGAAATTCGCGCCGCCGGCCCTCGCTGACTTTCTGGCCCAGCTCCTCGTAATGGTCGGTAAAGAAGCAAAACGGCGTGCTGGCGGCCCACTCTTGGCCCATAAAGAGCAGCGGCGTCTCTGGGATAAAGAGCAACATCGACGACAGCGCCCGGTATAGGCCGGCATCGATCACGTGATGCAGACGGTCGCCGTGAGGCCGATTGCCGACTTGGTCATGGTTCTGGATACAGACCACAAACGCGTCTTTGCTCACCCCGCTGGGGTCGGAGCCCTTGGGCGGCTTATCGAAAAACCATCCCCGATTGATGGTGTGAGCCAAGCCCGCGGTGGTGGTGGGAAACGGGGCAAAATATCCGTGACTATCTCCTGCCGCAATGCGGCGCACTTGATGATGAAAATCGTCGGCCCACACCCCGTCAAGACCGAAACCGCCTCGGTCGCGCGGCTCCATATTGATGATTTGATCGTGGGGATCCTCGGCAAATAGATACCTCCGCGGACCGGGCAGCGCCGCCACACGCTCGCTCATTTCGGCGAGAAAGTGCTTGGGACCGCTATCGATCAGGGCAAACGTCGCGTCCAACCGCAGGCCATCGGCGTGAAACTCATCCAGCCAGTAGATGGCGTTATCTAAAAACAGCCGGCGCACGCCATGGGAATGGTCGCCATCGAGATTGATGGCCTGCCCCCAAGGAGTCTCGTGCTCTTTGCTAAACATGGGGGCAAAGGCCGCGAGATAGGCCCCATCTGGACCCAAGTGATTGTAGACGACGTCGATATACACGGCCATGCCCATCTGATGGGCTTCGTCGATAAAGGCCCGCAAATCATCGGGCCGACCGTATGCCCGCGACGGGGCAAAAAATGCTGCGGGATCATAGCCCCAATTCCAGCGCCCGGGAAAATCCGCCACCGGCAACAGCTCGATCGCCGTGATTCCCAAATCCTTGAGGTAGGGCAAACGCTCGCGCGCCGCAGCAAAGGTGCCCTCCGCAGAAAATGTCCCCACGTGCAGCTCGTAGAACACCAGATCTGCTGCGGCCACGCCCTGCCAATCGCCGTCCCCCCAGGTATAGCTACCGGGATCGATCACCTCAGAGTGACCGTGAACGCCCTCCGGTTGGAAGCGGCTCATCGGATCGGGCCAGGGACCGCGCTCGTCGCCGTCGAGGTCAAACGAATAGCGATAACGAGCGCCAGCAGTGCACCCCGGGACAAAGAGAGAGTGATACCCGTCGGCTTCGCGCTTCATTTCGAGAAATTGCTGCTCGCAGTGCAGTAACACGCGCTCGGCAAAGGGCACCCACACGAGGAAGTGCACACCATCTTCGGTCACCGTGGCCCCTAGTTTCGACAAGTCAGCGTTCGCCGTCATAGGGCGCGAGGCTAGCCCGGATAGCCCGATGATGCCAACTAATGCACGCCATAACCCGCGCCAGTCCTACATCAGCGCCGCACAAATTCCATACGGACCTCGCATAGACCCCGCACAGACGTACACGGGCGAGCCATCCACCCACGACCCGGCCTGCCGTCACAAGACTTGCGCGCCTCGGCAAGGAGCCGCTTCATTATGTTACAGTTCCTTCACGAGGTAGGCGAAAAACAGTCACCGCCTCTGACTAGCGTGGGCGCAGTGTACTCGACTGCCTCGCAAAACCCGCCTCGCTTGCAGCCCCCCGAGCCAATCACCGCGGTACTGGTCACGGTCGAGGGGGCACCGTTAGCACATAGGACGGTAGACGATCTGCGCCGCGAGGTCATTGATATCGCGGTCACCGACAGCCAAATCTTTGGAGCGATCCCCGATCCAGCCCGCTCGATCTACCTCATTTGGGCCCCTCCCGGCCTGCCTGAAACTTGGTTCAAACGCGTTGTCTCTTGGGGCCAAGATACCGATCCCCGCATCGGTCTACTGGGCTACGCTCCCGAGGGCAGCGTGGCCGATTGCGAAAGCGCCCTGGCCGCTGGCTTTGACGATTACGTCGTCGGCGAACTCAGCAACCGCGAATTGGCCGCCCGCATCCGCGCAATTTACCGCCGCATGCATTGGCGCCTAGAACCGAGCTCAAGCCGGCTCGCCTTTGGCCCGGTGCTCCTCGATACCCACACCCACGAAGTTTGGGTGCACGGCAATTCGCGCATTCTCACTGGCATCGAAACCGCAGTATTGCACGCCCTCATCAGTGCGGGTGGACGCACGTTGGAGCGCGCCGAACTACTGGACGCCGCATGGGGCGAAATGGCGCTGGAAATCAGCGAACGCGCGGTCGACAACGTCATCTTGCGCTTGCGGCGCAAGCTGGAGACGCCCGGCCTCATCCGCACAGTACGCGGTGTGGGCTTCCGCCTCGACGAAGGATAAGACAAGACCGTGGATCCGATGGCGGGACCATCACTCGCCCAGATGCTTGCCCACGGCGGCTCGCAATTGGGTCGTCGTAAACGGCTTGCCCAATACCTCAGCCGGAACATCGCGCAAAAACCGCTCGGTCTGCTCGGTAAAGGCGCCCCCGGTCACAAACATAAAGCGCTTGCTCATCTCCGGTCGGTCCTTGGCCATGCGCTCGTACAAATCCACCCCGGTGTATTCGGGCATCATCACGTCGCATAGGACCAAATCGAATTCGCCATTGAGCAAGTGCTCCAGGGCATCGCGACCGCCCAAACTCGTCGTCACCTCGTAGCCGCGCAGCATGCGGCGGATGATTTTGAGCACCGATGCCTCATCGTCAATGACAAGCACCCGACGGCCATGGCTCCCTTTGGGGGCCTGGTTACTGTCATGGTCGGCCTGCCGTCCTTCTTGCGACGCCTCAATGGGCAGGGACACCACGTAACTGGTCCCATGCCCCGGAATGCTGTGCACCACCAAGTCGCCGTTGAGTCCATTGACAATGCCGTGGGATACGGCGAGGCGCAGCCCGACATCGTGCCCGAGCACCCGGGTGCTAAAAAATGGATCAAAGAGCCGCGGCAATAGCTCAGGGGGAATGCCCTTGCCGGTATCGCTGATTTCGACGCGAATGGTCCCGCTGCGCGTGGCCCGGGTGGTGACCCGCAATTGATGGCGGCCGGCAGCCCCCACCGGAATCGCCTGCAGTGCATTCAGCACCAAATTGAGGAACACCTGACCGAGACGAAACCGCTGGGTCATGGTGCGCGGCACCTCGCCGTACTTGCGCACCAATTGGGCTCGATGTTTGATCTCGTTGCCCAAGAGGTTCAGGGTCGCATCCATCACCTCGCACACATCGACCACTTCGACGGCATCGTCATCGGCGCGCGAAAACGCCCCGAGATCGCCAACCACCGAGCGAATGCGCTCCGCCGCCTGCTCGATTTCGCCGAGCGAGCCGGCCAACCCCTTGCCGCTTTCCTTGGCCGACACGGCACCTGCCGATCCCGGTTCATCCCCCTGCCCACGAGCAATGTGTTCGCGCATGAATTCAATGTCGGCCAGGATCAGCGACAGCGGATGATTGATCTCATGAGCGATCCCGGCGATGAGCTGCCCCATGGTAGAGAGGCGCTCATTTTCCATCAGCTCCTTATTCATCGCCTCGCGCTCGGTGGTATCGCGCTTGATGGCGACAAAACCGGTAACGGCGCCCTCACTGTCCAGAATGGGCGAAATTTGCGCCTCGAGGGTAATGCGCTCGGTGTTCTTGGTACGACAAGCGAGGCGGCCGGTCCAGATCTCCCCTGAGAGCACAGTCTTATGCAGATCGTCGACAAAGTCCTGACCGTGCGCATCGTCTGAGATGAGACGCGCATACGCATGACCGACAAAGGCATCGCGCTCAAAGCCCGTGATCCGCTCGAACGCGTGATTCAGATAGAGAATGCGCGCTTCGCGATCACAAATGCCGACGATGTCGGCAACGTGCTCCACCGCCTCGGCTAACAGCGCACTCCCAGGAGCTCCGACTGGAATATCTCTACTGTCGCTTGCCACTTCAACACATCATATCAGGAACCCGCGGCATTCGAATGCCGGAACGCAGGGGGCGCCGCAACCGCGAACCCAACGCATACCGATGCGCCAACGCATATCCATGCGCCAACGCATATCCATGCGCCAACGCATATCCATGCGCCGCGACCTCCATGGACATGGCCATAGGATGCAGCGGCGCGCCAGATCGTCTGAGCTCGTCTGAGTGGTGGAAACATGCTGCGGTCGACAACGTTGGGGCAGTATAGCCAGACAGATTGGCCAGATGATAGCTTTATGGCCCATGAAGGACGCTCCAAGCGCAGAATCGCAGCGCATCTTCACCCCTGGTTTATTCTCCGGCCAGACCGCCATTATCACGGGCGGCGGCTCGGGGATTGGTCTCGCCACCGCCCTAGAATTGGTGCGCCTCGGCGCCAAGGTAGCAATCTGTGGGCGCAATGAGGAGAAGCTGGCAACCGCGACGCATCAGCTCGAACAAGCACATCAGGACACCGCCGTCCAGGCCGGGGACACGGTCTATGCCGCGCCATGCGATATCCGCGAACCCGAGCACATCGACACCTTCGTCGAAGAGGTCATGGAGCGCATGGGCTCAGTCGACATTCTCGTCAATAATGCCGGTGGCCAATTCCCCGCGCCGGCCGAACACATGTCACCCAAGGGATTCAACGCCGTGGTGCGCAACAACCTGGTCGGCACCTTCCAGATGACGCGCGCCGTGGCCACCAAGTCGATGATCCCAGCTCGCAACGGTCGCATCATCAACGTCATCGCCAATATCTATCGCGGCTTTCCCGGCATGATGCACACAGGCGCGGCCCGCGCCGGGGTCGAGAATATGACCATGAGTCTGGCGGTCGAGTGGTCGCGCTACGGCATCTTGGTCAACGCCGTGGCCCCCGGCATGATCCACTCCTCCGGCGTCGCCCAATACCCGCCGATGCTCGTCGAACGCACCATTGCGGCGGTTCCCCTGCGCCGCGCTGGCACGGTGGAGGAAGTCGCGGCTTCGATCATATTTCTCGCATCGCCGGGGGCGCAATTCATCACCGGCGCAACCCTGCGTATCGACGGAGCCCAGAGTCTCTGGGGCGATGTCTTTCCGCTACAATAGTTACATGAACCATCGCCAACATCTCCTCGACCGCATTGCCGACGCCCGGCGCCGCCACAGCAGCACCGCCGATGGACGCCGTGCGGTCACGCGCAGTGAAGCCATCGACATCGTGCAGCGCGCGCTGGCCACAGGCGCCACTGCCTCCGACATCCAGACCGCCTTTGCCGAAGCCGGCGACAACGGCTTTGGTGCGCCCATGGAGAGGTATTTGCACGATTTCGCCATTGTGCGCCTCATCGGACATCGCGTGCCCTCCCCGACCGGGAGCCAAACCCTGCCCAAAGCCCCCAAACTCATGGTGGGAACCATGAGCTTTACCTCTTCCTACGGTCAACTGACCATTGTCCCCATGAGCCCCAAACACGGCGACACCCCCGCCACCACCACAGACGCTCCGCTCTCCGTCGTGAGCTTGGTGAGGATGACGGCGGAATCGAGTAATCCCTATCCCTATTCCTCCGGCCTGGCAGAACCGCTGTCTATCTTCGGCAGAGACGGACTTTTCGACCAGACCATGCTGCGCATCTACGGCTATGAAACCGACGACCCGCTGAGCGAGCGCGATCGAGACCACGCCACCCTCCTCATGCGAGACTCGCATCTGGCCCACGCTCGCCAGCGATTTATCGAAGCCAAGCCGGGTCAAGTCATCGTCGATTTGCCCCGACATCCCAACTGGCAGTTTTGATACCGCACAGGGGACACGGCATTTCGTCCACTCAGCGTTCGTCCACTCAGCGTTCGTCTGGCGATAACGAGCGCCTGCGCGGACGGCGGCGGATGACCTTATGACGCCCGGGGTCCAAGGTCTCGGCCGCACAGACGGCTGCACTCGCAGCCCCGATGAGGGCCATCATCCAGCTGGATTCCGCCGATGATGCCGCCTCATCTTTGAGCTGAAGAATCTGCGACCGAGCTTTACTCCACGCCAAGTAGTTTTGCCGCGCACGCACGAGTGCCTGATTGCGCTGGTTCAAGGCCGCCGATAGGCGAAAGGACGCCGCGTTGCGGGCCCCCCGCAATGCGCGCAGACGAGCGCGGGTTTGCGATTCGATCTCGGCGACCCGCAACTTGGCCCGTTCGAGTTCGGCACTCAGCCGCTCGACCGTACTGCAGAGCCCATGCATGCCCGCGCTGAGTTCCTTGACCTCCACGCGCAGCTCTTCCGCTGTGGTCTCCGCCTCCACCCGCTTGCGAACCTCCTCCTCCAACGCCGCACGCGGCACCCAGCCGTCGATGACCGACTCCGCTTCAGTGCCGGCCACCAACTCCGCTGGCGCGCGCTCAAACACCCGCGCCAACGCCACGACCTGCTCGAATCGGGGCTGTTCCGATGCGCCTCGGTCTCGCAGTAGTCCGGCGACCACAGGCTCAGCCAAACCAGCACGCTGGGCCAATTCCGCCACTGACATATTACAGCCCTGCAGTTGCTCACGAATCATACGGGCAAACGACAGCGGAGATTTTTCCGGCGCACTGCCTTTCGTCGCTGGATGCCCCAAACCAGATGTCGACTTTCGAGATGCCATTGCCGCCTATATACGCCAAGAGGGTTCTGGGTTTTCAATCACAAGGGCCCATCATATCGCGTCGGCGGCGGAAAAAGGAGATTCAGGCGCTGGGCAAATCGGCACGCCTCGACCCTTATCGAGAAACCACGACCCGATCGCCCGAGACGGCGTCGACGGCAAAGAGGGCATTCAAACCATCGTCGATGACCCATATCATGCCGCTTTGCGGATCCTGCTGCAGCCCTACGGGATCGTCGAGGTCCGGTCCGCGTCCCTCACTATCGCCCGATATCTGCTTGAACATGCCGTCGGCGACCCCGACCGCCAAGATCTCGCCATCGCTGCTGCTGTTCCGATGGCTTATCAGTGCCCTTCCAGTAGCGACGTACTTATCGGGAACGCCACCGTCGATATCGCCACCGTCACCGGCTGGTGGCGCAAGCGCCAACTCGGAAATCACATCCGTGGGACGATTGACCTGGGTCAGGATGTTTGTGCGCTCCCCATCACTGAGCTTGACTCCAATGAGGGCAGCGGGCGATTCGCTCACCACCAATAGACGATCGCCGTCAGCAAAATCGAGGGCCGCGCCCACCGGATTGCCCAACTCAACCCCAGCACTATCGGGTCCAGAGACCAGCGACCGGTCGCCACTAGCCAAATCTATTGCGACGATCTGGGTTGGATCGCCACTATCGACCACCAGCGCGCGATTGCCGCCGCCATCGGCCACCCCCGGCTGCAGCACCACCGCCACCGGCTGGTCTAGCGGATCACCGCTCCCCCGCTCCGCAGCCGAGACCACCTGGCGATCTCCACTAGCGAGACTGATTTCGAGCACAGTATCGGTGCTGGCATCGACCACCAACACCGTACCGGCCACCGAACTCTGCCCCTGCAGCCCGGCGGCCACACTCAGATCGACCGCGATCGGCGTCTGCAGCGCCTCTCCAGCGCCGCGATCGTCGTCCGAGGCCAGCTCGCGATTGCCTGTGGCCAAGTCCACCACCATCACCGCATCATTCTGATTGTCGAGCACAATCGCGCGCCCCAAGGAACCCGTCAGGGCATCAAACGCCAGCGCCACCGGCACCCGGAATCGCTCGCCCTCGCCGACAAAGGTCCCCGATAAGACCGAACGCGTGCCATCGTCGAGGTCCACGGCCACAACCGCGTCCAAACCGCGATCTGTGACCAGCGCTCGGACCTCACCGTCCACCTGGCCCAGCGCCACCGCCGTGGGCAGAGATAGCTCCTCCCCGCCCGTCAGCTGGTCCTGAGACACCACGGTACGAGCACCATCGGATTCAGCCACCGCGATGACGGCGTCTTGTCCGGCATCGAGCACCAGCACCCGCGGCGCGCCGCCGTTATCGTCCAGGGCCAGGCCCACCGGCTCGTCGATGACGGCGGTACTATCTGTGGTATCGGCCAAGACTTCGCGATTGCCATCGCCCAAGGTGAGCCGGTAGATGACGGGCACGGGCGTCGGCCCCGAGGCATCGACATCGGCGATAAAAACCAGTTGCCGCTCGCCGTCGAGCACCATGGCCGTGGGCTGGGCCAAATCGGGGCCCTCGCCGGTATCGGCATCGGCGATGAGGGTGCGATCCCCGTTCGATAAGGCCACCGCGTACAGCGCCACCCGCGCGGGATCGGGCGCCGGCGAATTGTCGATATCGAGGACCAAGAGCCGTTCATTGGCACTATCGAGCACCATGGCCACCGGGCCTGCAAAATCGTCCCCGGCCCCCTCATCGGCATCGGCGAGCACCGTGCGATTGCCCGAAGCAACATCCACGGCCAACACCGCGGCCAAGTTCTCGTCCAAGACCAAAACCCGACTGCCGGCGGTGTCCACGACCACCGATACTGGTTCGCTAAACTCGGGCCCCAGGCCCACATCATCGGATGACAGGATGGTGCGCTCACCGGTATCGAGGTCGATCGCCAATAGCGCGTCCAGGATCGAATCCATGACCAGCGCCCTTCCCTGGGCCGCATCGATGGCGATGGCGCGCGGCGTGCGCATCCAATTGGCCGACAGAATCACCCGCAGCTGGGCCGCTTCCTCATCCTCGAAGTCCAGGGCATCGCGCGTCGCTACATCAATGCGATTGCTCCCATGCGAAAGGTTAAGCTCGGCCTGCCAGGTGGCAAAACCGTCATCGCTACTGGCCACTACCCCGTTGACGAGCACCTCAGCCACCCCGTCGGGATCCGACGCCGTGCCGCGCACGATGATGGTGTCATCGTCGGTGAGGCTGAGCGGCGGCGGAAAGATCACCGACGCCGACGGCGCCGCGCCATCGCCGATGTTGGCGTCAATGGCAGCATCGACCTCCCCCATCGAATCGCCACCGTCGTCATCGCCACAGGCCACTAGGCCGGCGACCATGGCGCCCATCAACGCTATGCCTCGCAGGGTACACGCCCCCGGCCGCGGGTACCAGTGCCCCCATCGCCCCACACGCCCCGTACTCCTCGGACTCATCGCATTCATGTGACTTCCTCCGCCTACTCGTTCAATCGTCTCATTCATAACTAACTCGCAGCAAAGAGCCTACCGCGGCCTCCCACTTTGATTCCACGATTCCGTCACATATCGAGCCCCCCGCCGCCACCGTGGTACATTTGCCCTATGCAACCACAGCCATCCGACACACCGCCGGTCCAGCCCGGGCCCAAAAGCAACGGTATCGGCGGTTTTTTCCGCGGCCTTTGGTCGGCCCTGGGCGGCATGAGCACGGCCCTCGGCAATCGCGACATCCGCTCTGCTTACGCCAAATTGGTCCTGGCCCTTTTGGTCCTCACCATCCTCCTCGGCAGCGCTATGGTGTACGGCATCTGGGAACTGACCGCGTTCGCTGACCCCACAACCGCGGACGGCCAAGCAAACGGCGACATCGGCAGCTTTGCCGCCATCAGCATGGAGGTGCTGCGCTGGGTCGGCGTGGTCTTGGTCATTATCGCCGCGCCCGTGCTGTCCGTCATCCTGCTCGGCTTGCTCTTGCCGGTCTTTGCCGAAGCAATCTTCCTCGCCGCCCTGCAGGTGCTCGATCCGGCGCGGGCCCAAGCCCTGCGCGCCCAGCGCGGCATTTCGATCCTATCGTCGCTTGCCATTACCGTCGGACTCCTCTTCTATTTCCTACTCTGGACCCTCGTGGCCATCGTCGTGAGCTTCGTGCCCCTCATCGGCCCGTTTTTGGCCCCGGTGGTTCAGCTCTTGGCCGCAGCCAAAATCATCGGCTGGGAGCTCATGAGCCCGTACTTCGACAAACACCGCATGAACTTCACCGCCCGCCGCCACTACGTCAACGGCGCCCAGGCCGCCATCCTCGGCTTTGGCCTGCCCTGCAGCTTCCTCCTCGCCATTCCCCTCCTCGGCCCGCTGTGCTTCGGCCTGGCCCAAGCTGCCTCGCCGACCCTGCTCGTACGAGTGCTGGAATCACAACCCACAAACGGGTAAAAGTATACTCGCCATGGCCAACGACTCCCTGCGCCAGTCCAAACGCAAACGCCGCTACCAGCGTCCGACCCAACAAATCCCGATCCTATCCCGCGAGCAAGTCCTCGCCATGGCGCCAGCGTCCGCCATACACAAACGGCCATCGCCCTATCATGGCGACACCGTCACCGTGCGCATGGCCGACATCATTCCCGACCATGTGAGCATCATACGCGAGCTCTACGACTTTCTCGGCATCTTCTGCGACCTCCTAGAGGCCAAGCGCGACCACAGCAATGCCGCCGACCTCGACGAGCTAAGTCAGTTTCTGGCTGAACATCGCCTTGACCACCTGGCCGCGCGCTGCACCAAACTGCGGACCGCCATGCTCGACACCGCCGTGGCGACGACCCTGCGCAAAGTCTATCACGATATCCGCGGCGGCAGCTTGAGCGCGCTCCTCGGCCACTGCGACCTCATCCAAGAAGACGAAGGCAATGTGGAGCAGTTCGAGCACATGTACTTTTTGGCCCGCGACCACCGCAAAATCATGCGCAATGCCATCCGAGATCTCGATACCGATGGCTACCGCGCCGATTTGCAGCCACTGGGCCATTCCATCGAACTCGTGCGGGAAAAGTGGAGCGCCGATGTCCCGCTCCCCAGCCACCGCACGGCCAGTGACGACACCTTCAACGACGACAGACGCATACGCATTGTGTTCCGCTCCGATTTCCGCGGCGTAATTTCCGAGTCGTGTCTAGAATTTTCCTCCCTCGACCGGGTGCTGTACAACCTGGTGAGCAACGCCTCCCGACACACCATCGACGACCGCGTATACATCGACGCCGTCGCCCTTGATCATCCAGGCAGCGACCCAAACGGCGATCCAAACAATGACGAGCACGACACCCACCTGCGTTTTGTGGTGTCCAACCGCATCACCGAGCCGCAACACCGCCGCCTGCTCAACCACTTTGGCACCGACCTCGGCGGCCTATTCCGCGGCGGCTTCACCACTGGCGGCAACGGCCTGGGCATGAGCATCTGCGGCGACTTCATCACCCATAGTTACGGACTGCCGTCGCTACAGCACGCCCTGAGTGAGGGCTACCTCGGCGCCCAGATCCTCGACGACGTCTTTGCGGTCTGGTTCCACTGGCCGGCACAGCGCTCGGCCTGACATAGAGCCAAGTGACACGGGCCCAAGTGAGCGTGAACACACTTCTACCGCCCATTTGCAGCCCAATTTCCGGCCGATAGTCCATTTGCAACGAGACCCCCCTGCCGGCATCTCATCAGTGTGATGTAAAAAGTGCCTTGTCTCGCTTGGGACTCTCGACCAAGGTGACGTTATACGATCGCGGTGCCGTGCACCAGAAAGGGATCGCCGATGTCCAACTCCCGACCCCACATCGTCATCTTAGGCGGTGGATTTGGCGGCTTACAGGCAGCTCGCAGCCTCGCCCGCGCCCATGTCCGCATCACCCTCATCGACCGGCGCAACCACCACCTCTTTCAACCACTGCTCTATCAGGTTGCGACCGCTGGACTCAACCCCAGTGACATCGCTTACCCCATCCGCAGCATCTTGCGCAAGCAACGCAACGTCAAAGTGCTGCTGGCCGAGGCCCAGAGCATCGACACCGCCCATAAAGTAGTCCGCCTCGATCACGGCCACGTCAACTACGACTACCTGATCGTGGCCACTGGCGCCACTCATTCGTATTTTGGCCGCGAGGAATGGGCCACTCACGCCCCCGGGCTGAAAACCGTAGAAGACGCCCTCGACATCCGTCGCCGGGTCCTATGGGCCTACGAGGCCGCCGAGCGCGAGACCGACCCCGTCGAGCAAAACCCTTGGCTGACCTTTGTCGTCGTCGGCGCCGGCCCCACCGGGGTTGAAATGGCGGGGGCCCTCGCCGAAATCGGCAAGCACACCCTGGTGCGCGATTTCCGCCGTATCGACCCCAGCCGCGTACGCGTGGTCTTGGTCGAAGCCGCCGGCCGCGTCCTCGGCACCTACCCACCGGAACTATCCCAGGCCGCCAGCCGCCATCTGGAGCAATTGGGCGTGACCGTACGCACGGACGCTTACGTGACCGAAGTACACGAGCACGGGGTTCGCATTGGCGACGAAGAGTTGCCGGCGCGCACAGTTTTGTGGGCGGCCGGGGTCCAGGCATCGCCGATAGCGCGTAGCCTGGGCGTGCCGCTGGACCGGGCCGGTCGGGTATTCGTCAAGCCCGATCTGTCGATTCCGCGCCATCCCGAAGTATTCGTCGTCGGCGACCTGGCCGCCGTGCGCGCGCGGCCGACGAGCGATAGCGCTGGCGGCGGCGACGGAGATCCGGGCGACAACAACCCGTGGGTCCCCGGCGTGGCGCCCGCGGCCACCCAGGGCGGGCAGCTCGTGGCCGACAACATCCTGCGCACCCTGCGGGGCGAAGAGCGCGAGCTCTTCCGCTATCGCGACAAAGGCAGCATGGCCACCATCGGCCGCGCCGCCGCCGTGGTCCAATTGGGGAAAATGAAGCTCTCGGGCCTAGCCGCATGGATGCTGTGGTGGCTGGTGCACATCCTCTTCATCATCGGCTTCCGCAATCGCTTCCTGGTGCTCTTTGGCTGGGCCTGGTCCTACTTCACGTTCCAGCGCGGCGCCCGCTTGATTACGGGCGAAATCCACGCCCTGCCCCCGCCGCGCACTGCAGCCGGCACCGAGCAAGCGCAGCAGCGCCGCAAGGCCATCGAGGCAGAGCCGCGCATTGTATCGCCGGTGTCCCTGCCGACGCCCCACGACACTGGCGACGACGAGCGGATTCATCAGACGATATAGGATGGTACAAAGCCAACTGGCCACGTTGCCCCGCCTGATTGAGAGCCGCTGTCGTGAGTTACCGGCTGCAGTGCGGGCGCGGATGGAGCAAGCCAGCGTTGAAGAGATGGACAGGTGGGTGATGCGCGTGCTGGAGGCCGATTCGCTCGACGCAGTCTTCGAATAGTAGTGACCCGGTCGCTAAGGTCGGAGTAATCCGGCCCCAGCTGCGACGTGAACAACTAGCGCAGGTCGATAGAACCAGCCAAAACCAGGGGCACCATGTCAGACGAGGATGTACGAACCAAGGGCCCAAGACGATCGCGGTCTTGGAGACGTCGGCAAGAGAGCTCGGTCCGCTGCTAACCGGCTCCTCTGAGACCATGGTTAGGGAGACTGGGGTTAGGGCGATGGATGCCCGAGATGTCGGGCCCAGGCGCATTCAAGGAACCAGCTGGCGCTCGAATGCGATGATGCCTTGGCGGTATTGCGCCAGCAGGGCGTCGCCGCGCAGAAGCTCGGCGGCATCGAGACGCGCGAGCACGGCCTTGGCGGCCTGTATATGTATGCGGGCCAAGACGGGCTGCTGGGCCTCGCCGGCAACGACGGCTAGCTGCATCTCAGACGCGATGAGATCGCGCTGCCAGCCAGCGTTGTCGGGGTCGGCAACCGCAAGCTTTTTGATGATGTCCAAGGATTGTCGGTACCAAGAGCGAGCCTCGTCGAGGTTGCCGCTGACGCCGGCGACATCGCCGAGCCTGTTGTAGGAAAACGCCAAATCGCGTTGCCATGCGGCGTTGTTGGGGTCGGCAGCCGCGAGCTTTTTTCTGATGTCCAGGAATTGTTGGTACCAAGAGCGAGCCTCATCGAGATTGCCGCTGGTTTTCTCAAGATCGCCGAGATTGCTGTAGGAAACCGCCAGATCGTGTTGCCATGCAACGTTGTTGGGGTCGGCAGCCGCGAGCTTTTTGCTGATGTCCAAGGATTGTCGGAACAAAGAACGAGCCTCGTCGCGGTTGCCACTGACGACAGCAATATCGCCAAGCTGTCCATAGG